>CEQS01074323.1_pt1 | contig 19481 bp, 5 predicted proteins | sample 530981 | NCBI WGS metagenome assembly CEQS01 (sample SAMEA2621176, study PRJEB7988) | marine metagenome | biome: marine biome (ENVO:00000447); feature: mesopelagic zone (ENVO:00000213); material: "saline water (ENVO:00002010), including plankton (ENVO:xxxxxxxx)" | depth 800 m
CTTCAATACTATCGATGCCACATGCCGAGCCATATACATAGTATATTTTGTTAGTACCAATATTAGCTAGGCCAGGTGAGAATAAACCGGTACTGTCCGTCCCAGCTCCAACATACGTTCCACCTACAGGTAGGGCTCCGGTCAATTGGAATGCGGAGCTACCAGAACAAACATCGTTTACCAAGGGATGGCTTAAAACAGGCGCACTCAAAACACTAATCGTTTGATCAGCGGAATCAGTACATGAATTGCTATCCGTAAAGGTGTATTTAAGGGTATGTGTTCCAACACCTGCGGAGCTAGCATTGAAATTTGTTCCATTTACTCCATTTCCTGTGTATGTGCCTCCAACTGGACTACCCTGGGTAAGAACAAAAATTGAATTGGAATTACACTGGTCGGGCAGAGAAGTAAATGAAACTGTTGGCAGAGGATTGACGGTAATTCTTTTTGTTGTACTGTCCTGGCAAGAATTCCCATCTATATAGGTATAAGTAACCGGAAAGGTTCCTTTACCATATTGTGTTGGAGAAAAACCAACCACGGTATTTCCACCTATGCGATAAGTTCCTCCAGCGGGTGTTCCTGTAGTTAGCCCAAATGAGTCAGCTGAGATACAATATGGAGAAAAGGAGGGAAGGCTTACCGTTGGACTAGCGTTAATGCTTAAGGTTTGGGTTGCAGAATCTACCACACAGGTATTACTGATTTGATACTTTATAGTATGATTCCCACTTCCAAGGGAAGATGGTCTAAGCAATAAATCTATCGTTCCGTTTATCCGATATTTTCCTCCCCATGGAGTACCACCGGATAGCACCTGGTCGGGTGAATTTGAGCACAACGTAGTAAAGGGAGAAAGCCTTGCTGTATCGGAAGGGTCGATTTGAATACTTCTAAACGCTGTGTCTTTGCAACCGTTAAGATCAGTATAAGTATAGCCTAATTGGAAAATACCATCTCCAGAAATGGAAGGATAAAAGTTGTTGCCAATGGTATACGAACTGAGGTAGTTTCCTCCGCTTGGTTTTCCTTGCGTAAGTGCAATTGCAAACTGAGTTTCACATTTGGGCGAAATGGAGTCGAGGGTTACAATAGGAATGGAATCTATTTGAATGGTCTGGTAAGCTGTGTCAGAGCAGCTTCCTGACTGAACGTGATAACCCAAGGTATGTGATCCGGCGCCCGCTGTTTTGGGTGAGAACAAAGAACCAACAACTCCGTTCCCAAAGTAGGAGCCTCCGGTTGGAAATCCATTAGTAAGTGAAAAAGCAGATGCGCTGGCGCAGATTCTATTGAGGGAAGAGAAAAAGACCGATGTACCACTTACTTTTATGGATTTGGTAACGGAATCTGAGCATCCAATGGAATCGGTATAAACGTAGGTAATGGGAAAGGTACCCTTTCCTGTAATGCTCTTTTTAAATATGGAATCCTGTACCACACCATAACCTTTGTAGGTACCTCCCTTAGGAGTTGCGGAATTGAGAATAAGGGAAGTGTCTCTGGTGCAAAGTTCCGGGAGGTCAGGAAACTTTACAATACCAGAAGGTTGTGCCAAAACTTTTACCATTAGCGAAGTATCCTTGCAACCGGCGTCATCCAGGATCAAGTTATAATTTCCCGGAAGAATAGCTTTGTATGAAGAGTCATTGGCATTACTAATTGGTAAACCGCTATATGTCCACTGGTATCGCCCTTTTTTATTTGATGTTTTTAGGGTTACACTTGAATTGTTGCAAAGGTATTGGTCCTTATAAGAAGAAAGTATGGCTGTGTCGGCATCTGAACAATCTCCAATTCGTGCTGTAATTAGCGGATATTTGGAAGCAATTTTGGAAGTCTGTAATGTTTTACCAGCAATTATAGCCGGAGTGCTTTTTTGAAAATGAAGCATTAGGCTACCCTCACTATCAACGTCGGCGGAACGGAATAGGTAGGTAGTTGCAAGAGCATTAACATCGGATGCAGTTCCCCATATTCTATTAAATGAGCTGTCTAAAAGAGCATAATATGAAACATAGTCGGTATAAGAATGTAAAACCAAGGTATCCGTTTTCCAATATAGCTCTCTTAGGGCACCAAACCCAATGTATAATTTCCCATTTTTTCTCCTTTTGAGCAGATTAAACCGAGGTTCCTTTGCCCACGATTCCAAAATGAGGTTATTTCCAATCGAATCACCGTTGGCATCATACGCTGTTAAAATCAGATCGCCAATGGCATCGGTGATAAATGTTTTGGATCCAATTTTTATAATTTTAGATTTCTCAAGAGCGGCTCCAATCAGATATTGGTTCATGCCTTCATACAAAAACTTTGAAGGGTGAAAGCCCTCCCAAAGATGTTTTAGTTGTTTTACACTTCCATCACTATTTATTTGCAACAGGTAACTTGCATCGGTATTCATTTTTTTTGCATTTAAGGTATCCTGGTCATATATAATTTCACGATTAAAATTACCCATGATGTGAATGTTATTAGAATCGTCGATTTGAATTACGGGATCGGTCAAATAAGAATAACCGAATTTGGTTTCTAATTTTTTATTCCAGACAATGGAATCACCGGAAAATGAAATCTTTGATAAATAGAATGGGTTAATATTGGAACCGGGTGAGTAGAATGCCGAATCGCTTAATAATTTTAGGAAGGCGCCCGCATTTGAGAGTAGTACTCCATCTTCCGCATGGTCTATGTTAAGTTTAAATTTTCGGAGTCCGGCAGAGTTTATTCTAACATTTGCCTTACCAGTAAAGTGTTTTACTAGTTTTCCCGATTCAGTATACTTGGCAATTACTATCCCGGTAATGGGGTTTGAGAATGAACTTGCTTTTGATTTATCGATGGCCGGTAAGGTAATTGTATCCAATTTTGCACTATCTCCAGCGTACATGGCCATAGCGTAGATATACCCATTTTTGTACACGATATCTTGCATATAAACGATACAATTGCTGGCTCCAACCCAATTGATCCAGCGAATGCCGCCCGTGTCGTTATAAGAACTTAAATATCCAATACCGGCATTGGTGACCGTGTTGCTATAACTTCCAAATTGTGCCGGTTGGTTAGTGGTTCCAATGGATCCAATTACATAAGAATTTTCTGAAGTATCCGTAGCTGTTCCCCATGCATTTGAAACTCCATTTTTTGAGCCAACATCTCCTTCGGTAAACCAATCGAGCTGCTGGGCTGTTGCCTTTAGATTAAAAAGAAAACAGACACAAATCAGAAGTGCTTTTATTGGTGTTGTTTTGTCAAGCATAAAGATTACGGGTTCAACTACAAATATGGGTACAATTTTCCTGTTTTTTTAGTTTCACTGAGAATGTCTTAAAAAGAAAAATTGAACGGCCTATAACCCAAAAAGTTTCCGATTATTCTATAAGCACAATCTTATTTACAACCCTTTCTGTGTTGGTCAATCGAATGGTATGCCATCCGCTGCCTCCAATAAAAATTTCGTCATTGGACATGTAGTCGTTGTTGGAGTATACCACTTGCCCCATTCCATTTAACACTTCCAACGTAGTTGCACCAATCGTATATTTAAATTCTATTCGAAATACGCCTGAACTTGGATTGGGGTAAACTGAAAAGTCAGATGGTTGTGAGAAAGCTGATATTGAAGATATTCCGGCCCCGGTATCTCCGGCTTTTATGGCTTTATCGGCTTCATCTTCATAAGCATATTCAGAGATTTCCAATGAACAATACTTGGAAGAAATGTCAGCGGTAATCCGGAGTTTAATCCAGCCATGGTGTTCTTTTCCGTTTATCTCCAGTTTAAAGCCCATGTATTTCCAGCCTTCATTCATAAAGTGCGGCACCGATGGATCGGAGCCAGAAGCATGGGCATCATATTTTACCAGGGTAACGTTATTCGGAGTGCCGGTTCTCCAGTCTTGAGACGAATTTATACTTGAACCTGATGGTAATTTCATGGCCATATCGTAGCCGTGCCCTTTGTTGATGGTTTTATCAATCAATAACCACATTTTGTATTTTCCACTGCAATCGATATCTATTGCATCGGTATTAAATAGTCCATTGTAGAAATTAATTTTTATCTGGTTTAGGGTTGCTCCCGACTTGTCTTTGATGAAGTAGGTAGTGTCCAGGTTAGAAAAACCAAACCTACTTGTTATTTCCATTTTTAAGGGCTGGGTTACACGTACTATAGAAGCAACTAGGGCGGAAGAGCTTATTGCGATAAGGATTAAAGAGCAGAATAAAAGTTTAAGTGTTTTCATAATTATCTAAAGGTTATAAGTGCTTTTTATTTGAAACGAACATCATTGGATTATAAGTCTCTATGAATGTAAATATTGGTCTGCTAAGGTAGCGGATAATTGCTAAACTTCTGTACGTGTGTACACGTAGAAATCTAACGATTTGAAAACTTGAAGGTTAACTATTCAAGTTGTTCTTGATTGGGAACAATCTGATAGCGAGTAGGTTAGTGAATCTTTAGGAATTCGTGCAATTTTGTCTTGAAAAAGAATAAAACAAATGGATAGATCTATTGGTTTTTTGGGTTTTTAATCTTGATCAAAATGGCCATGTAAAATAAAGTATGTTGAAAATGGGGGGAGAAGATGAAAGCTCATCGTTACATTTATATAGATTTGATATTTCATGAATTTACCGAATAAAAATTTGCTTCAAGGAGAACGTGTAATTAGGGCAACATATGATGAAGATACCATTACTGTGTATCAAGCTTTTAGCAAAGAAATTGCACTGTCTGCAGTTAGAGCTCAAACTTTTGTTTCTCCACCTTTCAAAATGGATCGTATGACCTGGATTAAGCCTTCATTTCTTTGGATGATGTACCGAAGTGGATGGGCCACAAAACAATATCAGGAGTGTATTTTGGCTATTAAAATAAAGCGGGAAGGATTTAATTGGGCTATAAAAAACTCATGTCTGTCACATTTTAACAATCAAATTCATAATAATAATTATGAAGAATGGAAAAATAAACTAAAAAACTCTCCTGTGAGGATACAATGGGATCCTGAAAGGAATATTTTATTAGAGCCTATGCATTTCCGCTCTATTCAAATTGGGCTCTCTGGTGTCGCAGTAGAAAAGTATGTATCTGAATGGATTCAACAAATCGTGAATATTACAGAGATATGTGAAATCATCCGTCAAAAAATTGAAGAAGGTAAACTAAATCAGGTCAAGGAATTATTACCAAATGAACGGTTGTATCCATTACCGGCTAATTTAGAATTAAATATAAATCACAGTAATCCTTTTTGAATTAATTCCTTTTTTGCATAATTCGCAATAATTGTGTTTTTATAATCTGAAAGCAGTTTTAGCCGTTCTATAGATTCCTGATTGTTTATACCAGATAAGGATTTTATACACTTTCTGGCTAATTGGTACGTGTCATCATATTCCAAATATTCTAATTTTAATAGCGCTGTTTTATAAAGGAAATCTACGGTATTAGAATCATGATATTCTTTTAACAATGTTACAATATCCTCATGTTTATTATGCCATTTTTCTAACAACAAATTGGATAACTTGGAAACAAAGGTGGGAATTGAAAAGGCATTTGTAGATAACAACACTATTGCTTCCTCAATTAAATCAGAATCTTTTTTGGATACCCCCCTCTTAAGTAGTTCAATTACAAACTGATCACTGAGGGTTGTCTTGTTAAAATAAGTTTTTAAAAACTGATTTTCATTCAAAATCCCAGAGTGTAACGAGGCTATTAGTTTTTTTGTTCTTTCTTCCATTAATTGACCTTTTTAAAGCTCTTAATTCCAGAATTAAAAATATCAAGAGCTTTGCCATTACCCAAACCAATGTTCAACTGAGTGCCCTCTACCTTAAAAAATGCATTTGTACTTTTCCAACCTTTTGACACAAGTGGCAGTTGGCTCATAGGATGACCCGAGGCCGCATTTCTTACACCAATACCTTCAAGCTGTGAAATTGTACTAGGTTTTAAATTAATTCTAAAAATGGTGCCTTCATATCCACTTGCAAATGCTTTTGACGAAGATATAAACGTTTCAGTTCCTGCGGGCATTTTACCAGTTTTAATAAAAATCTCAGCAGCCTCATCACTCATAGTGCGATAAACAACGGTTGATCTTGTTGCAGTTGAATAGAAACTAACTCCGAGTGAAAGCGCCATAAATATAGGGTCTTTATCCAGACTAACCATATCAATTCGACCACTGGCAAGGTGGCTTTCGCTGCGCCCATATTTCCATGCATTAATGTAAATAGAAGCCCAGTTATCTACGAATGATGGATCCAGTTTATCTACCGCCAAATAGTTGGGAATTGTTTGATCCATACCAGGAAGGCCTGCTGCGTATGGGCTGCTATTTTCAAAACCAGCCTCATACGCATCTTTCGCAATCATATTACCATATTGTTCCCTGGTATACCAACCCGCTTTATGATCTTCACTTCCTCCATGGTAAACATAATCTTGCTTTCTTTCGTAAGCAATAAATCCATCTGCAGAATATTCAGTATGAGTATAAGTACCCTCAAATATTCCACCTTCTTTAGCTTCCGTTGGACAATTTTGACACCTTCCTTCCCCTTCGAGTCCTGTAGGGTCAGCAAAGTAGATTGGGTTGTTGTTAAATGCAGCATATGGGCTTTGGTATGGATATTTAGCCGCCAAGGGATCAACGCTTAACCATCTGGCAATTCTTGGGTCATATTGCCTAAATTCGGTAGTATAACTGTTGCCATAATCGTCTTTTTCGTTGTCCTTTTCCATACCGTTAAACCCGTAGCGGTAGGCACTAAGGTTACCATTTCTACCGGGCATGGGCATGCCAAAGGGATAATAATCAGTATGACTTATTACTTCGGCAAGTGGTACATCTGTATTTGTAGAAGCTTGCAGTACTTTAAAGTTGTCCATTTTAAACTCTGCAAAGTTTTGACTGGAACTGCTGCCGGTCATGGAACCCATATCGCCCTTAAACTCAAATTTCACATTTCCGGCAATGGTCATGAAAGACATTGAATAATGCTGTGAACCGGCACTGGTTTGGTTGGTCCAATTGTCTATGAGAACAGTACCCCCATCGCTAATCCTCCAATTGGTTTGTTGAACCTGATCGTCACTAATGTCAAACTCAATGGTGTACTTGGTATTGGGGGCAAGTGTGAAACTTTGCTCCATCAAAATGTTTTGATCCCCAATTACATTATTGATAACGTGGAGTTTGTTATTTCGGTTGAATAAAGAGGTATTGGCATGTGAAGCGATAAAACCGCCCAAGGTTCCCGAATTAAAATCTTCGGTTAAGAATGGGGTATAAACGAAATTCGCAATTTTTTTGTCGCTTACCACTTCAATTACATTTCCGAGGTGATTGGCAAGCTCATACATTCGTTTTCCAATCACATTTTTGTAGGCTTGTTCAAAGAAAGATTCGTTGTTGTCGATGTTTAGGGTAGTTGCATTTAAATCGTAGTTTATGCTTGGATCTTTGGGTGCCGTGGAATAAACAACCAGCGCCCAAAAACCACTTTTGTTAGTAACATAAGCGGCATAGTCTGTCAAGTTGGAACCGTTTATTCGAGCTGCTAAATCAACCAATTGGTTGTAGTAAGTTTTTGCTGCAAATGTGGGATAGTTGATAGCATCTTGAGTAAACAAATCATCGTTGTTTACCTTGAGCGCAATGGTTCCCGTGGTACCGTTTCCCATCATAAAGCTAATGGGAACGGGATTATCATAGACCAGGACCACCATTTTGCCGGTGTAAAGTGTGTTCTGTACGGTTCCATAGTCAATATCAAAAGTCAATTCCGTTGGATCTATATTGTATTGAAATGTTGCATTGGCCATGGGTTTATTTTGTGTAATAATCCCAAGCCGTTCAGAGCCATAAATATTGTGTTCGGCAAGCTTTAGGTGTAATCCACTATTGGGTTCGGTATATACCTGAAGCGGAGTTTCCAACTCATTTCCTCCTTCTATGGTTCTGGCCCTAAAGTCTTGCATACTGCCACTGGATGGATCACTGAGGAATATTTTAACACACCCTCCCCACAAAACGGCCTGGAAATTTGGATTTGTTGTGGTTGAATTGATTGCCTGCACAATGTTTTGAGCTTTCACCTGAATAGGATCCATAGCATTGAATGAAATGGTTCCACCATGAATATCGGATCCCGAGAATTCCCCTTGATAAATATTAATTTCTTCAACATCTTCATTGGGGCAGTAGAGAATATATTCTACGGTTGGTGAAAAGTATTTATTATAGGTGGCTATAATATTCCCAGTAACATCATAAACATAATATGTACTTGTCCAACTTCGTTCATCTAAAAGGTCACCGTTACCATCTTTGTATTTTACAGTCTTAACCCATCTACGGTTGTCAGCTCCATATATAAAGGCTAAATCAGCTCCGTCAAGTCCGGTTCCTCTTTTAAGCGTTTTTAGTTTTCCGGAATTGGTCCATTCGAACTTGCCACCCATGCCGTTATCGACATTAATGCTAATATCCTGAGTAAGTTGACCTATTTGATCGTAGGTATAGTTGTTAGGAAGTTGACCTTGTTGGATATCTGTTGTTCCATTATTGGCGAAATCTTCAACCATATGAAGCTGGTGCCCTGGTGTAGAACCTTTTACAAGGTAGGAATAAGTCAAATGGTCCATTTCATTCATTCCGCCGGAAGTAAATGTGTTTCTAATCAGGTCCGTTATGTCACCGTCAATGGTATAATTTAAATCAACTAAATAATCTGTTGTAGCTTGTGCGGCTGTATAATCATTGGTTCCATGAACAAAGGCATCGGAATAGTTGTTCATGTTTTTTAAGCGGTAAAGCACATCATACTTGAAGGAACGAAACTGAGCCGGTAAAATATCATTATTCTGATCCATAATAGCAGTGGCCATTCCCCCAATATTTCCACCATACATGTTATGACCATTTCCCGTATTGTTAAAATCCGTTTCAATTGGCGAACCTGCAAGCGATGCAAGAAAGTAATCAGAGGTGGTTGTGTTGGCTAAGTCTATTGATTTATAATCAGTCGTGTTATATATTAGGTTGAAACCGAATGCATCGTGGCCAATGGATTTGTGCAGGTTGTTTTCCTGAGCCAGGTAGCCATTTCCTTTTTTACTGTCTTTTCCAATTTCACGGCTGGAATTTAATGTTGTAGAGTTAACCCCTTTTAACCATCCTTGCACGGTGTAGGCATAATCCATTCCCTGAACCTTATTTTGACTAAGCTCTTTTCTTGCCAACCAACCGTTTCTATAATACTTATAATCGGCTTCCCGGTTCCAAATTCTTCCATCAGTGCTAACCAATACCTCATTCAATTTGTTATCCAGGTCATATTCATACTTATGAATGAGTTGATCGAGTTCTCCTTCCTGATAGTCCATTTGCATAACCTGGCTAGAGATAAGATCATAGGTGTATTTCATTACTTTAATGGGTTGCTCAAGAATGTCCAATTCTTTAATGTCTTGTAAGTAGTATTTTACGTTGCCATGCTGATCGTAACTATAATGAATGGCGTTGTCATATTCTTCATCACTTTTATAGCCTACAACACTTGGTAAATTGTATTCTTCGAAATAGATGGTGGAAACTATATTTCCCCTCAGGTTTTGCTGGGTGAAATTTTGGTACTCAGGCAGTGCATATTTAGACAAAGCATTGGTTATTCGAGAGGCAATGGACGGTATTTGATCGTCGTAAATGTATCTGGTAACTTCAGTTTTAAAAGGCAATGATCCGGTTGGAATAGTGGTGTTATCAGTTATCCAGGCCATAAAGTCGTTTTGGTTTTTGGCAATGGCATCCGTAATCGGCCCTGGATTAAAAGGCCCTCTTACTTTGCCCGTTTCTTTCATCCTTCCCAGCTCATCATAAAGCGTGTAGGAGTATGCCGGGTCATTGGGGAATTCTTCTAGTTGAAGCTGGTTCTGAGAAACTATAATTCTGCCCAGATAGTCGTACCAAAATTTGGTTATTCCACCATCAGGAGATTTAGAATAGGTAACAGCATTCAGAGAATTATAATCGTATTCTGTTGCCATTTCGGTATTATGGATTGTGTTACCTCCCGTGTTTACTGCGCTTGGTGGTACAGTTTGAACCAGATTTCCTGCTAAATCGTAATAGGATAGGGTAATGGCAGCAGGGTTGGATTCACTGGTTAGGGTATACGTTTCGTCTATTTGGTTGCAGGCATTTTTATAGTTTTTTCTAAATAGTTTTTTATCGATTTCCAACTGTTTTTCGTAATCATAGATTGCTTTTGATCTGGCTTTAAACGCTCTTTCCCGATTACCGCAATCGGGAATGGGGTCTTCACCTTTTTTAGTAATTCCATAGGAGCAAATGCTTAAATCAAGGGCGCTGTTGCTGTTAAGAATCCGATCTTTATGAGTTTTGTGTGCCTGAATCGACCCATTTATGACAATGCTTGTGTAATCGTTTAGAACTGCCGTAATTTCGAACTTATTGGTGGTTGAAGCTCCGGAAGAAAATACGGGAATTAGGTTCTTAAACGAGGAAATTGTTGTTAAGTCAAAACCAGAGTAGGGCTCTTCAAGAAAAACATTACTTCCGGTTACACAAGACCCCACCAAATCGATTTCCCATTCGTTAAATGTGTTTAAAGCCATTGTTTCAACCGATACCTTGTTGGTTTTATCAGCTGCACAAGGGTGTAAACTACTGTAATAAATATCATGTCCCATTTTAAGCGAATATGGGGGTAACCCTGGACCCAGAAGCTTAAACCTAACCAATTCATCCAGTAATTTCTCTACATCCTTTGCTTCCTGCGTAGTCATAAAGTTCGATTTTAAGTTGCTACTTTGCTTGTAGTCGTAACACGCTTTTCGCATGGCATCAATTTCGGAAGCAGCGATGTCTACCTCGTACTTTTTGTTTATGAATTGGGCCAATAACAGATGTGTATTGGCATGTCCAACATGGTTTGGGTAGTCGTCTACAAATTGATCTGAAACAGCAGCATCCTGAGTAAGTTCATCGTCAATAATTTCACATGTGATGCATTTTTCACATTCGAAACCTTCAGGAACCATGATTTTTTTAGTACTTAAACTGGAAAGTTCACTTGCACTCCATACTTCTCCGTTTTTTGAATCAGGGTTCGATGCTAAACATTGACACGCTTTGTCGCTAATGTTGTCAATTACATATCCGTAGTGATGTTCAAAATAATCAGATTCATCTATGACTCCGGAAGGTAAATTGTTTAAGCCCTTATCTGTGTCATAGTCAATTCGATTTTGGACAATGGCATTGCACCCACAATCATCAAGGAATTGAATTTTCGCTACCGGGTTTGCGTAACTGGGCGCTTTTATTAATAATGGCGAACATAATTCAGTTTTATAGTTAGCACCAAGATGGTAAGTTAAAACATCGTCGAAGGAATAAAACGTTCCACCACTCGTAGGTGTGAATGGAATAGAGGATTGCTGTGCTCCCAGCGGACCATCATTTTTACAGGCATTGATGAAAACACCAATTAAATCGGGTTCGATTGCTGCTTTTTGTGCTGTGGTTAAACTACAACCAGCCAAATCCCTTATCCAAGTAGATACTGCAGCATTCGCCATAGTTGTGCAATTGTTATGATTGTTGGTGTTAAGTAAATTATTCAGTTTAGTAGAACCATAGTTCTTTGGGTTGCCAGTTAGATTTATGGTTCCAATGGTACCAAAAGCATCAACAGTATATTTCAATGTTCTTCCTAGAGGATGGTTACACATGCAATCAGTACCACCATGTTTAAGGCTTCCCGAATTTTGAACCATTTTATTTTCCAATAACTGACTTCTTTTGGATAAATACAGTGCTTTAAAGTATTGCCACCATAAGTCTTTATCGCAATCCATATCATCCAAATCGAAATTGTTTCCCCCATTTAAGCTAGCATTGCCTCTGGCTACTATGGTACTACAACTTGTCATATCGTTGGCTGTAGCTATAATATAGGCTGCGGTCCATAGATTATAATAACTTGGCATACTTGCACAAGGAGTACTACTTGGGAACATTACTGATTTGTCAAATGTTTGGTTCATGTATGTGGTGAGCGTAGCCAAGTCAGCGTTGCCTTTGGAATTGGTATTCGTATAGAAATCATCATATGTTGGTAATCCATATGAACTAGGTAATTGAACATTGAAACTGCTTCCAGTTGTTGTAATGAGACCTGAAGTTGTAGAATAGTTTAATGGATTTAGCAAACCTAATGAACAAGCTTTATTAAAGGTATTGGTCGATTTCATTAAAAGGTCATAATCAAAAGGCGATTTATTATAAGCCCCTCCAGCAACTATATCGGTGTTTTCACCGCACGCAAACTTGGCGCAGATGTATTCAGGGTGCGCCTTAATCAGAAAGTCGGTCCAGTGGGGCTGAAATTTATCTTTGTAATCCTGAATACTATTCACGGTAACCGGATTATTATGTTCATCAGTGTATTGACTCGTAAATACAGGGCTTAAAAAGTTGACATTAAGGGTACAACCGGGGGCCGCTCCTGTTCCAGTAGTATAATGGAATGAAGTTGTAGCAGTGTTTAAAAAACTATGGGTCCACTCGGGTAAGGAGGTGTTAAAACCATCGTAAACATACTTACCGTCAGGGGGCCAAAAATCTTTGCGCAGCATACTTAAGTAGGCATCACATGCTGTTTGGTCAACATCGCAGGTTTCCAGGTATGCTGTTTTGTAAGCATCATAGGTAGTTTGGTTTATTGTGATTCCAGTTTTTTGAAAGTATTCGGTTGGGTTTCTGCCATATTCCATGAAAAACTTTTCTTCACAATAAGTACCATCACAGGTATAGGGTTCAAAATCATCCAAGTAATATTCCGGTCCATTTCCACAATAATTCTGACCATAAAACTCCTGCCAATGATCTAACATGTCTTCTTTAGGAACCAATTCCTTAATAATTTCTATGTTAATAGGACCATTTAACAGATCCACAGCTAAAATGGTGAACGACATTGACCCCATACTTGAACTGGTGCTACTGGTGTAGGTAGATGGCAGATTTATTGGAGTGGCTGTACTGCAAGAAGGGGTAGGTGGGTACACCGTTGCACCTTTGCCTTCCTCATGTACAATTATGGAAGTTGGAGCAGAGCTACACGGAGTTTTATACCATTTTGCTTTTAGGTCAAACTCGTAGTTACACGGAAAACAAAACCCACATTCGTTATAAGATGGTGGAACCATGGAGTAGTTGATTTCGTAAGTTCCTGGCTCTGTAATGGTAGAGTTGTATGTAATTTTAAGCAAGTCACCTTTATTAAGGTCTTTAATGTTTGAATAGGACGTGGTTGGCAATGCTTCAAGATCCTTTGAAGCGTTACCCAATACTTTAGATAATACTACCTGTCCGCTATTGTTAAAGATGGATTGGGTTATAACCTGATTTGGATCCTTTTTGGTTGTCATTGTATATGGAGGAAAGGAAGCTCCTTCTATGTTTGGGTTTGAAGCGCTGGATGGTGGAGCATAATTAGAATAATCATCTGCAGCAAAAAAATTAGACAGTTCTGATTCATCAACAGTATTTCCATAAGTAGTTGTAGTTTCTTTGCCGCTTCCATATTTATAGTCAGCTCCAGGTAAGTTAACCCGGGTAATAGCTCCGGAATTATCTTGTCGATATTCCTTTTGAATGAAGGTAAAACCCTCAGCATCCGGTAAATATTTTTCAGCACCATCCTTATCGGAATTATCAGAAGAATAGTAATTGGCACTTCCTTTACTTGTAAGAGAATTAAAATTCAACAAACGAGGAGCACAAGACTGATCATAATCAAAGCTTTGGCTACTACTGCCTGACCATTTGTTTAAAGATTCTTTATATTCCATTGACTGTGTAGCCATAGGGGTAGGAAGCACTTCTACTGCTGGTCTTCCGTAGAAGTCGTAAATCGTAGAACTTACAATTACATCCTTTTTTTGCTGACTTCTTGTGATTCCTTGTCTGGTTTTTCCAATGGCGTCATGAAAAGAAAGGGCATTCGAATATTTACCAAATTCATCATATATAATGGTGTAATTCCACGGAATACCAGGTTCGAATTCCTGTTTTAAAAAGGTTGATGTACCTGTATATGGAATTATTTCGTACTTGGCATTGGTTGGATATGTCGAAACCTTGTTATCCGTTATGTAGAAATTAGACCAACGACCTTCAAGAGGTGTTTGAAAATTATCTCCGTTGGTATTGGACCTGTAAATGGGCCTTAAACGATAAAGCAGTTCCCCTGCTTCATATACCAGTGGTAATTGTAGTGAGTTTTTGGAAGTTCTTATTCTTGAACATTGCGATTTAAAGTCAAATGTGTAAACATAGCCAGAAGATTGATATTTTGTAACATAGGTCCATTCAATATCATAAGCTTCGGCTCCAACAATTACGTCCCACGTGATTTCCAAATCTTGGTTGTCATTAACAAGCTTCCTGCTGAAAAAATCATTGTTAAATGAAATGGGGTCAATGGTTGCCGGTGAAGGAGGAAAGCTGGCATAATCGAAGTGATAATACCTCTCAGATTCTATTTCCAGTTCTAAAAAGATATTGTCTAAATAGCTTTGGCCGGAAACATTTTCAGTTATCGTAAGAATTTTAATTTCTGCCTTTATACCACCATCAAATTCGAACAAATCAATGTCTGTATAATTGATGTTTTGAATTGCAGAATAATCGACCTCCAAGGTTCTGTTTGGTAACGTTTTTAGTATTCCGCCAGCATCCCAATACTTTATTGAAACTTCTACGGTGCATGAGTATCCTAAAGGAGGAGTCCAGTTTTTGGATTGATCCACACCTAACCTTATGGAATTGGTTAACCTCTTGTTGGTTAAGATATTAGCCCAATTGCCATTTGACATAATAAAATGATACTTATTGTCAGTAGTTGCGATTTTGTTTCCAACGCTAAGGTCTGACGTTCCCTGAAGTCGATTGTTTACCTTCTCAATTGCTGCATATCCATAGGAACTTAGAAAAAGCAATAATGTTAATAGTATCTTATTCATCTTTAATTAATTAAGTATTGATGATATTAATCTGTAGCTTTTCAAACTTTCGGCAAGCTGGACAGATTTGTTATTAATAATGAAATAGTTGTTGGTTCTTACTTTATCTGCTTTTACGGTGAATTCGCAGGCTTCAAAATCCACAACATAGTGGTCAAATCCGTAATTTGATTTGTAAGGATTTTCATTAGAGAAACTAAATGTTACCGATTGTAATTCGTTTTTCGGTGAGAATTTATACAGAGCCTTGGAAAAGAATCCAGATTCCTTGTAACTTGTTAAAAAGGTTGTCCCATTTTTATCAGAATAGCTTGAATCAATCACAATGTTTTCAAATACTTTTTCATTGAAAAAGTCGAAGTATTCATCAATAAAATTGTTCAATGAATCAATAGCAATACTCTTGGATTTATGATCTACCTGTATATAAAGTTTGGAATCAAAGTAGGTTTCATTTCCATTAGTGATAGTGAGGCAGTTTTTTCCCCGTCTATAAGACTCAAAACTCATGGACTGATTAACCGATGGGTTGTTGATTGATATTAAGTAGATTGTACTGGATAAGTGTAACTGATTGGCTGAGGAGTATTTCTTCATTAAAGATTTGAAATCCAGGGATTGGGAATAAATTACTCCAAAGGCCAGGCTAGCGAGACATGTAACAATTAATCTTGGCATTTTAGTAGTTTTTAATATTTGAAGTTCGGTTTTCCACAGTGGTATGAATCCCGTTTATGGTTTCAACTCTGGTAGTTACCATTTGGCCATCCTCATTGTAGGAATAAAAGGTTGCAAAATTGCTATTGTCTAATTCTGCACTTAACCTGAGGGTTATTGGGTCAAAAACGGAAGTAACCATTTGAGAATTAAAAGGGTGAATTCGAATATCATCAATGTAGCTTTTGTCGCTAGTCTGTTCGTTTTCGAATGTAAGTTTTAGGTTGTTATTAATGTTGTAAGAGGAAGGAATTTCAACGGAATATTCAAATCGCTGCCAGCCGTCAATAATGTTGCTCTTTCTGTACAAATTGACAGGTAAACTTGCCAATGTACATTCTTCTTTGAGCGTAATTTTCATGTTATTATATGAAATAACTGGGTCCGACCCAATAACCGGTTCGCTTGCTTCTTTAAGCCAAAAGGAGATTAAATACTTTGTGCCTGTTTTATAGGAGAATAAGGGAATTATATTGTCTTTTTGAATCTCGTATTTTACATCAGGATCTGTTAGAGTTGTGCATTGATCGGTTATAAAAGGTGGGCTTGCAGTAGGGCCCATTAAATCGCCTACTTGTCGAATAACTTCGGCACTTTTGCCTTCTTTAATTTGCAAGGAATATTTTCCTGTATGGCTATAATTATCAGTTATGACAACTTCAGTAGAAAGAGGGAAATTAAAAGTGTTATTGTTACAATCGTATTGAGTTGTAATCGTGTTAGAACTAGGAAAAACAGGATCGGCCAAATTACTGAAAGTGTATAAGTTCCGTAGGGGAGATCCATTGCTCTCATCTAGGTACACAATATCTTCAAAGTCTTCACTCATAACGTTGATTAATTCCGCATTCTGGACCTTCATTTCAATCACCGAAGAATTAAATCCCACTGCTGCTGAACTGAAAATATTCAGATTGTTTGAACTTTCAACAGGAATTCCATTTTCCGTATAATTGCGAACGGATTCTCCTTTTAACCAATTAGATGCAGTGATGTCTATTTGAGCTGATGTAGTAGGAGATTTGTACCAGGCAGGTTGAATTTGAAAATGCCCGTTATCTTTCAAAACAATTCTCGATTGAGTCGGTGTTGATTTTCTGTTTTGATTTCTGGTCAAGTAGGGTACATAACTCGTAGTTGGTCTCCAATTCCCTAAGATTCCATTAACATAAGGGTTAAACTCCGAGGTAACCTTTTTGTTTAAGCAATAATTGGAATAGGTAAAAGCACAAGTCGCAGATTTATTTTCAGGGACCCCTTTCATTCTCCAGATATCGCTATACTCATTGGCACTAGCAGAAAGAACTTCTGAAAGAAAATTTATACCGGATTTTGAAGCAAAAAACATACTAGCCATTGCTGCATTTGTCGTATTGGATCGTACCAATGAGTTTTCAATACTTGGATTCAGGTGGTTTCTCCTTCCGGATCGAACAATTTTGAACTTAAGCTTGTGTAAATTCGTATATCCCAGGTCGGCTCTTTTAAACATCCTACCTGCTCTGTTCATTAGAATATATGGATTGTAGCTGCAGGGGCCGGATGTGGCTTCATCCCTAACTTCAACCACCCAATATCTGTATGGAATATAAGAGTCAACATCTAAATCATAGATAAGCACCTCATCACCCGGATGAAAGTATTTTCGGTAGCTAAACTCTACTATATCTTCACCATTTAATACACCAGCAGGAGGTAGCGCATCTTCAACGACAGTGATTCCTTCATTTAGTGAAGACTGAGACATTCCCGAATAAGCGTAATATGCCGGTAAGTTGTTTCTAATCAATTCATCACCAAAGGCATTTATGCTTTTTTCACGTATTACACTTCTCGTATTTTCATCCAGTATCCATCTGGTTATTGTATTGCTTACAGCAGGAGTATTCGTAGTAGTAGATTCAAGTATTCCATAAGTCGAGATTACCTTGGAAATCGTTGCTGATTTAAAAACTTTTTCGTCCTTAGTGCTCATAGTAAATGGAAGTCCAAGTACTAATGGGAAGTTTCCGGCCATTGAAAGGTCAAAGTTTACCTTATAAGGCATGGTTTTGGCCAAATTGTATGAATACCGAGTATCCAATGTTATATCTATGTCCTTAGAAAACTCGGATTCGTTTGAAGAGATTATACCATTATTGTCAGCCGTACGAAACATGTTGTCAAGGTTGTTTTTATAGTTGTATGTGGTCTTACTAATTAGTTCCTTTTCCCTTTCCTTGCCTCTGTATGAAGCAGTGGATTTAATCTTACCGTGCATATCGTTTAGACCAATAACAAATCCTTGACTCGCTTTTAGTTCCAAGTACGAGTTCGTTTTAAACAAGCGTTCTAGGGCACTTGGCTTATCTAGATTGGTTATCATTGAAATGTGATCAAATGTTATTGGGTAATCCTTGGCTGTATAGTATTCGTTTACAGAATGTCCTTTGGAATGATCTTCGATCCAAGGTGACTCCAATGCAGTAATCAATACTCTTGAGTACATTACGTTAGGGTTTGGAAGCATAAATTCTCCAAAAGGTTTCTCCATGTATAAATGGTGGTCATTCGCCAATACTCTTTTAATGGCGTATTTTTCCGGTTGTTTAAAAGGATTATCCTCTCCGCCAAATCTTGGCTCATAGGTGTTCACACCAGAAGTTGTTTCACCATCTTTCAATTGATAGAAGTATTGTACTCCATGGCTGCTGTTATACCCGTCAGAATCCATATTTTCCCAGTTGTCGTGAACTTGGAGTTTCTTCACCCGGTGTCCTCCACCAAATTTTTCACTGGGAGAGTATAATCTGACGAAGGATCTAGCTGCGAATACCGAGTTTGCCAATCCCTTTTTCATTAGAATATGATTTCTACCCTTTAAAAGGCTTTTGAAATCGTCAATCATTTGCTCGAATACTTTTACATCACTAAACGTGGTGCCGGATGGATTTATACCCGGGCTTACCTTGCTGTTTAAATTTGCCCACGCATGCTCAAAACCCGCTTTACTTATTGGGTGAATTGTGCGACCAAAAAAGTCATCAATTCTCACCTCATCTAGTTTAATATAGGCTAGATCATAAATAGAGCTTCCACTTGATTTTACGATTCCTACTTTGTCACGCTCTATATCAGAATAGCCGGTTACATAGTCATATGCATCCTTATTGTTTAAATCTCCACCACGATAATCCATGAACATTTTAAATAATAAATTAGATGAAATATCCCCTAAGTAGTTTTCTTTAAAATATTCAAGGGCCTCATTTGAACTAAGCGAGCCATCAACTTCATCTTCACTGATATCTACCCATAGGTAGAAATAATTGTCTATGTAATCTTCCCTATCTACATACAATAAATTGTCAGCGGCAGACGGAGTAGGTCCGGATATTTCTTTGGTAAACCCTTTTACAGGATACATTTTCATTACCTTCTTATCCTGAACATATTTGTAACTGTCCATTTCATAGTCGATGTCTATTCGAGATCCGGAAGGAGTATAGATAGTTGATAAGTTCCAACAGGCGGCAATAGCATCTGCCTCTATCTTTTTGTTGGTTGTATATGGAAATTCCATATTGCTGGGAACATTGGTGAATTTTGTAAGAGGGGTTTGCCAATACTCTGGTTCAGGCTTGTACATTCCCCATCGATCAGTGGCAGCACTGTTATAATCGGGGTTTGTAGAAATGTA
>CEQS01036273.1_pt1 | contig 19474 bp, 17 predicted proteins | sample 530981 | NCBI WGS metagenome assembly CEQS01 (sample SAMEA2621176, study PRJEB7988) | marine metagenome | biome: marine biome (ENVO:00000447); feature: mesopelagic zone (ENVO:00000213); material: "saline water (ENVO:00002010), including plankton (ENVO:xxxxxxxx)" | depth 800 m
CGAGTCGATCGATTTCTGGCTCGCGAAGGCAGCGCAGCTACAGCTTCATAGAGACAATCCGTATCGATTGGTAAAACAAGATGGAGTTCTTGAGCTTCTGGTCGCAGAAAATTCTACGCTTGCGCATGGTGGTTTCTTAACTACTGAAACGGAATTGAAACAACGTATCGACTTCACCCAACACTGCATCAGCGCCTATCTCCAAAAACAAGTCGATATTGATCGGGTTGAGATCTAGTTTGCTAAAATACTGGTATGAATATGTTTGGTTTAGTCTCGCTCATCCTGGTGATTGCTATCGCGGCGTGGTGGCTAACTGGATTTGGTGGTGCGACTCCATCTTCTCACCAGCAGGCATCTACCAGTACAAAAGAAATCCTGGGGGCTGAGTATATGATGGAAGATCCGTTTATGAATAATCCTCGACCAAATTATGGAGAGGCAGTTGGTGGAGCACGTGGAGCAGCTGACACCATCGGACAATAATGCTATCGTACAAATACATGAGTAAGAAGACATTTAAGTGCTACGACTGTCCGGCAGAATTTGAAGCCGAAAGTCGCGAAGAGATTCTTGGTATTCTCTACGAACACTACATGAAAGATCATAAAGAAATCATTACTGGTGCATCCGAAGAAGAAAAGAAAGCTTGGATGGAAAAATTTGAAAAAGACTGGGCTCAAGCACCTGAAGTAACAACATAATGGAATACCTCATATCCATAGTCCTTGTGGCTTTATCTGGGCTGTTCTCCGGCCTGACACTTGGACTACTCTCACTTGATACACAATCACTGCGCCGACGCGCAAAACATGGAAACAAACACGCAAAAGTAATCTATCCCGTCCGTGAGCGGGGGAATTTGCTGTTAACCACACTTCTTTTAGGAAATGTGGCGGTAAACACCACCTTGTCGATCTTCTTAGGGTCGATTGCCTCTGGAGTGGTGGCTGGTGTCACCGCTACGGCTTTGATTGTGGTGTTTGGTGAAATCATCCCGCAGGCGGTGATTTCACGATATGCACTGCTGTTTGGCGCAAAAACCATTTGGTTTACGAAGCTGGCGATAGTTTTGGCGTATCCGATCGCGTGGCCGATTGCCAAGCTACTTGATTGGTCGCTCGGATCAGAATTACCAACAACATACTCCCATAAGGAACTGATGGACATTATTTCTGAGCACGAAGATTCAGATTTAAGCCAGATCGACGCCGATGAAGAGCGGATCATGCACGGAGCCCTGCAGTTCTCGCACATGCGGGTGCGTGAGGTGATGACACCTGAAGATCAGGTGGTAATGTTTGATGAGAACCAAAAGCTTACCGATGAGTTCTTCGAGGAGGTGAACGATCACGGCTTCTCACGACTACCGATCTTTAGCGGGAACCGACAGAATCTAGTCGGAATATTGTACGTGAAGGATCTGTTGGTTGAAGACGATGATATCGCTATCAAACAGACCGAAGAGGCACTTGAGGTGAAATTTATGACGGTGAAGGGAAGTGAGCTGCTTGATAATGTGCTCGGAAAAATGCTTAAAGCTCGCCAGCATATGGCGGTTGTCCGTAATCGCAATCAAAAATTTATCGGGGTGATTACCCTTGAAGACATCATTGAAGAAATCATCCAGCAGGAGATTGAGGATGAAGATGATGAGGAGTAGTGTTGACAGATAATTCGATATAAGGGTATTTTGGTAGTTGGCGCTGATTTTCAGCTCCGTTCATTCAACAACGAGGAGGCACTGCCAATGTGCAAAGGATCCGTATTTGCGGATAGTACCCGCGACCCCGAAGAGCATGAACCGCTCCGTCTTTCAACCGGCGCACACGGGATCGGCACGTTCCACCAGCCGGGCGTTTCTCCGACTGACTGCGCGACCTGCCTGGTCACCGGCGACGAAGTCGTTCTTTCGCCCATTCCCGGCGAATTGATGGAGGCCTACGGCCTTGATTCCGCTGAACCTGCCATCATGATCGAAATGCCCGGCAGCGAGAGCGAAGTGATCCATGACGAATTCTTCTTGCCGAACCATCCCGGACTCGGGACCATTCCCACGGTCGTGTTCGCTGATGTCGGAATTCAGGTCATGATGATCAAGCTGGCCGAAGGTGAGATCAGCCCGGCGGATGTCATTGGTCGTGAGCCGACGCCGACTGTCGCAGACGACGAGTCGCGCGACGTGGTTTTTGCGCGACATCAGGAAGCATTGGCAGCTGCAGCCTGAACCAACGCCGACTCCCTTTACAGGGAGTCTTTTTATTTAACATCTAAAATACCAAGTAGTTCCTTGAGTTCTGGGCCGGCGATTTTGCGGTATTGGTTTGGCTTTAGCTTATCGAGTGAGATATTGGCAACTCGTACACGTTTGAGCGATTGGATTTGGTAGCCGAGTGCCGCACACATACGACGGATCTGGTGTTTTTTACCTTCGGTGATGACTAGGGTAAAGCGCTTGCCGTTTTTAGTGCTTGGAGTCGCTATTGCTGGCTTAGTACGGTACCCTTCAATATCAACCCCGTTTTGCATAGCACGCAGGAACATACCCGAAATCCGCTTATCTACAATTACGTCGTACTCTTTTTCAATATTATTTTCTGAATCCAGGAGGGGAGCAGTAATGCGGCCATCATTTGAAAGGATGATGAGACCTTCTGAGTCTTTGTCGAGCCGGCCGACTGGCGTCACGTGGGTGATACCGTAATCAGTCGCCAGTCGGCCGGCGATATCAGACTCACCCTCACCTGGAGAATGGGTAATAATCCCACGACCTTTGTAGTAGGCGAGATATGACTTGGCCTTGGTTTTGCCGACAATCTGAACATCGTCACCCTCTTCAACTGGCTGTCCAAGTTCTGCCTTCTTTCCATTAATCGTTACTTTTCCACGCTCAATAAGCTCATCAGCTTCACGACGAGAAGCAACACCGGTGTGGGCGAGGTATTTATTAAGACGCATTGGGAATTCCATAAGTGGCAGGATTATGACATAGATATCCTTGATTTTCAATATTTTTGTGGTATTTTCACATTAGTCATTGCACAAAGAGGCTAGTCGTATGGCAGAGAAAAAGCCAGAAATAAACCCGATCATTACCGAATTGGTCGAAAACACGCTTCACATTACCGGTTTCTCTTACGAGGCCGTGAATGTACTTCCGACCGGTGAGGTCGTGAAGGTGAGGGAAAATCTCAAGCAAGGCTCTTGGGTCCTGCGTATCCATCTGTTGGGTGAAATGATTGCCCAATACAGGGCTGATTACCCGACTGTTGGCGAGCCAAAAGTTTGGATCGATGGTCGTGGGCGCCTTACGGGGGTAAAGCTCACAGAAGATGACTTCAACCACCTGTTCATTGCGGCCAAGGCTGGAGAGCTTTTCCGGGAGATCCGCATGTGGCTTCGTACTGAGGTCGAGATTGCTAGCGTTCATTTGCCGGCACGAATGGGCTTCGGTTTCAGGCACAAGCCGCGGGGACACCTGACCCTACTCTTCAAGTCAAAGGCTTGGGCAGACTTGGTCCAGGAATACGCTGACATGGGCTTGAAGATCGAGCGGCCGGAGACCTTCGGCGAGATCGTTATCCTCGTAACCAAAGAACCAGAATTGGTTTGCGCATAAGACCCGATGAGGGTCTTTTTTATTGAATTTCTCCGTTTACACTAACTACCGATGTTTTGATTGAAACAACACCTCCATCACCAATGATTAGCGTTGGGCTGCGATACTCGAGTAGTTCATCTTCAGTAACTTCGGATTGTTCGACTTCTTCGTTGTTGTGGATGAGGAACGGCAGGTTGGTGATTTTCATCACTGCTTTTTCTACGTCAGATGCGGTACGCACAATTCCTACGAGTGTGAATTCAGCATTCTTCTTTTCAGGGAGAACATATTGACTGTTTTGTTCAGACACGTCTTCATCATTGGTAAGTACAACTGCACCAACGATTCCGCTGGCCGGAGCGTCGTTTACTTCAATCTCGTATCCGACTTTGTCAGTTACATCTGAATTACGAGCCGCGAGGACTGGCGTTGCCATGTCTCGGTTAAGGAAGCCAAATTTGTACGAAATCGTGAAGAGATACGTATTATCATCTAGCTGCATCGCCTTTGAATCGGTTACTTCGTAGGCGCCAGCAACATGTGGTAGTAGAATTAGGCCACAGAGCGTCAAAAACGCTAATTTCATACTTTTGGTTTTCATGCCAGTATTCTACTCTATAGGAGACTTCTATGGAACAACCACCACGTCTACCACCAAGTGATGAAGAGCTTGTAACAATGACTTTGATAGACAAGTCGTGTTTTGGTGACTTAGTGGAGCGGTATGAGGCAAAACTGATGCGATACGTCACTCGCCTTGGGGTTCGTGATCCAGAAGATCAACTTGATGTGCTCCAGGATATATTCTTGAAAATCTATCGCAATCTCAATGGGTTTGATACGTCGCTCAAGTTCTCTTCATGGGTGTACCGAATTGCCCATAATGAAGCGATTAGTTGGTATCGAAAGAGGCATGTTCGTCCAGAGGGTCATCTAGTGGCTGACAGCGAGGAATTGCTCGGTTTCTTAAAAGGCAACGAAGAGATGGCTGACGTGACCTACGATAAGACCGTGAATGCTGGTGAGGTGAACAAAGCCCTTCTTATCATTGATGATAAGTATCGCCAGGCAATTATCCTTCGTTTCTTTGAACATAAGGAATACGAAGAAATATCTGACATTTTGCAGATTCCGGTCGGATCGGTGGGTACTTTACTTCATCGAGGCAAGAAACAGCTGTCAGATGCATTAAACAAGGAAGCAATACGTATATAAAGCAGTAAGGAGCAATATGAACAAAAAGATAGAACAAATGAATACGTCACTGAAAGATACTCTGCTCGAACGCATTGAGTCCGACAATGTGTGCCCGCGTTCGTCGTGGTTCTACTTCAGTAAAGAGTGTCTCATGTGGTCACTCTGGATCCTTTCTGTGCTATTTGGAGCTCTCGCCTTTGCAGTGACTTTGTTTGTAGTGCTTCGCCATCAATACGCACTTTATGAGGCAACGCATGATAATTTCCTTACTTTTTTCATCGGGGCACTACCATATCTTTGGATTCTCATTTTTGCGCTCATGGCGTACGTGGCAGTTAACAATTTCCGTCACACTAAAAAAGGCTACAAATACCCACTTTGGATGGTGCTCGCCAGTAGTGTGGTGTTGAGTTTTGCTGGCGGAGCAGCTTTGCAACTATTTGGGGTTGGATACAGCATCGACCAAGCTCTTGGGAAGTATATGGCCGTGTACATATCGCAGGAAAAACAGGAATACCACTTATGGCAAGCACCTGAAGACGGTCGTTTGGTTGGAAGACAGGTAATGTTGACTGTCTCGCCAACCACCACTGTGGTTTTTGAAGACAGGGCCGGGCAACGGTGGCGCATGGAAGTAGCAGAGCTTCATCCTGAAGACATCCGAATACTATCTAGCGAAAAAACTGTTCGAGTACTTGGGAAAGTCTCAAATGAAACATCGTATATCTTTCATGCTTGCGGTGTATTCCCGTGGATGCTTGATAAACCAACACCTCTTTCGAAGATGAACGAGGAAAAACAAGCATTTGCAAGGCGAGCGTATGACAAAATGAACAAAGCAGAAGATCGAGTAGCAATCTTTGAAAAGAAGACCTATGCAAGTAGCTCACCAAACACTATGGCAGTCTGCGCTGAGCTTGCAGCAATGAAGCGACTCAGTCAGTCTGTCAGACACTAGAAACATGAACATTTTAATATCTTCTTGCCAGGTTCTGTTTTTTATGGTTGAAACTTGCAATTTTGAAATATAGGAGTAAAGTGAGCGTAACACGTCCTTCTTTGGCGTGGTTAGTGGTGTGTTATTAAAATAACGGGATACTTTTTATGAACGTACTAACTTTTTTCTCACAACAGAAAATGACTGCGCGAGTTTGGGCAGTATTCACTATTGTATCGATGCTTCTGAGCGCCCTTCCGGCGGCTTTTTTTGTAGTGGAAGCTCAGCAGCCTGATCCAGCTGGGACGGCAAATACAATAAATAATCCTTTTACTAATCCAGATAGTGACATTGAAATTTGTCATGAATCAGGAAACTCATTTGTCTCAAATTCACCGAATGTCTCATCAATTGTTGGTGGAACAGGACATGGTGCTCACGGAGGTGACATTATTCCACCTTTTTGGCATCAGCTGGATTTTCAAGATCCGGTCTTGTATCCAGGTCAAAACTGGGATGACGACGGAATGGCAATTTACGAGAATGACTGTGTTGCTCCTGAAATCGATGGTTCAATCTCTGGAAAGAAATACGAAGATACTGGTAATGACGGATCAATTGTAGGGGACGATACAATTACTGGTTGGGAAATTCGTCTTTACGAAGTAGATCAACCATGGGTACTCGTCGCAACTACCACAACCGATGGTCACGGAGAATACGAGTTCTCAGACGTGCCAGAAGGCTCATACAAGGTGTGTGAATATATGAAGGAGTACTGGTCACAAACCTTTGTGTCAAACGGTTCAACAAATGAATCGCCAAATGCTATCGAAGAAGGCTCTGAATGTCAGACCGTCAACATTGATAAGGATGACGAATCTAACACAGTTAACTTTGGTAACTACTACAAAGAGCCTGAAGAAGAAGTTGAGTACGGGGCGTACTGTGGAGATGGAATTGTTAACCAGGAATGGGAACAGTGTGACGGAGGACTTTCGGGCAATGATAACGAAAAATCTCTTGTGACAGCCTGTACGCAGCAATGTCAGTATATTTCAAAAGATCCAGTGTGTACTGACCTCACCCTAGCTCAAATTGACGTGGAAAACGTTGAAAACAAAGAAGGCGGCGTCGGTGATATGACCGACGACATCTATCTTGGAGGAACTCCAATCCCTAATGGTGCTTGGTTCATGGTGTACTGGAATGGTGCCTATGCAACTGACACTGACGTAAGTAATTACGAAGATGTGCCTGGTTTGGCGGTAGAACGATCTGAAGGTCAAATTCGATCAGTAATGCATGGCAGCCAATCAGGTGCAGATGCGGAGCACGTGGCCGGTGATATTTCGTTCTGGAGCTGGAACGACAGTGTTGAAGCAACTGGAGTAAGCAGCGACGACAGCAACGGACTCGGAAAGAGCAACAAGCTTGAAGGGGACTTTGCAGATGGAAGCGGCGTTGGTAGTACCAATGCAAGCGACGATGAAATCTGGATAGATGATGGCGACGCCTATTTCTGGCTCACTACCACCACTGCTGACGATGGATTCTATGTTGATTACGGCGAACCGGCTGCTTGCGAGGATCCAACCGTCTGTGAAGCTGGTGTAAACCTCATTGAAAATGGTGGTTTTGAAATGCCTGCTATTTCAGGATGGAGCGTTTTCTACACTGGTGAAGCAATGCTTGCATGGATTACTGGAGATGAAGGAATTGAGATCCAGAACAACGTAGCTGGTTCACCACACAGTGGAAGCCAGCATGCTGAACTTGATCCACACAACCCAACAATGATCTGGCAGGAAATTGCTACAGTGCCAGGCGAAACATACAAATTTAGTACGTACTACTCACCCCGTCCGGGACGAGATCTTGAAGATAATCGCTTCGAGTTTATGCTCGACGGATCTCCACTCGGCGCTTCAATTGCTCGTTCAGGTGTTGGAAACAGCGATACTGTCTGGACACTAGAAGAACGTGAGTTTGTGGCAACAGACCACATGACAACAGTTGGATTCCGTGAAATTGGTACCGACACTTCATACGGAGCATACATTGATGACGTATCGCTTGTATGTGTTCCTGAACGAGAAGAACTGACCGCAACACTTCACACTAGCAAGATTGTGTGTACTGACGAAGCCGATCTTCCAAACTGGGGATCGGGTGGACCAAATATAACGAGTAATACTGCTGCTGACTGGGTAGCAGAGCATGACAGTTGTGAATTGGTAGACGGTTGGGAATTTGAATGGGCCCCATATGGAACAAGTGATCCAGGTGATACTATGACCGGATCAGCAAATGGAGTATGGACCACATTCACTGGTTCAACTAAAATTCCAGAATCTGCTATCAATGATGGTAAATTCTGGGTACGTGAAGTACTCCAGGAAGGTTACATTCCATTTACACATGGTCCTTCTGGAAACAACAATTCTAACGATGTAACAGCAGAAATGTATTGTAGTACTGACGTAAAAAATTACGACAACTTTGATCGAGTAGACAACCCAGTTGCTGATGGAGAATACTACTGTGTTGGTTGGAATGTTCCCGACGTACCTGACTACGGCCCATATTGTGGCGACGGTGTTAATAATCAAGAATGGGAACAGTGTGATGGAGATGATGTAGCTGAAGGAGAGAGTTGTACTGATTACTGTACATTCGATAACCAGTGTACTGACCTCCGTCTCATGAAGATCACACTTGATCAGACTGACTCACCATCATTTGATGGAACACTTCACCTTGGAGGGGCTGGAAACATGATTCCAAGCGGAACCTGGTTCCACTTTGATGAAGATGGCGACGATGATTACGTTGCAATTGCTAACGCTATTGATGGTCTCGCAATTGAACGAGATACAGACAACGACAAGCTCGCGCTTGCGTTTGTTGGTGGAAATGGAGCTCGACAGCTCGATATCGTACAAGGATCAATCATGACGCTTGGTATCGATTTCGGAGCAGTAGATCGAACTCCAAACCCACAATTCAAGCTTGAGGATGGAAGTGGAAGCTCTTTCTACGACATCTTCGAGAAGAACGGTGATGAAGGAGTGGACTTCGATCTTCGAGCAGACACTGGAAACGACGGAGTAACTGTTGAAGTGAACGAAGGTGAAGAATACAACTGTGATGAATGTAAGGCTGAAGTTGAAGCACGAGTTGTACTCCAAGATGGTGAAGAAATTATGAACAACGGCGACGGTAACTTGCTTCCGCAGGTGATCCTCGGCGATGGTTCTGTCGTTGAATTTGGTGAATGGTTCAAGCTTTCTGAAGCACCAGCACCAGATGAATCAGCAGAATGGATCGATGATCCAGAAACAGCAACAAACTTCACTGATCCAGAAACCCTTGAAGGACTCTTTGTAAGTCGTGAAGGTGATGGAACAGTTAAGCTTGCGCTATATGGCTACCACAGCCCAGGTGGTGACACTAACTACGAATCACTTCGCGCGACAATCGAATTCAATGATGCGAAGGTGCTTGGTGGAGCAACTGCCGACATGGCTGGTAACTACAAGCTCGAAAATCACTCAGAAACAGATGGTGTTAACTCAAATGACAACTTCGATAGCTTCGATGAAGCAGATGACCTTATGAGTGTTGATTTCGACTTTTGGGTAGATACCAAGGCTGATGGAATTACTATCACACTTGATGAAGATGAAGTTGCGGTGTGTGACGACGACTCAGATCCTGAAGAAGATCTCTATCTGATTGATGGTCATAAGTTCGTACAGGAATACGACTACGTTTACGGATACGAAGGTTGGACTATTGAGCTCTACGAAGATGAAAGTCTCTTTATGAGCACAACTACAGATGAGAACGGTTACTATTACTTCTGGGTACCAGAAGGTAATTACGAGATCCATGAAGTGATTCCTGAAGGTTGGGCGCAGGTTGGTGTTCAGGACGGTGATGAATACGAATACCCAGAAGATAGTCCCTACTATTGTTCAGTAGACTTCGAGGAAGATGAAGAAATTTTCACTATCACTGCGTTCGTACAAGATCTTCTTGTAAAGGAACCAGAATGGGAGCCAGACTACCGCTGTGACTTCTACAACCAGAAAGAAAAGACCTATCGTCTCGATGGTTACAAGTTTGAAGTGTACGGAGAAGAATCTTCGTCTCCAGCGTCTGGATGGACAATCTACGCGACAAACGGAACAACTACACTCAGCACTACAACTGACATGTACGGCTACTACTGGTTCGAGGTACCAGCTGGCATGTGGGAGGTGTATGAAGAAGATCGTAGTGGTTGGAACCTAGCGTTTGTTGAGCAGTTTGGCGGGTACTATCTCCTTAGTGAGATTATTGACCAGTACAAGACTTCATGTGAGTTCTACGTAGAAGGTGGTATTTACGACAAGCCGGTTCGAGCTCTCGTTGATGATGACGTTCAGTATCCAGATGGTTACCGCTGCGACTTCTATAATGAAGAAGATGGGGGAGGCGGCAGTAACGACGACGACGATGATGACGATGACAATGGTCGATCAACCGGAACTCGACCAAGTGGACGAAGCGGTCCAACCCAAATGGTTCTCGGTGAAAGTACTTCCCAGTGTGAATTCCTTCTTGAATACATGCAGATGGGAGTAGAGAACAACCCATGGGAAGTAACTAAGCTGCAGATGTTCCTTAGTATCGTAATGCAGTACGACAATCCAGTAACGGGATTCTTCGATGCTGTGACCGACGCAAACGTGAAGCGATTCCAGGAACAGTACCGAAGCGAAATTCTTGATCCATGGTACATACGAGACATTGTTCCACACAATGAACCAACTGGTTTTGTCTACAAGACAACCAAGTGGAAGATCAATGACATTGTATGTCCAGGTTGGGACCCTTACCCAAGTTTTGAAGGGGAGAATCTCCAATCAAACATTGACTTAAACTAATTCTAGTCAAATTTACAAAAAGAGCCTTATAAACAGGCTCTTTTTGTATGTATTGACAAATAGGCATTATATTATGTAAAATATACACACATGAAACCTACAGTTCGTGGCCTCAATCTATTGCAAAAGATTTCCATGTCTCTGATGGCGGTTTTGGTGATGATTACCTTTGTGGCCGCTAATTTGCACGCTATTTTGTGGCAGTCGTCTGATTGGCTTGTTTCGACTGTTTTGCCAGCTGTAGTAGTTGATCTCACTAATGACGAGCGTGAGGATAACGCCGCAGCACCACTTCGTCGCAATACCGCACTCGATGAAGCTGCTCGCATGAAGGCAGAGCATATGGCTGAGTACGAATACTTTGCACATTACAGTCCAGATGGTGTTTCGCCGTGGTATTGGTTTAACGAAGCTGGCTACACCTATGCTCACGCCGGTGAAAACCTTGCCATTCACTTCACTGATTCGAGTGAAGTGGTTGATGCGTGGATGGATTCACCTTCGCACCGTAAAAATATTGTAGATAGTAAATTTACTGAAATCGGCGTTGGAACAGCAAAGGGTAAATATGAAGGATACGACACAGTATACGTTGTGCAATTTTTTGGTGCGCCGGCTGTAAGCAATAAGCCAAAGGTAGCGCCGCAACCTGAACCAACTACAATTCCAACACCGAAGTCAGTTGAAGTTATTCCTGATCCGGTTCTTGTAGTTGAGCCAGAACCCATCGATGAACCGATTGTAATCACAGAAGAAATCCCTGTGTTTGTGCCTGCACCAGAACCTACAGAAGGGGTTGTGGCCGAAGAATCAACACCAATCGAGGTTACTGAGCCTGTATTGGTAGTTGAACCAAAACCGATTGAAGAACCAGTCCCAACCCCAGCCGTTCCACAACCGAGTGAAGTTGTAGTCCTTGAATCACCAATTATCTCTACCTCATCTGGTCTTGCGGTTGCACAGATTACAACGCCACAAGCTGATCACGCTGGCGCTACACTCGCATCTATGGCGACTCAACCAAACCGTTTGCTACAAGTAGTCTACGTTACACTTGGTGTGGTTGTGTTGTTCCTACTTTCAACCTCAATTGTACTCGAAGCTCGTCGTTTCCATTATCGTCAGGTTGCGTACGGTGTATTACTTATCTTTGCAATGGGAGGTCTCTGGTTCACTCACATACTCCTTACCACTGGTGCTGTAATTGTCTAACAACTTCCCCTTTTTTAAAAATCATTTATTATTGAGCAAATGAAGTGCTCAAACCAAGAAACCACCGTAAAGAACGTTCGACCGGCTGAACCTACCAGCGAGCAAGAATTGCCTTTATATGCCTCGCAGCCGGCCGCTGGTTTTCCAGCGCCGGGAGATGATTTGGTCGAGGACCCGCTCGATCTCAATGATTTAATGATTGATAACCCAACTGCCACATTCTTTGTGCGGGTGTCCGGTGACTCTATGGAAGGAGCAAAAATTTTTGATGGCGATGTGTTGGTGGTTGATCGTTCACTCGAGCCAGCTGCTGGTCGGATTGTGGTTGCGGCTGTATTTGGCGAATTAGTGGTGAAGCGTTTGGCAAATGTACGCGGTCAGCTAATGTTGGTTTCAGAAAATGACTCGTACAATCCAATCGCTATTGAAGGCGCAGATGATTGCTATGTATGGGGAGTGGTTACCGGGTCAGCAAGAGTTTTAAGCTAAGTAAGATATGCCATTTTGCACCGTCACTACGTATGTGAAAGGATCAAGTCCAACATCAATTCTATTGAAGATTTATGTCGCTATCCTCCTTGGCGGCTTTTTGTTCTTGCCGGCGGTTACGTCTGCGGCGGGAGAAGTAGCAGTCTGGATTCCATGGTGGGCAGAAGAAGAAGGAACTGACAGTGCATACAACAATATTCGGGATATCGATGTTATTTACCCGTTTGTGTTTGAAGTCGAATCAGATGGTTCACTGAAGAATAGAGTTGATTTTGACGATCGCCGTTGGGATAAATTGTTTGATAAGGCTGATGATCGTCGGGTTGACGTAATACCTACTATTATGTGGTTTAACGGCGCTGAAATTCATGCTGTACTTAGCGATGATGATGCGCGAGAAGATCATATCGATGAGATTGTAAAAATGGTTAAAAAGTATCGTTTTGATGGCGTGAATATTGATTACGAGCAGAAGTGGTCCGAAACAATTGATGATTTTTCTGATTTTCTAAAGGAACTGGAGGACGAACTTGGTCGGAAAGATCTTACCTGTACTGTCGAGGCTCGTATGGAGCCGGACCATCGTTGGCGAAACGTACCAGATGTAATTGAGTACGCAAACGATTACAAAGCAATGAATCGCTATTGTGACTGGGTTGAAATCATGGCGTATGACCAACAACGGGCCGATATTGTTATTAATGAACAACGCCGAGGCGTTCCGTATGTGCCGGTAGCTGATAAGGACTGGGTTGAGCACGTAGTGGAGTTTGCATTAGAAGATTTTGATGAAGATAAGGTAATGCTTGGCGTTGCTACGTACGGTCGTGCCTGGGACGTTACCGTTGCACCAGACTGGTACCGTGACTATACGCCAATAGCATCTCTTAATCAGCCAAGAATCTTAGAACTTGCCGAGAAGTATGACTCAAAAATTGGCCGCTCAGAAGGTGGTGAGGCTGTCATTTCCTACTTCCCTGAGGATTCAATTTGGCGACTACTCGATGCGCTCCCAGCTCCAGAAGATACTCCAAAGGGTTATGAAGCTGCTGCAAAGGCGCTTATGGTAGCAACCTATGCCGGAATCGAAATCCCAGTGCGGTTTGTGTCGTGGAGTGATGCGTCTGCTATTGAAGACAAACTAGATTTGGTAGACGACTACGATCTTCGTGGAACTGCTATCTTTAAAGTAGATGGTGAAGAAGATCCAGATCTTTGGAAAAAACTCTAAAAGGAGAACATTCTCATTTTTGCTATACTTAATGTATGAAAGATCAGTGGATCGGCGTATTGGATTGTAATAACTTTTTTGTATCGTGCGAGCGGCTTTTTCGTCCCGATTTGAAGGATAAACCAGTGGTTGTGCTCTCGAGTAATGACGGATGTGTCGTTGCCCGCTCACAAGAGATAAAGGACATCAATGTCCCTATGGGTGTCCCTTACTTTCAGATAAAGGACATACTTAAAAACGCTGACGCTACAGTGTTTTCTTCCCATTTTGCGCTGTATCGAGATGTTTCTAGGCGGGTATTTTCGGTGATGCGAGATGTGCTGGATGATGTCGAGCAATACTCAGTTGACGAGGCCTTCTTCAAGATTGATGATAATCCACTCGAGTCAGCAAGAGGGTTAAAAGAGATTGTTGAGCAGCGGGTCGGAATTCCAGTTTCAATTGGAGTTTCCAGCACTAAAACGCTGGCCAAATTCGCCAATGGTATTGCCAAAAAAGGAACTGGGGTGGCTGTTTTAGATCGTGATTCATGGCTTAAGAAAGCACCCAGAGCCCCCCTTGCTTCCATTTGGGGAGTGGGCGGTAAGTCGGAAATGCATTATAAAAAGGCTGGATTACTAACGGCTGCTGACTTAATTGAACTGGATTCTGATAGGGTTCGTGCACTTTTTGGAGTAGTTGGCTCAAGATTACAGGCTGAACTATCAGGTAGGCCTGTTTACGGTAAAGAAACACGACTTGAGCCACAAAAAAGCGTCATGTCTTCACGTTCGTTTGCAGAATCTGTTGATGATGTACAGGTCTTGAAAGATGCTATTTCGTACCATTTACGCCACGCTGCTGCTGATATCAGAGCAATGAAGTCTTTGGCTACACGTATGCGTATTTCCATTCAGCCAGGCAGACATAGTGATTTTTTCCTACACGGAAAAACTAAGGAGCTGGTACTCACGACACCTAGTAATGACACTATTTCACTTCTTAAAATTGCTGAAGAAACTGTCGATGAACTCTATGAAGAGGGAGTTCCGTACAAGAAAGCGGGTGTTGTTTTAAGCGGTTTGGTACCCGCAGGAGCTGGTCAACAAAGCCTTTTTACCGAAGGGAGTACGGATCAAGAAAACCCATTATTACAGGTAGTGGATTCACTAAATGGCCAAAGTGGACAAGAGCTTATCTTGATTGGCAGTCGTCTTAAAACAAAGAAGTGGCAAACCAGAAGGGAATCACGGTCCCCAGCCTATACGACTAATTGGCGTGACGTAGCAACAGTTAAAGCTAAATAGATAAACGACGGTTGTTCTTAAGTTTCGATTAGAAACATGTCCTGTATTTTTTACATAAAACACTGAAAACAAAGGTTTTCTAAAGGAAGAAAGGACGCAAAAAATAGGTTATCAACAGATACTTTCGGACAGAAGCTAAAAGACCTAGTACAATCATAGACAGATCGGTTGAAGTGATACGAGCTCATAAGGCTGAGTTTTTCTCTCATAATTGAGTTTCATATCATCTCCACAACCTTCAATCGAGAACTTTTAGTTTGTTCATTAAAAAATAATTACAAACTGAGAGTATTGTTATTTATTCAATAATATAAGTAGAAACATATATGTTCGCAAAAGCAACTCACGTTGGCTTTGCGCAACGAGTGGTCGCGACACTGGTTGCAAGTGCTTTACTCCTTTGGTCAATTGGAGTCTATGGCACTGCTCAAGCAGCTAACATTACTCAAGTAAGCGACACACTCTCTGACTCAGACGTGAGTGTCGTATCTGACCACACCATTGCCTTTGGTACACCAACAGGCGTCGCGAACGGTCAAACAATTACAATCGACTTTTCTGACGGACCATTCGTTGTTGGTGGTGTAGACTTCACTGACATCGATGTACAAGACGGTTCAACTGATCTTTCAGTTGCAGCAGACTGTACAGGTGCTGAAGAAGTTGGAGCCGCTTTCGGTGGTACTACGCTAACCCTTACATTTTGTGCTGGTGACGGTGCCTCAATCGGTGCTGGTGGTACAACCACTATCGAAATTGGTTTAAATGCAACCTTCGGTGTTGCCGGTGACGCACAGCTAACAAACCCTGTTGCCGGTTCATACGAGATTGACATTACCGCGGGGTCTGCCGACACAGGTTCAACACGAGTCGCAATCATTGACAACGTTCTGGTAACAGCGATCGTAGAGACGACGTTCGATTTTACAATTACTGGACTTGCCACTTCAACAGCAGTTAATGGAACTTCAACCACTGGTTCAACTTCACCAACAACAATTCCATTCGGAGTCCTAACTGCTGGTGAAATTAAGACGCTCGCTCAGCTTCTAAACGTAACCACCAACGCAAACAACGGTTTCGTTGTAACAGTGCAATCTGATGGTTACTTACAGTCGGCTAACGGAGCGATTATCGACGGATTCTCAGATGGCACAGACATCAGTACAGCGGGTAACGCATGGGCAGCACCATCAGAAGCTATCGGTGACCGTAGAACGTGGGGTCACTGGGGTATGACATACGAGGATGACGCCACAGTAGACTTGGCAGCAGGTGACTTTATCGCAGTATCATCAACCACACCACGTGAAATCTTCTCACACACTGGTCCAGCTGACGGAACTACAACCAATATTGGTAGTACAACCGTTGGTTACCAGATTGAGATCACGCCACTTCAAGAAGCGGCGGATGACTACAGTACAATCCTAACGTACGTAGCTACTCCAACCTTCTAGTCTTGGTCACGTAGCCCTAAGCAAAAACCTCCTTCGGGAGGTTTTTTGCTGTACACAAGTCAGTAATTGGAATTGCCAGAATGGTATTATTAAGCAGTTAATTAATTTCTTGTTTGTACATATATATGAGTATTGCACCGTTACGCGTTTTTTCTTTACTGCTTGGCTTACTATTGCTCGTTATTTCACCACTTTCCGCCTTTGCGCAGGTAGGTGTCGGTATCAGTCCGGCCTTAATTGAAGAAACGCTAGATCCAGGTACGGTCAAGGAATACGAAGTTGAGGTTGAGAACAAAGATGGTCGTGAACAAACGTTCTATTTGTTCACACGAAATATTGCCGACATTGATGCCGGTGGTGTTCCCATTTTCGCACCGAGCAATTTTGAACGCACATGTTTTGAATTAGCCGAATGGTTGACACTTCCAATTACTCAAGTCACTATTCCAGGCCGAAGTGCCACATCGGTTGCATTTACGCTGGCTGTTCCTGACTCCGCTTCGCCTGGGAGCCACTTCGGAGGGGTGTTTGTTTCAGTTGAACCGCCAGAAATTGAAAACAGTGGTGCTGCGGTTGGCTATCAGGTAGCAACACCAGTAAGTATTCGAGTATCTGGTGAAGCTGTTGAGCGTGCAAATATTCGACAGTTTTCAACCACCAAATTTCTTTATGGTTCTCAAAATGTAGATTTCAAGATTCGAATTGAAAACACTGGTAACGTGCTTGTTCGTCCAACTGGACCACTTGAAATCAAGAACATGCTTGGCAACAAAGTTGCCAGCTTTACATTCAACGAAGATGGGAAAGCGGTGTTCCCAACCAGCAACGATGAAAGTTGTGTCACAAACAATGTTCGAGAATTTTCAGATGTGAAGTGGGAAGGAGACTCTGTCGGCTTCGGTCGATACGAAGCAGTGCTTAGTCCGGTGTACGGAGATGTTGGAGCGCGAAAGACAATGTCAAGCACAGTAACATTCTGGATTCTTCCAATGAGCGTAATTGGCCCTGCGCTTGCAGTTCTCGCGGTAATTCTACTTATCACCTTTATTTTTGTTCGACTTTACATTCGACGTTCACTTGCTCACCTTAATCAAGGTCGTCGAGTTATCCGTCGACAACGACGTGGTGGTCCATCTGGACTCTTGCTACTAACTGTGGTTATGCTCTCGGTAACCTCACTCTTCTTGATTGTACTTTTGGCTCTGTTTGCCTAGGGTTTTGCTATAATATGCAACATATGGTGTATCTCGAAGATACTAATTACCACAAGATACTACGGATCGCATCAGTGGTTTGTGCAGTGGTTTTGGTGTTTGAGAGCGGTCTCATCAGTGAATCGACCAGTAACATTTCACAAGGAACCCACGCGTATCTAGCAAATGCAGTCGGTATGTCTGTAGGTGTAAAGCCTACGGAGCTAAACCAATACACAGCAGCTCTCACTGAAAAAGAACGTGAACTCGAAGCTCGCGAAGCAGCTCTCCAAGAACGAGAAATTGCAGTTGATCTAGGAAGAAGTGGAACAGCCGCTAACGAAACTGTTGTATATCTACTTGCAAGCATTCTCTTTATACTACTTGTATTGATTATCTTGAATTACGTTTTGGACTACTTACGGAGCAAGGAACTAGCAGAATCACAAACTGTGTAATGCATCAAAAAACCTTGTAACTGCAGGGTACAATATATACGTAGCTATGTTTACGTCCTGGATACAACGGGGGCAATTTGTGTCCGTGCTATTCCTGTTTGTGTGGGCGTTTTTCTTGATTCCCCAAGCATCAGCACAGAATGTCATTCACTACAGTGATACACTCTCGGATTCTGGTCCGATTGAATTTTCAAACCATACACTTGAGTTCGAACTCACGACAGCACTTTCCCCCGGTAGTGTGATCGAAATTACGCCACCGCCTGGCTTTACTACTTACTCTTTCGCGTCATCAACCTTCGGTGTTCGCAATGTTGAGCTTTACATTGACGGATCGCCCCGTACGGCCACTGTTACGGCAGCAGCTGGAGTCGATGGAGTCACAATCACTCCAGGGTCACCGGGTCTTATTCAATATGAGCTTGCTCCGGATTTAAACATTGTAGCTGGACGTACTTTAGAGCTTAGGATTGGTAACCATACCACAAATTCTCGATCGTTTTCACAGAGCTTCAGTACTACCACAGGAACCACAACAGTATATGAAGACGTTGAGCCAATTTTGAATGCAACAACCACTGGAGAACATCGAGTTCAGATGGATATTTATGACGGTGGTCCGTTGGTCGCGTCACGAGAGTTTATTATCTGGTTGATTGATAAAGTAAATTTACCAAACGCTGACACAAGAGAAACGATCCCGCCGTATCGTTTTAATGGCGCACCAACCTCTACAGTTACTGGTGTTACATTGAACGTAGAAATTTCGCTCGAAACTGACGAGTTCGCCATTTGTAAGTATGACACGGCAAGCGGCACTCCATATGCCATCATGCCGCTTACATTTAGCAATACGGGACTGGTGTATCACTCAACGGTAGTCGCTGTTACGCCAAACTCTCTTCAAAGCTTTTATGTAAGATGTGTTGATGATGAAGGTAACATCAATACTGATGACTATCTCATTCAGTTTTCGGTTAGTGATATCCCGACAGGCCAATCAAACACTGATGGTAACGTAGATGGTGACGGGACAGGTTCAGGTAATGATGGATCAGGTGATGGAGGCGGAGGCGGCGGTTCAACTGGTGCGTCTGATGGTGAGCAAAATACTTCAGGTGGTTCTTCTGGCGGCGGTGGTTCTGGCGGCGGAGGCGGAGGCGGCTCTGGTGAAGATGACGACAACACCGCTGGGGGTGGGTTTGAAGACGATGACGCTCCATACCAAAGTGGTGATGGTCGAGTAATTATTTCTGGTACCGCATATCCAAATGCTGACATTACTGTTTTGGTTGACGGGCAAATTGCTGAAACAACTACTGCCGATGGATCCGGTGACTACTCAATTACTCTTGATGAAATTGCTCGAGGTGCTTATACCTTCGGTGTGTACGCAACTGACATTAGAGGAGTTCGTTCGTCTACTTTCAGTACCTCATTTACAGTTACTGGTGCGCGAACGTCAGCGCTTTCAAA
>CEQS01074116.1_pt1 | contig 19410 bp, 23 predicted proteins | sample 530981 | NCBI WGS metagenome assembly CEQS01 (sample SAMEA2621176, study PRJEB7988) | marine metagenome | biome: marine biome (ENVO:00000447); feature: mesopelagic zone (ENVO:00000213); material: "saline water (ENVO:00002010), including plankton (ENVO:xxxxxxxx)" | depth 800 m
ATTCAAAAACGTAATCTATTTACGGTTTGCCATATGCTAGGAAATTGCGGGGAAACCCTCATTTTTTGCAAAACACTTATTAATGGCGGTTAGTTGATGGTGGAATACCTTTTAATGAACTATTCAATGAAACGATCTGGTTATCTAACCATGGGATTTCAAAATTCTTCGGGCCCTGGATTTTTCTCCGGCAGATCCAATTTCTACAAATTCCCTTAAGATACTCTCAAATTCTCCTTTTATTTCGGGTTCAATTTCCGAAATACGGTAAACGATGGTCATGCAATGAGCCCTTACCGCAATTGGAGTTTCTTTGTCAACAAGCCACTCAAAGCATACATTGAGTAACTCTCCTAAGTTTTCTATTGGTAGCGTTGAACGGGATAGCACTTTAGTAATATTTCTTCTGGTTCCTCCGTGCTTTAATTCAGATAAACTGAGGCTTAGATTCTCTACATATGGGTCAATCCAATTGGGGTAGCGCTGTGTTACTTCATCCAATACCCACGAAGCTCGTTGGGGAATTAGGTTATCTTCTATAAGGCATAACTCAATCAAAGAATCAAATAATTTTTTCTTTTTGCCTATCAGTCCGGCAATAATCATTACCTGTGATTTTGAGTGATGTTCTTCCAGTAAAGTAATCATCTCCTGTTGCGAAGAATCGAGCTTTATTTTGTCCATTATCAAGGCGGTGGCGGACCTGGGTTTAAAACGCATGGAATAGGACCATTATAGTGACATCGCCCGCGAACCTCATACATTATGGTGGTATCCTTTGTCACCTCAAAAGAAAAATCACATTTTTCCATTTCCTGCAGTAGGCATTCCTCATCAAATTCCCAACCTTCTTTTTTGAACTCTTCCACTTTGGACTTTACAATTTTGTAAGGCTTTTTAATGCAATACTTTCCTTTCAACAAGGCCAGGCGTAAATACCCGTACTGATCAGTAACAAACGATTCGTAACTGTCCGTGTTGTTTTTATTCATATAAAGCACTTGACTACTCCAGGGCAACCCTTTTAGTCGTTCTGCTTCCATTTCTTCATTGGGGGCAGCACCGCCACAATAGGGAGGAATGAATTTAAATTTTAAAGTAACCTCGTAAACGATAGGGATATCTTCATTGAGGTATTCCAGCATAAACTTTTGGCTATTTCCACATCCAAAAAGAAAAAAGCATAGGAAAAGCAGACTTGAGTATTTCATATTTTTCAAAGATAACAAAGACCTCGCCAATCGAAATATTGTAAGCTATGGAAACGCGTACATTTGTCGAAAAGAGCAAGCTTAATGCTGAATTCCAAAATATTACGTTTAAATTAATTTTAGGTTTATTTTAAGAAAAGCCTATACTTGGATACGTTACTTTGTTTAACAGTTAGAATTAAAATTGAATAAATGAATAAATCCTTTATCGTTTGCTTTTTATGCTGCCTGCTGATGGCTCCTGCTTTTTCTCAGATTAATTTTAAACACCAAAGTAATAGAAGCTTTACTTATCAAGAGGCTATAGACAATTTTAAAATTTTGGCCGATGAGTATGCTGAAATCGAATTGGTTGAAACCAACTATTTGACTGATGTGGGTCGTCCATTGCACGTAGTAGTGTATAACAATGATAAAAAATTTAAACCTGGAGAAATTGATCGGAATAAGAAGACAGTCTTATTCATCAATAACGCAATACACCCGGGAGAATCTTGCGGAGTGGATGCTTCTGTAAAGTTGTTTTCAGATTTAGGTAAATTTCATAAGCTCTATCCCAATGTAGTGGTGGTTTGTATACCTGTATATAATATAGGAGGTATGTTAAACCGGTCGAAGTACAACCGTTCGGCCCAACCTGGGCCAGTGGAATGTGGTTTTAGGGGCAATTACCAGAATCTGGATTTGAATCGCGATTTTATTAAAACGGATGCACTGAATACGGAGGGTTTTGTTCAGCTATTCCAGCAATGGAACCCTAATTTATTCATGGATACGCATACAACGAACGGAAGTGATCACCAATACACCATTACCCTTATTACCAGCCAAAAGGACAAAATGAACCCTGAACTTAAAAATTACGTTTACGGTAAAATGGAACCCATGCTTTATTCGGAAATGAAGAAGAAGAATGTGGAGATGATCCCCTATGTATATTCGATAAATAAAACTCCAGATAAGGGAATTAAAGACTTTTTGGAGACCCCCAGGTATTCAAGTGGATATGCCAATTTATTCAATTGTATATCCTTTATTAGTGAGGCTCATAAATACAAGAGTTTTAACGGCAGGGTAGAGCAAACCTACGAATTGTTGAAATACTTGTGTGAATACGCGACAAGAAATACAAATGATTTAATTGAGGTGAAAAGGCGGGCAGATGAGTATTCAAAAAATCAAAAGGATTTTTATCTGACCTGGAGCCTTGATACCTCAAAAAGCCAAAAACTACCATTTAAAGGATATGCTTTGGAATCTAAAAAAAGTGATGTTACCGGACAGGCAATGATTCATTACAACCGGGACAAGAAAGTTGATATGGAGATTCCATATTTCAGAGAATATGTTGCGGCAGATAGGGTGGATGCGCCTGATTATTATGTGATTCCCCAATGCTATAGATCCGTTGCGAAACGATTGGAGTTAAATGGTGTGGAAGTGAAAGTAATTGACAGAGACACAATACTGAATGGAGAAATGTATCGTATTGATAATTTCCATTCCATTAAATCACCCTACGAAAAGCATTTCATGCACGATCATATTCATGTGACCCCAAGCAAGCAATCGATTCAGTTCTATAAAGGAGATTACCTGGTAAGTACCAACCAAAAAAACAAGCGATTTATTGTTGAGGTCCTGGAGCCTCACGCTTCAGATTCATACTTCCGATGGAATTTTTTCGACAATATACTGCAGCAAAAAGAGTGGTTTTCTGACTTCGGATTTGATCCCGTTGCGAAAGATTTACTTGTTAATGATGAAAACTTAAAAAAATCGTTTGAAGAAAAGAGAAATTCGGATACTACTTTTGCTAAGAATCACTTTCAGCAATTGTATTGGATATTTTTACGATCCCCTTATTACGAAAAAACTCATCGAAGGTATCCGGTAATGCGTTATTTCGAATGAAACCGGTAGTTCTCTTATTAAGTTCACTGCTGTTCTACCTGAGCAGTGTTGCCCAATATGGTCACATCGACCACTGGGAAACAGCGATATTCACTTCTGAACAATGGCGATATTTTGTTGGAACCACGGCACCTGATTCCACCTGGAATGATACTACCTACGATGACTCGCATTGGCCTAAGGGTAAGGGAGGACTTGGGTTTGGTTATTCCAATTTAAAGACCACCGTAACTAAGGCGAACAGTCTTTATTTAAGAAAGCGTTTTACTATAAAAGATAAATCGAAACTTCAGGCCGCCATATTAGGCTGCGATTGGGACGATGGATTTGTGGCCTACCTCAATGGGTTTGAAGTGGCCCGGGAAAATATCGGTACACCATGGGTAGAACCTAAATACAATGAGTTCGCCGGATATGAGCGAAAAGCCCAATTGGTAGACGGTGGGAAATATTCAGATTTTTTGGTTAGAAGAAATCAGTTGAATTATGCTGTGCGAAACGGGGATAACTACTTAACCATACAGGTACATAACGTGTCCTCGGTTTCCCCTGACCTAGCCGCATTTTTTAATCTCTACTTCGGAATAATTGATGACAGCAAGCAATTTGCTCCGGCACCGGTGTGGTTCGAAGTTCCACCAGTATTTGCAGATTCATCCAGTTTGCCAATTGTAACCATTACATCACCCAGGCTCAATGACAGTGCTAAAGTCAGGGGAACTATGAGAATTGCGTGGCATGGAAAGGATTCTATGAATTCGTTTTATGAAGAGGGAAAACATTATGATGGCCATATTGAAATTAAATACAGAGGAAACAGTACCCTACAATTTCCAAAAAAATCATTTACCATAGAGACTCTAAATCCGGGAGGACATCCTGAGGATCGTTCTATATTGGGAATGCCGGCAGATAATGATTGGGTATTGTATGCACCCTATTCAGATAAAAGTCTTTTGAGAAATTACCTCTCCTATAATATGGCTTCTTCCATGCAGGAATATGCCCCAAGAACCCAGTTGGTTGAGGTAATGCATAATGGCTATTACATAGGGGTCTATGTGTTTATGGAAAAGATTAAACGGGGTGATCATCGTATCAACGTGAATAAGCTTACTCCCAGGGACACTAATGATCGATCCATTACCGGTGGATACATGTTAAAATCGGATTGGGGTAACGACACCAACACCAATGCCTTTTACCTTCCTCATGATAAAAGGTACCGAAGTTTTGAGCATAACACCTTTCAATATTATCGCCCGAAATGGGATTCACTGGTGGATAAACAAAAAAGCTATATCCGCGACTTCGTATGGCAATTTGAAGAAGTAATGCTTTCTGATACCTTCAATTATATAAAAACGGGCTATTCGCAATATGCTAACCTGGTGAGCTTTGCCGACTACATGATCATGCGAGAAATTTCCAAGGAAATTGATGGATATCGCTTTAGTGTTTACTTCTATAAAAATCACGAGGAAGATGATAACCTGCTTCATATGGGACCCGTTTGGGATTTTAATTTGGGTTATGGAAACGTGGATTTCAGCACCAGCGGAGCGGAAGATGTAAGGGGTTGGATGTTTAACGTAGAAAGAGGAAGAATTTTTTGGTTTTTAAGAATGTTAGACGATCCTTTATTTGCAAATACAATGGATTGCAGATGGAAATATTTTAGATCAACCGGGCTCACCAATGCAAAAATTGAAAAGATAATTGATGATGCTATCCTTGAAATGGGAGAAGCCGAATACCGAAACAACTACACCTGGAAATCAATGGGAAGGTACATCTGGCCCAATAATTTTGTGGGTGAAACCTATGAGGAGGAAATCGAATACCTAAAAGACTGGATTTTTGAACGTGTTGCCTGGATGGATATCAACATTCCGGGAAGTTGCCAGGAAGACCTAACGTCAATTGAGTCTATTGAAGCCATTAACGGTGTTATTGTATTTCCGAATCCGGCACAGAATAGCATTACCATACGTTCACAAACGTTTCTAAAACAAGTTGATATCTATAATGCAGTAGGAAAAAAGGTTCGGAGCCAATCGGTTAGCGATCGAGCCAGTTTGGACGTTAATATCAGTAACCTACCTGTTGGATTTTATATTGTTCACCTGCAAGACGAAGATGGGAAGTTCTATTCCAGAAAGGTGATAAAAAACTAACTGTTCTGTTAAAGCTTACACTCAATGATGGTGTGGCTCAACCCAATCTGATCAATTTGGTTTACAGCGCGTAATCCAGCTTTTTTAATGCAATTAAGCATGGCTTTAGAGTGGTACATTCTGCTGTTTCCATTGGCCATTGCGGTAAAATAGATGGAGGTTGAATTCAAGCAAAAGGTAGAAGCTTCGCGAACCTGTCTATCCCAATAAGTATCCATAATGAGCAAACTGCTCGATTCCGACATGGACTTTTTGGCTTTATCAATAATACTCACAATTTGTTCTTCCGAAAAGCAATCGAGAAACTGACTCATCCATATAATGTCAGCTCCTTCGGGAATAGCCGAATCATTATCTAAAAAGTTTACCGGATAAAAAGAAATACGATCAGCATTGGCGTGGTCCTTTATGTTGTTTTGTGCCAGACCAATTTGTCCGGGCAGATCAAGAATAGTGACCTTAACGGTTGGGTCGTGGTCAACACAAACTTTTGCCCATTTTCCAGTGTTTCCTCCTGCATCGAAAATGACTTTTGGTTTATTTTTAAATACTATGGGGATGATCTCTTTAAACGACGTATCGGAATAGTAGTGATCGAAATCGAACCAACTTTTTTTAGCCTTTTCAGGAAGTTTACTCAACCCTTCGTATATGGTACTCCAGTCTCCTAATTCTTTTAAACCGGCAGGCTTTTGTTCCAGAATGGATTCTTCGAGATTGTATAGTCCTTTGTAGCAAATGTCCTGAACAAAATTCATGTTTACCCTGGTCATGGGATCGTTCTTAACAAAGTGTCCAATTTTTGAAAGAACAAAACGGTTATCATTCAAGTGAACCAGGCCAATACTTAAGCCCAGGTCCAGAAGAACACTTACACCATACTTAGGTAACCCTAAGTTCTCAGCAATTTGTTCTAACGAAGCTCCTGCTTTTCTGGTTTTACCAACTTCTTCAAGGATATTAAGATCGCGTAGGACTCTGCTGGTTTGGAAAACCACAGGGGCAAATGCAATTTTTTGTGCTTCGAATTTTGCCTCAAAGGCAGATATGTGGTCATCTTTGAATTGATGCATGTTTTTTGTTTTGTGCAAATTTACCTTGCGACCAATATAGGGTAATGATATGAATCATGGTTTATAATTAATTAACTGGAAATGGAATCGGGTAAAACATTCTTTATTGGATTAATTAGAGCAGTAGTTTGAGCAATAAAAGGAGTTCAAACTAATTCAAGATACAAATTTTTGTCATGTTTCAAGCCAATGTCAATCATAGTTAAACCCGGGCTAAAAAGGAATATTTGAGCCCAGTAAATAAAATACTATGAAGCATAAAACCATTATTGAACCCTTTAGAATTAAATCGGTTGAACCACTGAGCTTAAGTACCGAATCGGAACGAAAAGAGTACTTAAAAAAGGCACATTATAATCTGTTTTTGCTACGCTCCGAAGAAGTAATCATCGACTTCCTGACTGATAGTGGAACTTCTGCAATGAGTGCTGATCAATGGGCAGGTATCATGCTGGGAGATGAATCATATGCAGGCTCCAGAAGTTGGTTGAAAATGGAGAGAACAATAAAGGACCTAACCGGTTTTGACCACATACTTCCCACTCATCAGGGAAGAGCTGCGGAACGAATCATTTATGGATACCTTGGGGGCAAGGGGAAGACCTTTATTTCCAATACCCACTTCGATACTACTCGGGCCAACATTGAATTTTCTGGAGCCGATGCTATTGATATACCCATTCCTGAATCAGCGGATACTTCTTTAATTCATCCATTCAAAGGAAACATGGATGTAAACCGACTGGAAAAACTTATTGCCGAAACAGGTGCCGAGAATATCGGTGCCGTAATCCTTACGGTAACCAATAACAGTGGGGGAGGGCAACCGGTAAGTATGCGAAATACCAAAGCCGTTTCGGCGATTTGTAAAAAGTATGGAATTTTAATGTTGTTGGACTGTTGCCGGATTGCAGAAAATTCATACTTCGTAAAACACCGGGAGCCGGAATATGCCAACAAAAGTTATAAAGAGATTGCACAGGAAATGTTTCGCTTGTGCGATGGAGCTGCTATGAGCTCCAAGAAAGATGCCCTTGTAAATATGGGCGGATTCCTGGCACTTAGAGACAAAAAGATTGCAGAAGCATGTACCAGTTTATTGATTATCACCGAGGGGTTTGTTACCTACGGTGGTTTGTCCGGAAGGGACATGGAAGCATTGGCTATTGGGTTGGAGGAAGTATTTGATGATCATTATTTAGAGTATCGAATAAAGAGTACCACCTACCTGGGAGAGCACCTGCACAAGCTGGGAGTTCCGGTGCTTATGCCCATTGGAGGACATGCGGTATACGTGGATGCTAAAAAATTCTACGATCATATTCCTGTGGACGAATATCCGGCACAGGCACTTGCTTGTGATTTGTATATCCTGGGTGGAATTCGAACCGTAGAAATTGGTTCGGTCATGTTTGGGAAATACGATGAAAACGGAAAGTTAATCCCGGCACCTCAGGAATTGGTCCGATTGGCTATTCCGCGACGGGTTTATACTCAAAGTCACCTGGAGTTTGTGATCGAAACCTTTGAGGAGTTGATTAAACACCGACACGATACCAAGGGATATAAGATTGTAGAAGAGCCCCAGTTCTTAAGGCATTTTACGGCTAAGTTTGAGGGGATTTAAGGTTGCGATAGGATGGCTTCTAGTGAAATAAGGCCTAATCGTTATTAGGCTAAAGGAGAGCTCTTTTTAATTCAAAGACATAGCAAACAGCTCCATTGAACTCTCGCTCATCAATAAAATCGAATCCAAGTTTTTTATAAAACCGATGTGCTTTTGTATTACTCTTTAATGGGTCTATTAATATCCCGGTTACAAGGGGTTCCTTAAAACATTTTTTAATGGCAAATTCCATTATTCGTGTTCCGTATCCCTTGTTCAGGTTTTTTTCTTCACCAATCCAAATATCAATGGCTCTCTTGTTTTTATCAATGTTTCCCCAATAATGAGTTTCTTCTTCAAAGGGATCTATTATTTGTAAAAAGCCAATAGGTTTTCCATTTAATTCAGCAATTAATTGCTCTCTCCATTTAGGGTTTTCATTAAGTTCTATTTCCCAGTTCCAATCTTCGTCCGGATCACAATCAATTACATGCTGCTTGGTATCCCAGTACTGGAGTAATTCAAGATCTGATATGCTTGCAGGCCTTAACTTTATCATTGTTTGTCTCTTTCCCTTGCTTGCCGATAAAGATAAGATTCCAATACCCTAATCATGTTTGGGTCTAAAATAAAATATTATTACTGTAACGTGTCCTTACTAAATAGATTGGGCTACTTATTTGGGTTACTCAAATCCGGATTGGTCGTAAACCCATTATCTGTAAGTGCTTTTAGGTAGGCTACCAGGGCTTCTTTTTGATAGAGGGTTAGGTTCAGTTTGTTGTCGGGGTTGTTCTTGCTCATTAAAGGATCGAGGTAGGCACTCTTTTTAATGCCCGAATTGTAGTGCTCTACAACTTCTTCCAGGGTGTTAAAACGCCCGTCGTGCATATAGGGTGCGGTAAGCTCTATATTGCGTAGGGAAGGGGTTTTAAATTTCCCCTTATCTGAATCTCTACCGGTTATTTCGTATCGTCCGAAGTTGGTTGCAGAAAAAGTAGCATCGAGTCCAATGTTGTGGAAATCATTGTCTGTCATAAGTGGAAACCCGTGGCAATGGAAGCAATCACCAGTTTCCGTATTAAAGATCTTGTACCCAATTTTTTCCAGGGAAGTCAGGTCTGATTCGCCTCGCATAAATCGATCAAAATTTGAGTCAGCAGAAATCAAAGTTCTAAAGAACTGGGCCAGGGCATAGGCAGTTGTTTTTTTGGTTGGAATAGAATCGCCGTAGGCCTGAAAGTAGGCTGCCCGATACTCCGTAGAAGCAGTTATCGCTTTTAAATCGGATTGAAAAAAATCATTGACTTCAAAGGTCATGATATCCTCCATCTTACCCTCGATTTTTCCATTCCACAAATAGGAAGTGTTCCAACCCAGGTTCATATGGGGTAATACAGAAGTTCCTGGGGTAGATACAGAAAATGCCAATTCCTGGCTGTGACAACTGGCACAGGCCATTCCTTGTTGCGGCCCACCTTCACTAAGCAGGGGTTCGTAGTACAATTTCCGCCCAAGGGCTATGGCTTCTTTGGTTAGTGGGTTATCAGGGTGAATATCCATAGGCGGGAACCCATAGGGACTTTTGATTTCTACTACTGTTGTATTATGAGTTGGGGAATCAAGGTCAGTGACAGTGGTAGGTGTAGTGTCGTTGTCTTTTGAACAAGAACCAAATAACGCAAAAGCTGAAACGAGGATAATGATTACAATTCTTTTCATGACCTAATTGGATTTAATTGAAAATACAGTTTGACCATTGTTTTGAAGCAATTTCATATTCTCAGGAATTCCCATGCTATAGTTGCCATCTTTTTCAAAATCGTAGAGCACTGGATTTTTAAACCACTCGTTGATGTTCATATTCAACACGAGCTGCTTGCGTGAATTGTTTAATGTAAAAGCGGTATTTAGTCTTACTTTGAACTGGAAATTGTTGGCACCCAAATGCATGGTATAGCCTTTTTCAGCATCATTTCCCGGTGCGTAATGCCCTTCCAATTTCATGAAATGATATCCGCCTCCCATTTCGTCGGGCCAGATCATTTTTAGGTTTTCGTTGGTCAATGGAAGGGAATCGTGATGGTTAATTTGTTCATACAATCCAAACGTAAACTCAATAGCATTGAATGAACTATTTTCAGGCAAATGAAAAAGGTAGGTTTCGGGATTTAAAGCGTCTATATAAATGAATTTGCTCACGGAAACTGAACCTCCACTTTTAATTAGTTTGATGTCGGACAGGTAGTACTTAAGTTTGGTAACGCTATAGGCATAACCACCGGGATGGGAATACATTATTTTATCCATGGTAAGTTCCTGCCCATCCACCGAATGATCGATTCGAATTTCAATGGAAGAGGCAGGAGTTTTGTTGTACTGTTCTTTGCTACAACCCAACAACAACACTCCGAGAACTATTAGAACCTGATGTACTTTTTTCATTTCTTCAATAAGCTAATGCATTAGCAATTTTAGCGATCTCTTTTGCGTAAAACGATGTTCCTGGTCATACACAAGTATTTCTTATTGACCTAAGTTAGGGAATGGTGTGGAGTAGTAGAATGATGGATTTATAAACCCAATTTATAATTTTATTAAGAAATGTTCCAGATCATAAGAAGAGTGTAGTTTGGAAAAAGTTACACAATTAAGCTTGCTGCAACTTGCGATTAGTTCTTGTTGCCCATTGTCCTTTCCCTTAAGTATAAAAACAAAGGAAAGCCACCGGCCAGGCCCAAAAGCATGGTAACCAGCCAAATCCATCCAACGCCTTTCATTTGGTGTTTTTTTCCTTCGGAGTAGGACCAAATGAAAAAGACTAGAACTGCAAAGAGTAAGTCGATGATAAATATAGTTGAAATCCTATTGCTGAACATTCCATCCATAGTAGCAATGGGGTTGGTGTAGAGCAGGAAATTGCCCGTTTCAATGGATTCCATGAAAACCAAAATATTGGGTAGAATAAGTCCGATGGTGGTAAGTAAAAAATAAACGTTTTTCATAATAGAATTTTGGGCGAAATTAGAATGACAATCCCGTAAACCTCATTGACAAACGTCAAGAAATTAGTTGGTCACAATTCTCTTTCTAATTCTACTAAGCGTCTCGGGCGAAACACCTAAGAAAGTGGCAATATAATGCTGTGGAATTCTCTTAATCAGTTCGGGTTTGTTTTGGAGTAGATCGAGGTAACGTCCTTCTGCATTTTTATTGATAAAAGAGGAAATAATGTATTGGTTGGCTGAAAGTTCTTCTTCCATTATCATTCGGGCCAGCATCTCAAATTTGGGTGAAAAACTCATAAATTTTTCCACCTGATTTACATTAAAAACCACCAATTCTGTTTCTTCTAACGTAGCGATACAGTGAGTTGCGGGCACTTGTTTGGTAAAACTTTCGTAGGAACTAACAAACATATTTTCGGTATAGAAATAGGCCGTTTTCTCTTCCGAGTTGGTGAGGTAATACAGACGAACACATCCTTTCGTTATGAAATAGAACTCCGTTGATACCTGTCCCTCTTCCAGCAAAACATGGTTTTTGGGTACTTGCTTTACGAGTATATTTTCTTCAACGAAAGCAATTTCCTTGTTGCTAAGTTCGGTATATCGATTTAAAAAATGTATTAAGGTGTTCAAGCTAATAAATTATATAAATGTGGATGTTATTTCATTGACCTTCGTTAGACTATTTAAGCTTAAATTCAGGACAGTCTAATCGTATCTCAGATTTAATCAATTCTTTTTCCAGCAAATTACAATAGTCTTTATTGGCTACCAGACCATGATATTGGCAACCAAAACAGATGCGCTGAATACTTAAGATTTGGTTCCGATTCAATTGGTAAATTAATTTACTCAACGTCTCAAAAAGAGAATGTAAATCAGGAGCTTCAATTTTTTGGAGCTCTTTCGATATGGGAAGTGCAAAGTTTTCGGTCTCAGTAACCTTTTTTTTCCCAGATTCAGAGAGCAAAATGGAATAGCTTCTCCCATCGGAGGGTGAGAAGTCTTTAATAACTAATTCTTTTTTCTCCAGGACCTTTATGGCGTCGCTAACGGTGGCTTTGGTTACATTAAACTCCTTAGACAAATGACTGACATTGCACAGGTCAGATTTATGGCATGAAATAAAAATGAGAATTTGAATTTGGATTGGGCTGAGTCCTAATGTTTTTGCCTTTTCCCAAAGCAAAACCTTAAATGCTTCCGAGATTCGTTCCAGTCCAACAACTATTTTACTTGAGAGATTCTTCTCCTGGTTGGTTGGATTAAAAATGCTTTCACTCATAATTATGCCAATCAATTTCTTTCTGAAAGGCAAAGTTAGGATTCCTTTAAGAAGGAATCCTAACTATATGAGATAAAATTATCCCTTTACATCTGCCATTGATGCTCCAAAGTTTAGGTGGAGAACATTACCATTTGGGGTAACCAGTGCGGGAACGGATTTAACGCCTATTTTCTCTGCTGCCCCAATTCGAGATCGATCTTCTCCGAAATGAACGATATCTACGTTTTCCTGGCCGATTAATTCAATTATGTCGTGTTCTGCACTCAGGCAAACAGGACAACCTGCGTGATAAAAAATTGATTTACTCATAATAAATTGTCTTTTAAAAGTTTGGCAATATTGCCGGAACAAATATAGTTAGGAATCCTTACTAATTAAAAATTTATGAAGTTATTTTGAATAGAGCATAGCTGCCTTCATTTTACTAAATGTTGGTATTAACGTTCAGTTTAAGGATAATGTGGGAATAGCCGTCATTCCTGCATCCCAATAGTTATTGGGGCGCAGGAATGACTTTTCTTATTAATTAGGTAATATTTTTAACCCGCATTATTCTTTAATAGCGCCCTGTTTAAGGCAATTGCTTTGTCAATGGTAACTACATACTCTCGCAGACCATCATATTTAGCTTGCTGAAAACTCTTGTCCTCATATCGGATAGAGCCGTAAATTCATTTCCATTGACCATGTTCTTTATAACATCCAGGTCTGCAAATTCTATAATTGCAATCATTTCGGGAAAATCTTCACCAGTTAGAGGTTCAACCGTCTTGTATCTTCCAATAGGCTTCCCCCCATTTTTTCCAAAAATCTGCATTACGCTTCCTAAATAATCCTGAAGCTCTGCTGCATTTTGTTTGTTCACTATTGCGTTAATTACTAAAAGTGCCTTAGTATCTTCCATAACCATATTGTTTAATTCTAAATTTTAGTTACGAAATTATTGTGAGCAGCAATAGCCGGGTTTCACCAAAAGGCCAACTATTTGCCTGAAAAGGTCAATTTATATTCCGAAGGCGAAATGCTGTATTTTTCTTTAAATTTTCTTGAATAATGACTTACTGATTTAAAGCCTGAATTTAGTGCGACATCTATTATTGATTCCTCAGACGTAGCAAGTAACTTTTTTGAATTTTCCAGTCTTTGATCAAAACCTTGAACCCCTAATTCTTTTGCAATTGATAATGCCTCCTGATAATACAGAAGAGATTGAGAAATCTCCGTTTTTCGGTAATAGGCGTTTCCCAGCGATATGTTTATGGCAACTAAACGTTCGGTGGTTGGTTTTACATCTTGCGCAATTTGAAATGCTTGTTTGTATAATCTAATAACGGTATCGTATTCCTGAATTTTGAAGTAAACACCCCCCAGGTGATGCAGCGCATTAATTTTTTTCGGGGCAGAGTTAATGGAATCAGAAAGTGAGACTGCCCATTCGGCCAGTTGTAATGAAACCTCATAGTCCCTGTCTATATAGCTTGTACTGGATTGAATGAGCTTGGTCAATCTGCTCGTATCATCCAGTTGGTTTAGGTGTAGAATTAAACTATCTTCAATGGAGATTGAGGAAGCTAGAATGGGCATACAAACGAGAACTAAAAGTTGCCAAAACTTGCCCATGTAACGTTTAAATTCCTCCACCTGAAAAGGTGATATTCCTTCGCTAAATTAGTTATCGAATTAGGGCATTGCAAGGATAAGCATGGGCCAACTTGTAGCGAAGCCTTGAGAGTTTCTAAAGATACGTTTCAAGAATGTGAGATACTAAATTGGGATTGGAAATGTTTCTGTCAAATTTACAATTGGCTGTTCTCTGATGGAGTTGACCTATTGTTAGTTACTGGCATCTTTTCTATATTATATTCTATGTGTTTAATTTCCAATTTTAACCAAGTCCATTTCTCGTTTTCCAATTGCCAACTTGCGTCACACTCGGTTGGTATTTTGATCCCGTTTAGTTCTGTAATTTTTTGTGCACTTACTGTCCACTCAGTTGGTTCTGTGTCATTAGTATCTTTGTAACGCAATGCGGTGAATTTTTTAAACTGTCCATCGTTGTCAAAGTAGTATACACCAGAACCTTTGGTTCCATTGAATTCCATAGTTGCTTTGGCAGAAATATCGTCTAAACTCTCCCAGTGTATGTACTTACTCAAAGAAGCTGAAGGAAACCAAACAATTTCGGCCAAATATCTTTGCAAAGCTGCTTGATTGATTTTCTCATTATTTTTTGCGTCTGCAACGGGAACCAATGAGAGAAGCTTTATGAGCATTTCGCCTTTACCATCTTCAAATTTGTCTCGTCCACTAATACCCAAAAGAGGATTCAATTCTGTGTTAATATTCCAATTAAAGGCGGGAGGGGTAATTGTGAAATATTGTTCAGCAATTCCTTTGTTCCACTCGGTTTGTTCAGGTTTAAGCTTCAGTTGCAGTTCTTGAATCAAATACACATTTGAAACTCTTGGTTTCCCTATTATTCCACTATTTGTTAGCCATTTTTGGACTATCGGCGGCAAGTCCGAAATGTCATCTTTTGTTACGTTTACTGTGCTTGCGGCTTTTGAGCTATTAAACAGTGCTATTCTTTCCTTCTTAATACTGTTTTTAAAGTTGTGGTTTGAATATGCCAATATCGCTGGAAGTAAAATAATTAGGTTGGCTATGGTACCATATCTTGCATCCGACCAATAGATGAATATCAAAGTTTGAGAAGTAAATAAACCTAGAAATCCACAAACCCACCAGTAGTCAGAACGAATCAGCAATAGAATAATGGTAACAAAGAAAAGAAGAAATGCCAGTAGCCAAAAAAGCCCTGATAATTTCGAAATAGGTTGATCAATTCCACTGAATTTAGAAATTCCGTAAGCTTTGAGAAATCCAAATAAATGGATAAGCCCGTGTATTCCGATCAATATGATTAAACCTTGTTTTATGAGAGCTTGTTTTTTGTTACCGCAAGTTGATTTTTAATATTTCTCTATACAATTCAACTCTTCCTTTTTGTTCATCGTATCGATACGAAATAAAAACCATAAATATTGGCATTTTGACATTAGCCATTTTTAGTTTTTGCTTTTTATTTACGTCATATAATGTTTTAATTGTCCGAGTGCATTTAATTCGTCCATTTTTCTTTTCGGTAAGGTTAAACCTGTTTTCTTCTTCGTCGTCATAATACCACGCACTTGGCGCAGAATGATTTAACAATATATTTAGTTCAGAATTCTTCATTCCTTCAGCCATTCCACTCTGCTTGAAACCTTTTAATTCTGTGATTTCTTTATTATTAATAGCCTGGCTGTAAGTAGTGGAGTCAAAAGTTGCACTAATCAATAAGCTAGTTGGCTTACTGAAAGAGAAAACAATATCAAATTTCTGTGATTTTATGTTTACAGTATGGTTGTTGACTTCAACCTTTTTATTTTTTTGAAAAACCTCAACCGTAAATTCATTGGAATTTTGACCAAGAATTAAATTCCCAGTTAGAAAAATAACACTAAACAGTAAAAATAACTTCTTCATATTCTTGTATCATTTAATTTGTATTGGTGCCCTTTACTACCTGGTTCGGTAGATGCTTTTTTATTCTCGGTTTCGTTTGATATACATGAGGACATGAATCCAACAACTTGAAATAGAATCAATACTTGGAAACACAATCTCGTATGCATTTTTATATTGTGTTAGTGGGCTTTTTTATTTTTTCTAAGCCAATCCATTCATGTCCAATATCTCTCATCAACAGGGCATTGTCAAATTTAACCGACCCTTTTGGAAAAATCTTTTCGTTTTCGAAAAAACTGGATTGGACATTCTTTACATCTAAAAGAGATACTTTCCAATTGTATGCTTTGAGTTCTAACCCCTCAAACTCATTTTTATCTGGGGAGTAACCAACCGAGCCATTTTCGAAAAATTCAGAAACACAATCGATATTTTCGAACACGCTTTCTTCATTCCATTTGTTTGTCTCTTTTGCTTCAATGGACAATGAGGTTTTATCCTCACTAATAAAAGCTACCTTATAGTTCCCATCAGATTCTTCAACGGAAAACTCAGCAAGATGGTGAACACCAGGAAAAATGGCACCTCCAGCAATTGCGTTTAATTTCGATGACGTATCTCTTCGCGGAATATAAACCCCTTCTTTTAATTCACCGTTTTCAAGCCATTCCACAGCAATTCTATGAGCCCCGTTTTCCGATGATATTCCAATGTGTTTAGGAAGCCCTTTTGGTCTGATTTCTTTTAGTCGAATTAAACAAATTCCTGCAATTCCTTTTCCATTAACCAATTTCGGTTTGAATGGCTCAGGCAAATAACTTTCCAAGATCTTTTTATCAACCTGATAATTGATGAGAATTCTTCTGTCTATTATTCCTTTTATCCTAGGTATTTTCATTCTTCTGAAATCGGGTGTGGTTTCATTGTTTTTCTACCGATTCAAATTTACACCAGACTTGTTTACTTTTCAGCTCTAATGAGGTAGAGTTCCCACAAGGTTACTGTTAGCTATGATCTTTACTAAGGGTTAACAATTGACTTGATTGTTTCAACTAGAATTTTTAAAGCCCCATCTATATTGTTTATATAATTTACTTCCACCACTTTTTTTCCATTCAATTCTATGAAATAGATGAAGTAAAAATCTCTCCAATCTTGTGCTGATATTTTTATTTGATTCTTTCCATTCGAGTATATGGCATGAGCAGTGAGGTCTTCTTTTTCATCATGCGGAATATCCTTATTGTCGAAAGTCTTGTTGTATCCATTAGCTTCAAGAATTGACTCTGATAGTTTTTGTGTTTTTTCAAGAAAGAACTGCGCCATATAATTGCTTTTAACGTTCCACTAAGGAACGATTTTGTTAGTTATGCCTATGCTATTTAGCCGTGCTTGTTTAATCTATTCGTTCGATTGCACCAGAGGTTTAAACCCTCCATAGACCATTCTACTGGCATCAAAAATCAATTTTTCGGGTTTGATCAATGGCGTGACTAATTCAGTCATTCGTGGATCCATAGGAACTTTTTGGTTGGCTAAATCCCGGATCTCCTTTGAAGGAAAAACAACCCAACCAAATACAACTTCCTCTTCTTCTTTAGCATCTATGGTTTCGGTAAAAGATTTAGTGCCTTCCAAAGTCAAATCATCACCAACAAATTCGAAATAAGCAATTGCTCCATACTCCTTCCAAATTTCAGCTACTTTTTCAGCCACTTTTTTGTATTGGTTCAAATAAATCCGAGGAACTGGAAGAACGAATCCGTCAATGTAGTTTTCCATGCTTTTATCTTTTGGGTTTAAGTACTTGTTTCTTTGTTTCAAATCTACAACTGTCAGCTTTTGCTTGTTTGCTGTTAGCTAGTCGTATTTAGTTTTATTTCTTTTTCCATGATCACTGTATTGTGACCCTTATATTTCACCCTTTCTATAGATTTCCAACCTGATTTTCTATATAGTGATTCGGCTGTGAATGTATACAAGTAGATTTTGTCCAGTTTACAGGTTCTTGCATTCAATTCAATTTGTTCGAGCAAAGCTTTTCCAATTCCCTGATTTCGATATTCTTTGTCTGTATATAACAAAGCTACCCATGGTCCGAATTTCACAAACTCAGGATATACCTTTAATAGGTTAACATTATCAGACAGCCCGCCAGTGGCTACTATTTTACCACTTTTTCTAACAACTAATTGAAAATAAACTCCTTCGTATTGGCTATTTGAAAGCCTGTCAACTGTTTGTTTAATCGGAGTATTCCACTCTTTTTGGTACCAATCCGCAATTTTCAGGATACTATCCTCATCGGAGGAATCTATCTTATCAATCTGTAACTCTTGTTCCATGTTAAATTATGCCATATTGCATAATAATGTGGGAATAGTCGTCATTCCTTGCTTGACAAGGAATCTAGTCTTATTTCTAGATTCCTGCTTTCGCAGGAATGACGTAACTTTTATATGGTAGCTTGGTTAACCCACATTATTTTACAAGACTCCGTTTAATTACCCATAACACATAGGAGGCAAAAACTTTAAAGGTTTATAATTATAAACTTAAAACAAAAGCAAATACCCATCCGACGATTATAAATAGAATTAGAAAAGCGAATAACAGAAACGTCCAAAACAAAAGTTTGATTAATACTCCTTTGGGTTTAATCAATGATTTATAAAGTCCATCTTTAGTTATGATCTTATTAAACGCGAATAATATAATCGAGACAACGATTACAATTGGAATTGACAATACTTTATAAAATCCAATTATATCTCCCGAAAGAATAATCATGTATTTTCAATGTACGCTAGTGTCCTGTTGCTAAATTAGGAATCGCATCACTAATTTTTAGCCTGACTATCTGCTTCCAACAATTGCTCATGATAAGCTTTAATTCTTTCATTGGCATTGCTATCAACTATTAAAATAACGACCATCATAGCAATAACGGTAATGCTAATCGCACGCCAGGTTGGTGTGTTAACAAAAACAATGAGTAGGGCAGCAGCTAATATGATGAACGGGATCACCTTGAAAACTATGGTCTTGTATTCTCCCATTGATTTTTCGGTACGAGTTATTTCCGATTTTACAAAGGCGGGAGCATCGCTATTGTATGCCTCTGCAAAACTCGTAACCCTCGACTTATTGGCGATAAATATTCCTACTCCAATAGTTAACAGTAAAATACCGCATACCAGGGTTGGATAAATATATGCTTTGGCCATATCGGTTTTTCCTAATTGCCAAAACCCAATAGTTGCCAGTATAAAAGCAACTCCAAATAGAATAAAAAATGATGAGGAAAAAACTTCGGCTTTTGCCCAATCAGTGGCTGTTTTTAGTATATCCATTGTTTAATTTTTAAAAAGTTTTTGTCATATTTCTACACAACGGCTAACGATTTTGTACCAGGCAAAGTAAGGCACACTTCAATATGATTGCGTGCCACTTTGCTTGGTGTAAGTTAGCAACATTAATATTCCCAGGGAAAACTAGTGAATTATTTGTCCAATGGTAAATATCTTTCCCTGATTATATTGAAATGATGTATTTGATGGGCTGTGATAGTCAATCCCATTGTATAGAGAGGCATTTCATATTCAAAGAACACACAATTTGTA
>CEQS01074260.1_pt1 | contig 19294 bp, 17 predicted proteins | sample 530981 | NCBI WGS metagenome assembly CEQS01 (sample SAMEA2621176, study PRJEB7988) | marine metagenome | biome: marine biome (ENVO:00000447); feature: mesopelagic zone (ENVO:00000213); material: "saline water (ENVO:00002010), including plankton (ENVO:xxxxxxxx)" | depth 800 m
ATTTATTCGAAAATCGTTTGGCTCTGTCATAGAAATCAGCATGACAAAATCAACTAATAAATTGCTCCGTTACAGGTTGTCATCCTGAATGATTTTCGAAGAAAATTGTATCGAAGGGTAGACAACCGGATTAAACAATATAAGCGGAAGCACTCAGAATGATAACTCCAAATACGTCATCCTTATAAGCTTTAACACTATTAATCTACGGTTACCCTTGCTTTTCCAACTCAATTGCTTTGGGAAACAGAATATTGTTCTCTAAATGAATGTGTTGAAACAGGTCATCCTGAAATTCCTGAAGCTTCGCATAAAGCACCCGGTAAGTATTACAAGCCTCAGCCGGTGGTTGAAAGTTATTGCTCAACTCGGCTATTTTTTTAATTATATCTCCAGCTCCATCGTGTTCAGCTTCCATCATGTTAATTGGGTTCTGAATGGAACCAAATGGTGCTGGTAATACAGGCTCATTGTTTCTAATCGAAACCACCATTCTTTTGATGTTTGGAAACAGAATCAGTTCCTCTTTTTTCATGTGTGGAATGAGCTCCGCAGAAATTTCACGAAACAAGTGAGCTATTTCTACTACCTCAATGTAATGGTGTCCATGAACGCGTGCAACCTTATCGGCGTATTCCTGAATAAGGGGCACATTAGATTCGATGTACTTGTGATGTGTGTTAGCAATGTAATCGATTAAGAAATCGAGCTCCCAGGAGTTAAAATCCTCGGTTGGCTTTTTCTCGTTAAATACTGCACTTAACTCTTCAGAAAGCGTTGTAAAATCAATTCCTTTTTGCTCGCATACGGTTTCTACTGTCTTCTTTCCTCCACAACAGAAATCAATGCCATGTTGCTTAAAAACATCCGCCGTTTTATAGTTGTCAGCAACAATCTCGGCTATTGTATTCTCTTCAATTTTTGTATTAGTCATTATTTTATTAATTTATCGTTTTTGAATCTCTTTTTTGAAATAAGTTCTCCTTCTGCATTCCATTCCAGGTAATAGCCATTAAGCTTATCGTTCTCATAGGTGCATTCCGATTTTTTATTACCGGCATTGTCCCAGGTAATCCAAAGGCCAACCCGCTTACCATTTTCAAAATGGCCTTCCATTTTCTTTTTACCGTTAGGATAATACCACACCCATAAGCCGTGATTTTTGGCATTTACCCTAGCTCCTTGTTGCTTTACCTGACCGTTGTCGTATTGTTGGTTATTGCTTTCCCGGCTAAAAAAATGGAAGATGGCCCACGCTATAATAGCAAATGCTGTAAGCATTTTATGATTGCTATTGTATTTAAATACACCTCCCATAAATTCGAAAAGCAATTTTCGAGTATCCCTTTTATATGATAGATATCACAAATACTCCATTAGCAGGCAAATTTCTTGAATATTTAGTTATTTTCAAATGATTATTATCAGGTAAGTGACTTTAAAAACATGCTTTAAATCATAAATCATCCCCCTCCAAAAACGCAATTTTGTGCAATGGCTGAACAAAAGAATTTCGGGTCACAAAACTGCTTTACCGCTATTATTTTCTTTTTTTTTGTACAATGAGTGAACCAAAGAATTTTGTAAGACAGAACCGCCTTACCATTGTTACCATTCTTTTTTTAGCTTGCATATATACCGGTGTAGTTTACACACATTCCTCTGAAGAAAAACCCAACATTACCGAACGAGCATTAAAAGGGCAAATACTTTGGCAAAAAAACAACTGTACAGCTTGCCATCAACTGTATGGGCTTGGAGGATACCTGGGGCCCGACCTTACCAACATTCATTCCTCTCCTAAAAAGGGCCCGGCATATATAAAAGCATTTTTGAACAGTGGTGTCAAAATGATGCCCAATTTCAACTTCACCGAAGAAGAAAAGGATCAGCTGATAGCCTTTTTGGAGGCCGTAGACCGAACTGGCATATACCCCAATTTAAATGCGAAAATTAAAGCCAATGGCTGGGTAGAAATAGAAACAAGAGATGAAAAGTAGAAGTCATTTTTCCTATTGGTTTATTGCGCTCGCCCTGGTTTCACTAGGACTGGCAATTACATTTGGTGTATTGGCCGCCATTCAATACGTATCCCACGATTTTCTCAAGTCGGTAGTTGCATTCAATCACATGCGGCCATTGCACGTTACGTCGGCAGTATCGTGGATTGTACTAAGCGCCACGGGCGGGGTGTACTACTACATTAGCCAGGAAGATAACATGGAGTTACATCTTCCTCTCCTCGGGAAGTTGCATTTCTATGTGTTTCTTTTTACCGGTATTGCCATTTACCTGGCATTATTATTTGGTCAAACCGGAGGTCGTGAATACCTGGTTTTCTCCCCTTTTCTGATTATTCCGATACTGTTTGGCTGGATCATTTTTGGATACAATTATTTCAAAACCGTACTTAAAAATGCAAGTAAATGGCCGGTGTACTATTGGATGTGGGGAACCGGAACTTGTTTTATGACTTACCACCTAATAGAGTCTAATCTATGGGTATTCGAATACTTCCGAAGCGATTACATTAAGGATTTTTCCATTCAATGGAAATCCTACGGATCCTTTGTTGGTGCCTGGAATCAATTGGTCTACGGTACTGCCATTTACCTCATGGCAAGAATTAAAAATGATTCTTCAGTCGGTCGTGGCAAACTGGCCTTTTTCTTTTACTTTTTGGGTATGTGTAACCTCATTTTCGGATGGGCTCACCACACCTATATTGTTCCCATGCCGGAGTGGATTCGTTTTCTGGCCTATGGCACTAGTATGACGGAATGGATTATCCTGTTCTACATGATTTGGGATTGGAAAAAATCAATAAAAATTGGAATGATGGACATTAATTCAATGGCTTATCGTTTCCTGGTTTCCGCCGATAAATGGGTATTCCTCAATCTGTTATTGGCCTTGCTAATTTCAATACCCGCTTTGAACCTATATACGCATGGAACACATATTACCGTAGCTCATTCGATGGGCACAACCATAGGTATTAATACCTCCATTCTTTTCGCTTCCATGTATTTTATTCTTATGGGAAAAGACAATCCTCCAACCAAAAGCAGTGTTTCCTTTTTTAAATGGGGATTCCATTTATTCAATGCCTCCCTTGCTTTGTTTCTTACCCTTTTGTTTGTGATGGGGATCAGTAAAGGCATTTGGCAATACTCTGAACCTCAAATTGCATTTACAGAATTTCAAGACAACCAATACCTTTACTTTGTTGGTTTTCTTATTGCCGGCATATTACTTTCCCTCAGCATCATTCTACTCATATCCCCGCTGCTTAAAAGATCGTACTCAATTATTTTTAAGAAATAATTTATGTGATATATATCATAAATATTACTGACCTTACTGAGCTTGGATTATGATATACAAATTTATATTTGATGTGTAAAAATCGAAATTATGGGAAGACATTCAATTGATATTTGCGACTGCAGCCAATGCGAGAACAAAGACAGTCTTTTTTGTAAACTTTCGGACGCTGAAAAAGACACCATTTCAACCAACAAGGGAAGCAATTTTTACCGAAAAGGCCAGGTGATATTTTATGAGGATAATCATCCAAATGGATTGTACTGCATTTATAAGGGAAAGGTAAAAATCACCAAATTCGGAGACGAAGGAAAAGATCAGATTGTTCGCTTTGCTGGTGATTCCGATTTGTTGGGTTATCGGGCGCTGTTGAGCGGAGATACTTATCGTGGTACGGCTACAGCCATGGAAGATACCCACGTGTGTCACATATCCAAGTCTAACTTCTTTGATGTTATGACTCAGAACAACAATTTTTCTTACGACATAATAAAGCTACTCTCCAACGACCTCAAAAAGTCGGAACAAAAGCTGGTGAATATTTCACAAAAACCAGTTATTGAGCGTATTGCAGAATCGTTACTTATCCTAAAAAATCGATTTGGAGTAGACGAAGACGGAATGCTAAATGTAGTTCTTACCCGCCGGGAAATTGGCGATATGGCCGGAGTTACAACTGAAACCAGCATTCGTACTCTATCGGCATTAAAAAAGGATGGCATCATAGAACTCGTTGGTAAAAAGGTTAAAATAATCAACGAACGGGAACTGGTTAGAATTGCCAACTTATACGACTAGTCCTTTCACTATACATCAGGCTAGCCATTCGAACTGGCCTGCTAATTTGTTTTCCTAATTTTATTTAAGTTCTATTTAGGAATAATATGGGATTTCCTATATCTCCCATCCGCTCTTATTTTTATTGTTTATTGGTTTTAAATATTTACCCAAATGGTAAATATGAATATGGCATTTAGACATCTCTATTTTTCCGCTCAAGCCTTGCTCCGCTGAAGCTACGCAAAGGCGATGCCGCTAAGCTTTCCTTTTGACCAAGGCCTCAAAAGGAAATGAAAATCATTTTAAAACCTAGTAGTGATTATTTATGATACGTACGTTTTAACCCATGGTAGTTTCTTAGATGGTAGATTGTAAGATAGAATGACAATTAATAGTACATTATTCTTAACGATTCACTTTTTAGACCTCAATCGTTAAAAAGCTGATTAAATCTAGTGTTTAAAGTCCGATTTTTTAACATTGGCTATGATTCAAATCATTTCTGATTTTCAGCCATGCCCGTAGCTTCGGGGCTGTTAAATTAGTATGATTACAATGAAAAGCATAACGGAAACCATTAGTAACATGGACTCCTTTGAAACCATAGAATACAAAAAAGGAGAACGGTTATTTGAGATTGACAACGAGGTGAATGGAGTTTACTTAATAAAAGAAGGAAGAATTAAATTACTGCACCTGTTTCGAAAAAAAACACAGGCCATTTGGATAGCCGAACAATCCGAATTGATCGGGATAACTTCCTACTTCAGTAAAGACCATCGTTTTCAATTCTCCGCCGAAGCCTTAGATAATAGTAAAGTAGTATTTGTCCCGGAAAAGGAATTCAAAAATTTATTGGAATCCAAGCCTAACTTTTACCAGGAAATCATCAATAAACTTTGCCTACGCATTGCATTTGTAGAACAACTGATTTTTTCTTTTAGCATTTCCAATACAAAAAAAAGATTAGTAGAAATCCTGTTGTTTTATGTAAAACGACATGGTTCGGAAAAATATTTAAAACTCCCCTATTCCATTTTGGACATTGCTGAAATGGCAGGGTCAACACCAGAGTATATTTTAAAACTATTGAAGGATTTTCATACCAAAAAGATTATCCGGTTAAATGGAAAAGACAATTTGGTGATTGATGATACAGGAAAGTTCATCAACTCCTTTGGCTAGCTTTTCATAACTAATAAAAGGGTATGACCCGCATCATACTTAAGGTATTTACAGACCATAATTTTGCCGATTCGATTAATTTTGCCGGATTTTTAATACGCCATGGATAAATTATTAGCAGAAGCAAAATCAAAACTGGAAGAAGTTGGTTACCTTGATCTGCCTAAGCCCAATATTGAAGATTTAACAGCTGCATTGAATGCCCTTAAAAAGGAAAAAAACGCAGTTATTCTGGCCCACTATTATCAAGCCCCTGAAATACAGGAAATTGCTGATTACGTTGGAGATAGCCTTGGATTATCGCAGCAAGCTGCCAGTTCCACAGCCGATATCATTTTATTTGCGGGTGTACACTTTATGGCAGAGACGGCCAAGATTCTTAGTCCCCATAAAAAAGTAATTCTCCCGGATTTAAAGGCAGGTTGTTCGCTGGCCGAATCATGTAGTGCCGAAGAATTAAAACAATTCAAAAAAAGCCACCCCAATCATTTGGTAGTTATGTATGTCAATACTTCGGCGGAAGTAAAAGCGTTAAGCGACCTGGTTTGTACCTCGTCCAATGCCGAAAAAGTCATTAATTCCATTCCAAAAGACAAGCCCATACTGTTTGGTCCGGACCGAAACCTGGGAGCTTATATTAAATCAAAAACCGACAGGGACATTACGCTTTGGGATGGAGCCTGTGTAGTACATGAAGCCTTTTCACTGGAAAAGCTTATTCAGCTGTGCAAAGAGTATCCTAAGGCCCAAATCGTTGCTCACCCCGAATCGGAACACTACATACTGGAAACGGCTGCATTTATAGGGTCTACAACACAATTGATCAACTACGTAAAAAGTGATCCGGCTGAGACTTTTATTGTTGCAACCGAAGCCGGCGTACTTCATAAGATGAAAAAGGAAGTACCCGAAAAGACATTGATTCCTGCTCCTGCCCAAGAAGACAATACATGCGCTTGTTCTGAATGTGCCTATATGAAACTCAATACCCTGGAAAAATTATATTGGTGCCTAAAACATGAGGCCCCTGAGATTACCCTGGACGAGGATTTGCAGCGCAAGGCCCTGGTTCCCGTTAAGCGTATGCTTGAACTTTCAAGTCTGAATTAGTTTGAATACAAATACACTGGTAATCGGCTCTGGTATAGCGGGTTTGTCGCTGGCAATAAAATTGGCCGAAAAACAGTCTAAGCACAAGATAATTATCGTTTCAAAATCCGACAAATCAGAATCGAACACCTACAATGCTCAGGGCGGTATGGCCGTGGTTCTGGATCATTCAGACTCTTTTGAAAACCACATAAACGACACCCTGGTTGCCGGACATTTTTTAAACGACAAAGCCATTGTTGAACTGGTTATTCAATCCGCTCCGGAACGCCTGGCCGAGTTGATCGCCTGGGGAGCCAATTTCGATGTAAAAGATTCTGGTCAGTTAGACCTTGGCCTGGAAGGCGGGCATTCCAAAAACAGAATCGTTCATCACAAAGACAAAAGTGGAAAAGAGATCTACCGGGCATTGGCCGAAAAAGCTGCAAGCTTTGACAACATAAAAATCCTGGAAAACCTATTTATTGCTGACCTTTTAATGCCTGAATCGAAGGATAGCTGCCTGGGTGCAATTGCCATCGAAAAGAAATCGAGGCGTTTTATAAATATTGCAGCTCAAAATACGGTCATTGCTTCTGGAGGAATCGGCCAGGTATTTCAGCACACTACCAACCCCCGATCGGCAACCGGTGATGGAATTGCCATAGCTGCTCGTGCCGGGGCATACCTTGCTGATATGAACTTTGTCCAGTTTCATCCCACCGCATTGTATTGCAACGAGAACCCTACCTTTCTTATATCTGAGGCGACAAGAGGCTTTGGAGCTTACCTAGTTAATGACAAAGGGGAGCGGTTTATGAAAAACGTTGACCCCCGGATGGAATTGGCTACTCGTGATGTGGTTTCCGACGCTATCCTGGAGCAGATGACCATCGGGCAAACCGATCATGTTTTCCTGGATTGCCGTCATTTGGATGCGGTTCAATTTAAAAAGTCATTTCCCGTTATTCATCAAAGGCTGGAAACGCAGAAAATAAACCCGCAATACGACCTGATTCCCGTAGCACCAGCCGCCCACTATTTGTGTGGAGGAATAGCCGTTGACACCAAAGGAAGGACGAATGTAAAGAACCTGTATTCGTGTGGTGAAAGCTCTCGAACGGGCCTTCATGGAGCTAACCGGTTGGCGTCTAACTCCCTACTGGAAGCACTGGTATTTGCTGACCAGGTCGCTAACGAACTAGCCGGTATCCCTGGTACAATTCCAACGGAAGTGGAAATCCGGCAAACCAACGAAAAGCAAACCGGGGTTATCGATTACGCTAAGATCATTCAACAGGTAAAATGGCTCATGACCAATCGTGTTGGAATTAAGAAGGACATAGAACCACTACAACAAGCACAAACCGAAATAAATGAACTCAAACAGGTGTTTCTCGAACAAACAAACACCCTAAACGCATCCATTTTATTCTATGAAACCTGGAACCTAATTACCGTTGCCGGAGTAATTATTGAACATTCCCTTGAAGCAAAAAAGGATCTGGTTGTGGGATAAGCAACACTCCTCCGATGTACGTCATTCCTGTTTCCGCTACGCTGCACAGGAATGACGATCCCTTAAATAGGCTTTTATGGCACTGGCAAAGTGCTCTGTCACATGGATTGACTATGACTCCCGAAAGGTATTCGTGGAGAAAATGTATCGAAAGGTAGACAAACCTTACTATCATGGAATTTTTAAAAGTTGACCACCCATCCTTGCCCGTCCGACAGGCGGAGATACAACGTCTCGCTGAACTCGACGCCACTCAGGCTGACAACTTTTCTAGACTACGCCTCGGCTCTACCTAAAAAACACATCATTTAATATGACCTAAAACATACACCTATATGCTTGTTTACTAGTATTTTATGTTGATAAAAACGTTTAAAAATCAACAATAAATGCTGACATTTGCACTCCGTCGTTGGATATCATTGTGAAAGATTCAAAGTGTAGAAATTACACATCGAATTACCTCATTTAATTTAATCACAATAATCTCGAAGATGGAAATATTAATGGATACCGTAGAAAATAAAGAGAGTCGTATCGATTCAATGGCAAATTATAAAAGCTATTCGCACCAGGAAGTACTGGAAGCCTGTATGGAATATTTCAATCAGGACGAACTGGCAGCAACCACGTGGATGAATAAATATGCCTTGAAAAACCAGGACGGTGATTTTATTGAACAAACACCTGACGATATGCACCGTCGAATGGCGAAAGAGTTTGGCCGAATTGAAGAAAAATACGACAAGGCCGTCCATTTGAACGGAAGCACCTCCTTGCTTTCGAAATACGGCCAATCGCGTAACGCCCTAACTACGGAGGCCATCTATTCCATGTTTAAGGATTTTAATCAGATTATTCCACAGGGAAGTGTAATGGCAAGTTTGGGCAATCCATTTCGCCTGGCTTCGCTTTCCAATTGCATTGTAATGCCGGCATTACACGATTCGTACGGCGGAGTCTTTTTAGCTGATCAACAATTGGCTCAATTGTTTAAAAGAAGGTGCGGTGTTGGAATCGATATTTCCGGATTGCGGCCTTCGGGAGCTTCTGTCTCCAATTCAGCTGGAACTACTACTGGGGCTGCTTCCTTTATGGAGCGGTTTTCCAATACTACGCGTGAAGTCGCTCAAAACGGAAGGCGAGGTGCATTGATGCTAACCATGGACATTGCCCACCCGGACATAGAGGAATTTATTACCAAAAAACAAGACCTCTCGAAAGTAACCGGCGCCAATGTTTCCATTCGACTTTCCGATGAGTTTATGAAGGCCGTGGAAGACGGTACGGATTATGCCCATCGCTGGCCTATTGATTCTGATAACCCAACCTTTACTGAAACCATAAATGCCAGAGACCTGTGGAATACCATAATTACCTGCGCTCACAAGACCGCAGAACCCGGTTTAATCTTCTGGGATCGTCAACATCACTATTCCACTTCTTCTGTCTATCCCGATTTTAAAAATGTTTCAACCAACCCCTGCTCCGAAATTGCCATGCAGGGTGGAGACAGTTGCCGACTGATCGCCATTAACCTGTTCAGTTTTGTAAAAGATCCATTTACCTCCAAGGCCAAATTCGATTCCAAGAAGTTCTACGAAACTACCTATGAAGCACAACGGCTTATGGATGACCTGGTAGACCTGGAACTAGAGGCCGTAGAAAGAATATTGAATAAAATCAATAATGATCCCGAACCGGATTCTATAAAACAAGTGGAAAAAGACACTTGGGAATTGCTTTATGAAACCGGTAAAAAAGGAAGGAGAACCGGGCTTGGATTTACCGCATTAGCCGATACCGTTGCTGCGCTGGGCATGGCCTTCGATTCCGACGAAGCCATTGCTGAAGTGGAAGGCATTATGAAAGTAAAAGCTACCGCTGAATTCGACAGCTCAATCGACATGGCCATTTCGCGTGGTGCCTTTGAATGTTTTGACAAAAAAATTGAGAATACTTCCGAATTTGTTCAAATGCTTAAGGTTGAACTTCCAACGGTATACCGACGCATGATGAAACATGGAAGACGTAACATTTCCATAAGTACAGTGGCTCCTACAGGTACGTTGAGCATGTTGGCACAAACCTCATCAGGCATTGAACCGGTGTTTATGCTTTCCTACAAACGAAGGAGAAAGGTTAACCCTGACGACGTCAGCGCCAAAGTCAGTTTTGTGGATGATATGGGCGATAGCTGGGAAGAGTTTGTGGTGTACCACGATAAACTAAAATACTGGATGAATACCACCGGGCTAAGTGATGAAAGCAAAAGTCCTTATGCGGGTTCAACGGCCAACGAAATTGACTGGAAAAAAAGGGTTCAAATGCAGGCAGTGGTTCAGAAATACGTTACTCACTCCATTTCTTCTACCATAAACCTGGCTTCGGATGTTACCGAGGAAGAAGTGGGCAACATCTACCTCGAATCGTGGAAACAGGGCTTAAAAGGAATTACGGTGTACCGCGATGGGTCGCGTTCCGGCATTTTGGTGTCCGATGAACCCAAGAAAGAAGAAAGCCTGCAAAGCATCATTGAAAGTGTACCCCCTCCCCGCCCCAAGAAATTGACGGCAGAAATTGTACGGTTTCAGAACAACCACGAAAAATGGATTGCGGTAGTAGGACTTTTAAAAGGAAAACCTTATGAGATTTTTACAGGTAACGCCGAGGAATCTTTCTTTATACCGCCATACGTTACAAAGGGAACCGTAATCAAGAAGAAAAGTAAAAACAAAAAGAACCGATACGACTTCCAATACATTGATAAGGATGGCTACAAGGTAAAGATAGAGGGCTTATCGCGCTCGTTCAACATGGAGTTTTGGAACTACGCCAAATTGATCTCCGGTGTACTCCGACATGGTATGCCCATTCCTTTTGTGGTGCATTTGATCGAAAACCTAAACCTCGACGATCAATCTATTAATACCTGGAGAAACGGGGTAATTCGTGCCTTAAAGAAATTTATTCCAAACGGCACCAAAGCGGCCGATCACCAGTGCCCTGAATGTGACGACCCTGATGGATTGGTCTACGAAGAAGGGTGCTTAACCTGCAAGAGCTGCGGCCATTCGAAATGTGGCTAATGCATGAAACAAGAAAAGAAATGAGCAGTGAAAATTGAACCTGCTCGAAACAATAAAAAATGAATAATAAAAACAGACATAATTTTCACATACCGGTAATGGGAATCGGTTTTACGCTAGACACCCCCATTAAGGTAGCAAAATTTGGAATTTCCTCGGTCATTTCACTGGCCGATGATACACTAATGGAGAAGTTGCGACAACTGTATTGCAACCAATTCAATATTGCCTACAAGGCAATCACCGAAAAGGATTACGATTTTAGGGCAAAACGAATTACCGCCTACCTGGACCTTATGCACGACCGCGTTCGGGAACAAGTGACTGAGCTTAAAAAAATCTCCTTTAAAAAGGGAAACGATTTGGTGAAGTACTTCGAAATGCTCCCTGAAGGTATTCCATTAAAAAAAGAATACCTTAAGTATAAATCGATGACCAATTCGGTGCAGAAAAGACTGGCGGAGAAAAAGCTAAAGAGTCAGATTTTTACTGGCTCCATAGACGTAAACCTTATGACCAAACTGGACAAGGTAAACTACGATGCCAATAATGAACCTCTGCCACAAGAATTCAACGACGCCCACGCCGCTGTTCGTGGCTTTGCAAACAGTAAAGTAAAATCGTCACTGGTATTTTCGGCGGGAATGAATCCCCGTTTATATAACTACCTAACTGAATTCGATGGCTTCTTTCCAAATGATAAAGGAGAAGTTGACAAAAAAATCATTCTTAAGGTAAGTGATTACCGGTCGGCGTTGGTTCAGGGGAAAATTCTGGCCAAAAAAGGGATTTGGATTTCAGAATATCGCCTCGAATCGGGATTGAATTGTGGAGGGCATGCTTTTGCCACCCAGGGACATCTTATGGGCCCCATTCTCAATGACTTTAAAAGCAACCGGGAAGCACTGGAAGAAGAACTTTCAACCATCTACCTGGCAAGTCTTGAAACCATGGGTAAAACCATGCCGGGTAAGCAACCCAGCATTAGCTTAAGTGCACAAGGAGGAATTGGAAATGCGGACGAGCAGGAATTTTTAATGGAACAATACGGCCTGGTTTCTACGGGTTGGGGTTCACCCTTCCTCCTGGTTCCAGAAGCAGTGAGCATAGATAACGATACGGTGGACCTACTTAAAAATGCAGAGGAAGACGACCTCTACCTGAGCGATATTTCTCCATTGGGCGTGCCCTTTAACTCAGTAAAAGGAAATACAAAGGACATCGAAAAGCAGGCAGCCATTGACAAAGGAAAACCAGGTTCGCCATGTATTCGTAAAACCCTGGTTTCGAATACAGAATTTACAGACAAACCCATTTGTACGGCTTCCAGGCAATACCAAAGCAAAAAAATAAAGGAACTGGATACGCTCGACCTCTCACCGGAGAAATACAAAGATGCCTTTAACAAAATCGTTGAAAAGGCTTGTATCTGTGTGGGACTGGGTACTCCTTCCCTATTGGTGAATAACCTAAGTACCAAGCTGGAACGGCCAAGTGTTTCGGTTTGCCCGGGGCCTAACCTGGCTTACTTCTCCAAGAAGTTTTCGCTTAAAGAAATGGTAGACCATATCTACGGTAAAATTGATTTGCTTAACCAAAATGCACGCCCGCACATGTTTATCAAGGAATTGGGTATGTATGTCGATTATCTCAAAAAAGAGCTCAACGAACTGGATTTCAACAACAAAAAGCAGTTGCGCTACGTCAACGATTTTGAGAAGAACCTGGTTCAAGGCATTCATTACTACGTAAACCTCTTAAACAACATGAAGGTGGATACCAATAGCATTCAAAAGCAAATCATTAGCGCTTTAAATGCCACCGAAAATGAGATTCGGGCGTTGAGGTTGGTTTCTGTTGGTTAGGCCAAACGATTAAAGCAAACTCAAATTCCGTAACTTGAACCCAACAACCATGTTGGAATTTGATATTGCATTGGCATACCCAAACTTATAAGATTATCTTCTTAATTGGGTTGATCAAAATGTACTATTCAGTATATTAGATGGTTATTGCAAAGTTTTATTTCAACAAAACTAGTTGGCATACATTGAAAATGACAAGGACATTAACGATATTATTGACTTTCCTCACAACAGGAACAATCGCACAAGGTGGTCATACTGTTGCTCATGAGTATTCAATACTGCATGAGTTTGTAGAGCTTAGAATCACAGACAACAAGAAAGTGGAACTCTATATCTGGCCACATGACGACTACTTATTCTCAGGACAATGTATTCAAACGGGCGACACTTTGACCTTAGACCTAAAAGCTAAAAATGACTCCATAGAAAAAAGCTATTCATATCCAACAGACCGAGCATTACTGAAGACGGTTTCAAAACTTCTAATTGTAGGTGACTATTTAATACCTTCTATACTTGCAATTGACACTACCAACTTCGGTGACTCATATATTTATAGTAATGGACATATCAGATATGTCTTGACCTTCAATGGTGACTCGACCTATAAATACAGCCATGGTGACTGTATATCAAATGGTGGCTCCAACGGGCTTTGGATAAAAAGTAACAAACAAGTAAAACTTGAGCCTGACAATGAAAAGAATGTACTCCATTGGATATGTACAGACAATAAACTGACTTCCTGTATGAATTACATTGTTGGAGTAAGAGATGACAAAGGGGTTAGTACCTTCAAATACTTGAAAAAAAAACGTACGCCAACAAAAAATAAAGTGCATTGAAACGCACTTTAATATACTGTTAGCATTAAGTTAATGAAGCTATATAGAATTGCCCTAAGGTTGAATTTAGTTTATGCGATTTTAGGAATAATTATTTCTCTTAATTGCTGGTTCGGTTTTTTTGATCTTTTGAAGACAAGAACACTAACCGATGTTTTCATCCCTTATACCGAAACTATAATGGTTATGGGATTTACGGGGAGTGGAATTCCTGCCGTCATTTTTACTTGGGTAAGTATATTTTTATTGATTAGAATGTCCATTATTGGAGTTTATAAAATGAATAATTCCAAAATTAATTCTAACAACCACTAGTTGGCAAATCTGCCCGTTCGGTCAGGTGGGTACTAGCGGTGGCGTAAATTTGAAAGCAATGAAGATTAATAACCCAATCCTATGTCTCGAAGTATCTGACTCGAAAAGCCTACTTCTCATGGCTGTAAGGCCTTAGCAACAAGTTTCCATGTTCAAAGATCCTAAATCAATATCTATAAAAGCCCCTGAAGAAGTACTAACTGACCTTGAGGTAGTAGTTTATGCTGAGCACTTAGTGGATGGTTCCTGGGTTTTCTATTCTAAGAAAACTATGGATAAAGACGACTTATTGATTAGTGTTTCAATGTCTGAACTACTAAACGTTGATTCCTCAATAAACTCAATTTCTTATCTAAAGAAAGGAGATTCGGCTATAAGACTAAGTGCAAAACATAATTGGAAAAATAGCTATGAGCTTGCAAACAAGCGAATCGAAGATATTCTGGCTGGACATAACGAGTGGCAAGGCAATCAATATAACCCGGGTCATTTCACCGGAGGTAATATTCCGAATTGGATGCATGAGCCAGGAAATAAAACTGCATTTGGTTTACTTTATTTGATTCCAGGTATAATCGGATTGTGTGTTTTACCTTTCGTTATCTTTGATAATTGGAGCATTAAAAACTGGGAAGGAAATATTATGCTTTTAATTCTTATTCCCTTAATTCTTGGTGTAGGAATAAGATATATTTTGAAGAAATAATAATGACCAGTTGCTTACAATAGTTAGGATGCAAAACCAACTTAGACTAAATTTGAAAGGAAAAGCCTCCTACGAAGCAAGTAAATAAACCCACTCCTGTTTAGCTACGGGGCATTAGTTCTTGTACAGGAAAAATTTTACACTAAATGGACGTAATACAAAGAATATTAAATATTGAGGAAGGAAGTTACTCTTCAAGTTTGAACGAAGAGAGTTTAAAGAGAAAGATTGAAAACCTCTTTGAGCAAACAACTTTAAGGTTAGCCGGTAAACTTACAAGCGAAAATGAATTTACAGCTTATGATAAACTGGTTATTATTGGCTGGAACATGCCTTACCTAAGAAGAAAATCGGCTTATTTAAAAGGCAAAATCACGCAAGGACAAAATGGGCCATTGATAAAATTAAAAGTAAACCCAAATTCCATTTTGCCCATTTTTTCCATTCTGGCAATTCTAAGTGGAGTTATCTTTACATTAATAGCACTATCGAATACCCAAGTTGATAAGTTCTTCTTAATCCCTGGACTAGTCTTAATTGCACTGGGGATTGTTTATTACCCGGTGAGTACACTTTTAAGAAATCGTCTACGAAACGAGATGGTGAATTATTTAGATTTAAATAAAATCTAATACTTGTAAATAGAAAACCTAAAGAGCCAACAATACATACTAAATTGTAGCATACCGTGGGATGCTACGCTTCACATACCAAACGTTAATATGCGATTAAACATTACACTGATTCTAATTATCCTGAGTGGAAATGTAGTTTGGGGCCAAAACATATACTTGCTTAAGGGAAATGATACAATTACCAATAAAGAAGTTAATATCCAAATCACTTTAATCGAATCAAACTCGAGGACTGCGTTAACCATAGGAAAAAATGATTTCACCAGAATCAATCCCAAGAGTTGCATTGGAACGGAAATCGTATATAAAGGTGACACGATTATTTTTAACCAGGTAATAGAATCCGCCCCAAATACGTCCCCAGTTTTAATTGACGCAATGAAGAGCATGGATTCCGATTATGAAAAAATTCTTCAAAGAGACTGGGCGGTAATAATTGACAGAATACCTGTTTCAAATAGAATATTATTAAAAGAAGATCACTCGGATGTTAAAGATGGTGTAGAAATTATTGCAATGATTACCGATCGGCTTTCCTGGGTTTATTTATAAAAGCAATAATACCTTGGCAAAGACACTAATAATTAACCACTTACAATAGTCTGGTTTTAAATTGGAAAGCCGGTCAAACCAAATGAATAAATCGGAATCTGCTTGTTGGGTGAACTAGCTATTGTTTACATTTGAAAGGAAATGTCTCGAATAAACTTTAGAATTAACCCTAAGTTTAACCAGTGAGCAAACATTAAAACGAAAACACTAATTAATAAATTCTACCCCTATGAAACAGATTTACATTTTAACGATACTTTCACTTTTTACCTGTGCTAATGTCAGTGCACAATCAACAGAAGATTTTGAAACAGAAACGGTTAACGCAACCTCTTTTACGGACAATGGACAGTCTTTTACCATAGGAAGCATAGCACCGGGAGATACCTGTGAAATAGCCACCTTTAGCGGTGCCGGATGGAATGGCACCAAAGCCGATGAAAAATACATTGATAACTCAATTTCTGACTCGGACTATGATGGCGCCTCTTATTTTATCAGTACAACAGACGGAAAAAACTTTGTGGTTAAAAGCCTGTATCTTTTTGTGTCTACCACTGACATACACAATCCAACAAGTACAACCCTAACGATTGAAGGAAAGAAAAAAGGAGCCAGCGTTTTCACGATAACAAAGGATACAGGCTTCTCGAATGTAGAAACCTTAACTCCTAATAACGGTTATACCTTTATTGACTTTTCCAGTGAAGGAGGTACCGACAATTCAAATAAAGACATAGATGAGCTAATTTTTACTACAACCAATAGTGCGGATTATTTGGCCTTAGATGCCTTTACATGGGATGTTTCAAAAACCTCATCAACTTACGATGTTAAAGCCAGCGGAACGTTGAAATTCTTCCCGAACCCTACAAAGGAATTTATTCAGGTTTCAGGGTTGACCGCAATAGAAAACTACAAAATTTACAACATTCTTGGTACTGAAATGGACAATGGAATGGTATCCGATAATGAAAAAATTGAAGTAAAAAACCTCCCCAATGGAGTATACTTTTTGAAGTTCGAAAACGGAAATACATTAAGGTTTATAAAAGAATAAACCAAAGAAACTATTATTAACAAGGCTTATAACGATGATTGCTAAGGGATAAGCAAAAAATTAGCGATTATTTGTTATTCTACTTCTGGATTAAAAGTATAGGAGTCTTTAATCCATTACTTTTCATATTCCAAATGTTGAGTACAATGAAAATACCAAACAAAATACGCTGGACAATTGCAATACTGACATTCTTGTTCATAGGTTGTTCAACGAACACAAAAGAGGAAGAAACCAACACACAAGAGGAGAGAAAGAATATTCCGGTAAACTCATTGGAGGATGTGCTGACAAACCTTGCACCAATAACAAAGACATTTGAAATCAATCCAACCGAGGAATCTATGTTGACCGGAGATAAAGGGACGGCGATTTACATTCCCAAAAATGCTTTCCAATTCGCAGATGGTACAACACCTGTTGGAAAAGTAAATATTGAGCTCAAAGAATGTTACTCTCTAACAGATATGATTGCGGAGAATATGAATACCTCATCAGGACAACGTATCTTGGAGACAGGAGGTATGATTTACTTCAACGCCACCACCGAAGGAAAACAACTATCCGTTAAAGACGGGAAAGCTTTTGTAATTGGATTTCCTAAGGACGGTGGGACAAAAGAAATGGGCTTGTTCTATGACGTTGCAATAAATGATACTTCCTCCACATGGGTTCCTGATTATAAAATGTACGAGGCCGAGGCACTCCAAAATAATCAAGCAGACACAACATCAAGTGACATGGTTGAAGGGGCCAATGTCGAATATCCAATTGAAATGACAGACGATCTCTATGATTACACTCTCTCCGCTTTGCTCTGGACATCAACTTTTTGGGATTTAATGCTTGTTGGGGAAAATAGAAATATCTTGGATTTCATAAGAGACCCAGCGAATGTTAATGGTGAAATGGCAAGAGAGCTTTATGATAATGGTTGGAATGTATATTATGAAATCAAGATCGACAAAAATGGTAACATGACGGATTTTCAAATAGATCCTCATCCATATCATTTAGATGATAAACCGGCTAATTCTGAACAAGCATGTAAAACAGTCTTAAACCTTTTGAAGTCTGCACCTGCATTTGATTTAAGTACATCTAAAGACGGAATCAGACAAGATTGGGACTACTCACTTGGAGTTGGTGGCAATCGTGCAATCAATTGGGATAGGTTTAAGGCAAAATTCCGAGGTCAGTTCTCAGCCTATAAGGATAAAGCAGTTCAACAAATGGACAGTACAGCTTTGGACTATTATATGTTCTCCGCAACTAAAATGGGCTGGATAAATTGCGACAGGTTTTGGGACATAGATGAGGAAGAGAAAATTGACTTCTTTGTAACAACGCAAACGCCAAAAAACATCAAAGTTCAAATTATCTTTAAGGACATTAACAGTATTATGACTGGGACAAATAAAGAAGGGCGAATCGTTTTCAATAATGTTCCACTCGGCAGACAAATAAAAGTGATAGGCATAAGCTATACTAATGGCAAACCAACAATGGGAGTGGCGCAGACAACAATTGACAAAGATGGTTTCGAGTTGACCGCCTTTAATGAGTTCTCACTTGACGATCTGGAGAAAGAATTAAATAGAAAAAATTAAAAATTGTTGAACTAATATAGGATAAACCGTTTTGAAGCCATTCAATCAAACGTAACAGAAACAGATATTTGGCTAATCTTCCAAAAATTGCATGTACGTACTTACCTTAGTGGTATATTACTAACAATTCTATAATCCAAATTATGCAACGAACAATTATCATTTTTCTTTCAATATGTACTCTAACATTGGCTTCTATAGCCCAGGACAATGCAAAAAAGGCGTACGAAATTGGGCTACAGGCCATAGAAATTATGGATCAGGGCAAGTACGATGAATCCATTGAACTATTAAAAAAGAGCAAGAAACTTGATCCCGATAATTACCTGTACCCCTATGAAATTGGATATGCTTATTTTTTAAAGAAAGATCCTAAAAATGCCATTAAGACACTTCATAAGGTAATTAAAATGGAGGGCTGTAATGACCAATCATTCACCTTGCTTGGTAATATTTATGATATAGAAGGAGATCCCGATAAAGCCATAGAAATCTATAATCTCGGCTTAGGCAGATTTCCCAACTCTGGAAGGTTGCATTTTGAATCGGGGAATGTACTTGAAGTATTAAAAGAATATGAGAAAGCCTTAGCAATGTGGGAAACAGGTATCGAGAAAGAGCCAATCTACCCTTCGAACTACTACACAACCACGATATATTACAGTAAGTACACCAAAGAAAGAATATGGGGCGTTTTATATGGAGAAGCTTTTA
>CEQS01163065.1_pt1 | contig 19263 bp, 15 predicted proteins | sample 530981 | NCBI WGS metagenome assembly CEQS01 (sample SAMEA2621176, study PRJEB7988) | marine metagenome | biome: marine biome (ENVO:00000447); feature: mesopelagic zone (ENVO:00000213); material: "saline water (ENVO:00002010), including plankton (ENVO:xxxxxxxx)" | depth 800 m
ATACAGAAGTTTTATGTCTTATTTTGAAAAAGTTTCGGATGAATGTGCTCTAAAAGGTAAGTGGCACCTCGATCGCTAGTAAAGTTGTTGACTCATCAAATGAAATGTTGAGTTGCTCTACATCCCAAAAACCACCGGCATCTCTTTTACCAAGCTTATGATCTCCTATTGATATCGCTCCTTCCAACACGAAGAAATATACTCCATGGCTCTTGCCTTTTATCCTATAATCGGAAGATGTATTCTTCTCGAATTGGGTTAAGTACATCCTTGCATCCTGATGAATCCATTGCTTGTTGTGATCACTCTTAGGACCAACGATCTCATTCCATTCACCCTCTGAAGAAATGGTATCAATTTTACCCTGACCATATCTAGGTTCTACACCTTGTTGATTGGGTATGATCCAGATCTGTAGGAATGCACAATCTTCAGTTTTACTTGCATTCATCTCACTGTGTACTATGCCTGTTCCAGCACTCATGACTTGAACTTCTCCATGGCGGATCACTCCTTTATTACCCATCGAGTCCTCATGTTTAAGATCTCCTTCTAATGGAATGGAAATGATCTCCATATTTTCATGCGGATGTTTTCCAAAACCGGTTCCTGGGGCAATACGGTCATCATTGAGTACACGAAGCGCACCAAAATTCATTTTTTCTGGATTGTAATAGTTCGCAAAACTGAAAGAGTGATGAGAATTGAGCCATCCATGATTTGCATGACCTCGTTCTTCTGCACGGTGTATTGTAGCGTTCATTTTTTTTATACAAAGATACAAAATATACCTAGGTAAATAAAATAGTTTGACTGTATGATTATGAGTAACTTTGTAACGTGATCTGGTTAAAACGCATAATACAATTTCCTTTTATCCTTCTAATAAAGATTTATCAATGGATAATCAGTCCATTGACGCCTGCGGCATGCCGATATAATCCTACTTGTTCTGTTTATTCTATTGAGGCCATTAAAGAGTGGGGCGTTTTAAAAGGTGGTTGGCTCGCCATAAAAAGAATAAGCTCTTGCCATCCATGGGGTGGTTTCGGGGATGATCCTGTTCCAAGAAAGAAGAAATGATGAATTGACCCTACGTGACAATTTATAAGTAGTCTTAAACAATAATTTAGGCAAGTCTAAAAATAAGATTATATTTGCATAAAATATTTAATTGGACAAGTAGAAATATGCATAAAGCAATATTGGTCATACTTATACTTCTTTCTTCAATAATCGGGGTTTCTCAGAATACGTTGAGAGGTAAAGTTATCGATGAAGATGACAATCCAATTCCTTTTGTTGATCTCATCATACCTGAATTGGATCGAGGTGTATCCACAGATATTAAAGGAGAATTTGAGATCACTGATCTGTCAAAAGAAAAGTTTTTGATCATAACGCGTTCTACGGATTATTTAGCGGATAGTATTCGAGTTGATCTTAGTAAAAATGACATGCTAGAGATTACCCTCACATCTATGTTTAGTGAATTTGATGAGGTTGTGATATCAGGCACAATGCGATCAGTTCGAAAGTCGGATAGTCCAGTTCCAGTTGAGGTTTATGATAAGAAGTTCTTTAAAGCAAATCCTACTTCATCTGTATTTGAATCGCTACAAACTGTGAATGGAGTGCGCCCTCAGATCAATTGTAGTGTCTGTAATACTGGAGATATTCATATTAATGGTTTGGAAGGTCCTTACACCATGATATTGATTGATGGAATGCCGATTGTCAGTGGACTTGCAACTGTATATGGTTTGAGTGGAATTCCTCAATCTCTCATTGAAAGAGTGGAAATAGTTAAAGGTCCTGCATCATCTTTATATGGATCGGAGGCTGTTGGAGGATTAATAAATGTTATTACAAAGTCACCATCAACGGCACCTAAGTTCTCTGCAGATGTCTTTACAACTTCCTGGTTGGAAACCAATGTTGATCTGGGATATCGTTTTTCTCTAGGTGATAAAGTAACGTCAATAATTGGAGCAAATTATTTTAACTACAGTAATCCTATCGATAACAATAATGATGGATTCACGGATGTAACATTGCAAGATCGATTTTCAATTTTCAATAAATGGAATTTCAAACGTCGATCGGGTAAGTTATTCTCTCTTGCTGCACGATATGTTTATGAAGATCGATGGGGAGGTCAAATGAATTGGACACCGGAGTTTAGAGGAGGAAATGAAGTGTATGGAGAGAGTATTTATACTAGTCGATTTGAACTTTTTGGAGCGTATCAACTTCCATTAGAAGAAAAGGTAATACTCACGTTTAGTGGAAATACACACGATCAAAATTCTGTATATGGTGATCTAAATTATCAAGGATTACAGAACGTAGGGTTTTCTCAACTTACATGGTATAAAGATCTTGCTCAGCATCATTTTACTTCTGGAGTTGCTCTTAGATATACCTATTACGATGACAATACGACTGCAACAGAAGAGGTCTCAGGCTCCACTACTATTAATGCCCCATCTGAGATCTATCTGCCAGGAATATTTGTTCAGGATGAAATAAAATTCAATAAGAAAAATACTCTTTTACTCGGTGCTAGATATGATTACAATTCGGTACACGGATCCATTTTTACACCTCGAGTAAATTATAAATGGATGTCGGAAAACCGGAAAAACACCTTGAGACTTAGTGCTGGGTCAGGATATCGTGTAGCTAATGTCTTTACTGAAGATCATGCTGCACTTACAGGTTCTAGAGATGTTATGTTCCTTGATGACCTACAGCCAGAGACTTCATGGAACGGAAACATTAATTTTGTAAAGAAAGTCAGAACTCGATCTGAGTTATATCTATCGTTTGATGCTTCTTTATTCTATACCTATTTCTCTAACAAGATCATTCCTGATTATGATGCAGATCAAACGCTGATCATATATCAAAATCTAGACGGATATGCTGTTTCTCAAGGAGCTTCATTGAATATTGATATCAATTACAAGAATTTATCCGGTAGAGTGGGAGGAACACTAATGGATGTAGCCAGTTATGAAAATGGTATTCGTGAAAGACAGGAGTTCCAGGAACGGTATACAATGACATGGAACCTGGGATATAATCTCCCAGGAATTGGAACGAAAATTGAATATACTGGAAACCTGTATGGACCAATGGAGCTGCCATTATTGAGTGAGCTGGATCCTAGACAACAGTTTTCTGATCCGTGGAGTATTCAGAATATACAGGTAACGAAATCGTTCAAAAATGGATTAGAGATCTATGGTGGAGTTAAAAATCTATTGGATTGGACACCGAATAGGAATAATCCATTTATAATTGCTCGAGCTCATGATCCTTTTGATGAAAATGTAGATTTTGATGCAGAAGGTAATGTTATACCTACAGCGGAAAATCCGTATGCATTAACCTTTGATCCGGCATATGTATATGGACCGAATCAGACAAGACGATTCTTCCTTGGATTACGTTATACATTGAAATGAAATGCCACATAGCCATATTGATTATTATTTTGTGTTCTTCATTCTGTGTAAAGGCGCAAGATCCTTTAGATGGGACTAAGGATATTGATAGTTTGCTTGCCTTGGATGAAAGACCTGTGATCTTGTTCTTCTCAGCAGATTGGTGTAAATTCTGTGCTCATATGAGCTCCTCTTTTGATGATATAAAAGACAGTACGATGCTTTTGGAAAAGGACTTTTACTTGGTGAAAGTTGACGAAAAGGAGACGAATGCGATCAAGTTGTATGGGAAACAGCATGAATATGTGCCACGAGGTATTGATGTAGGTGAGCATGAGCTCACAAAACAGTACGCAATGAAAGAAGGAGAACTAGCTTATCCCACCACAATCATACTGTGGAGAGACGAGAAGGTTTTCTCAGTAAATTCTGTAATGTCTACTGAACGGATCTATCGTGTACTCAACGAAGTCAAGAACATCACATCGAATTAACGATTTTTTTGTGATCGACATCTTTTAGAGCAATATTTAACTTCATCCCAGTTTTTCTCCCACTTTTTTCTCCATGTAAATGGTCGACCGCAAACCGGACAAATTTTCTCTGGAAGTTCGCGTTTTGTCATATTTCAATAGAACCGTTTTCAATTGAAAATGTTTATCTCACATGTTCATAATAATAGTTGCGAGTACGTACAATTCATTATTTTTGTAAAAATCGATTTTCAGTATGACATTAGAAGAAATTCAGAAAGACATTCAAACAGGAATTCCATCGAGTGTTCCACCCAAGAAAGCGTATGATCCAAATGTAAATCACGCACCGAAACGAAAGAAGATCTTAACTAAGGAAGAAGAGAAGTTAGCCTTGCGAAATGCATTGAGGTATTTTCCAAAAGAGCAACATGCTGAATTGCTTGAAGATTTTAAAGAAGAACTGAAGGAATACGGTCGAATTTATATGTACCGTTATCGTCCGGATTACAAATTGCACGCCAGAAACATCAAAGATTATCCAGGTAACTGTGATCAGGCAAAGGCTATTATGCTGATGATCCACAATAATCTTGATTATGCGGTAGCACAACATCCACACGAGTTGATCACTTATGGAGGAAATGGAGCTGTTTTTCAGAATTGGGCTCAGTATCGATTAGCGATGAAATACTTGTCAGAAATGACAGATGAGCAAACGTTGGTTATGTATTCTGGTCACCCTATGGGACTATTCCCTTCACATAAAGATGCTCCTAGAGTTGTGGTAACGAATGGAATGATGATCCCAAATTACTCATCACAGGATGATTGGGAGAAATATAATGCATTGGGTGTTACTCAGTATGGTCAAATGACTGCTGGTTCTTACATGTATATTGGTCCTCAAGGAATTGTTCACGGAACTACGATCACCGTTTTAAATGCTGGACGTAAGATCGCTAAAGATGGAGAAGGACTTGCAGGAAAACTGTTTGTTACTGCCGGACTAGGCGGAATGTCAGGAGCTCAACCAAAAGCGGGTAACATTGCAGGTTGTGTTTCAGTAACCGCTGAGATCAATCCTAAGGCAACTGAAACGCGTCACTCTCAAGGTTGGGTTGATGAAGTTATTGCTGATCTTGACGAATTAGTAACAAGAGTAAATCAAGCTAAAGAGAATAAAGAGGTCGTTTCGATCGCCTACCAGGGGAATATTGTAGATGTTTGGGAGAAGTTTGATGAAGAGAACGTTTATATTGATCTTGGTTCAGATCAGACATCGTTGCATAACCCATGGGCAGGAGGATACTACCCTGTTGGGTATACGTTGGAAGAGTCTAATGAAATGATGGCCAACGACCCTGAAAAGTTCAAAGAAAAAGTTCAGGAATCGCTCAGAAGACATGCGTCAGCAGTGAATAAGCATACAGCAAAAGGAACATATTTCTTCGATTATGGAAATGCCTTCCTACTAGAAGCTTCAAGAGCTGGAGCTGATATCATGGCTGAGAATGGAATTGATTTTAAATATCCTTCTTACGTTCAGGATATCATGGGACCGATGTGTTTTGATTACGGTTTTGGTCCATTCAGATGGGTTTGTGCTTCAAATGATCCTGCAGATCTTCAGAAAACTGATGATATTGCTTGTCAAGTTCTCGAAAAGATCAAGGAAAATAGTCCTGCTGAGATCCAACAGCAAATGGCAGATAATATTCAATGGATCAAAGGGGCTCAAGAAAATAAATTGGTAGTTGGTTCTCAAGCGAGAATCTTATATGCTGATGCTGAAGGTAGAATGAAGATCGCTGAGGCATTCAATAATGCGATCGCTGCAGGTGAGATTGGGCCAGTTGTACTTGGTCGAGATCATCATGACGTCTCTGGAACAGATTCACCTTTTAGAGAGACTTCTAATATCTATGACGGTTCTATGTTTACAGCTGATATGGCAATCCAAAATGTAATTGGTGATAGCTTTAGAGGTGCGACCTGGGTTTCTATCCACAATGGTGGAGGAGTAGGTTGGGGAGAAGTGATCAATGGTGGATTCGGAATGTTACTAGACGGTTCGAAAGAAGCTGATCGCAGACTCAAAATGATGTTGCATTGGGATGTGAATAATGGAATCGCTCGAAGAAACTGGGCGAGAAATGAAGGTGCGATCTTCGCTATCAAAAGAGCAATGGAAGTTGAACCAAGATTAAAGGTGACGATTCCGAACCTTGTTGATGATGATTTGTTATAAATGAGAACAACAACAATTATACTAGGAGGCCAGGGCGAAAGCCCTGGTTTTTTTTATGATAGCTTCGTTTTCTTTTTCCGATTTCTAAAATAAGTATTCCCTAACACTCCTATTAGTATCAATACCATTCCTGCGATTCCATAAAGTGAGATCACTTCGTCAAATAAAAACAAACCTAAAAAGAAAGCGTAGATCGATCCAAAGTATTTAAATGGCGTTATCGTTGCTGTATTGTCAGTGTGTAAGGCTTTTGTCATCAGTAATTGGGCGAATTGCGTAAAAACACCAATGATGATCAGAATGATCCACTCTTTTCCAACCGGTACAACATAGTCAGCAGCAGTTAGAACTGCCATGACAGGAATAGCTACAATTGGGAAATATGAAACAATGGTAATCGGAGCATCTGTATGCTTACACTTAACAATAGCGTTGTAGGAAACACCTGCACACATTGCTGAACCAATTCCGGCCAGGATCCACCAGGGATTGATTGTGGTTACTGTACTGTCGCTGCTTAAGAATTTCGATAACCCCATGAAAACAATACCACCAAAGGCAATGAAAAAGAAAAGCCACTGAATTTTGTTGACACGTTCTTTGAGTAAGAATATCGCAATGATCACAGTGAATATTGGACTTAGATACTGCACTGTTGTTGCAATAGCGATAGGAAGATTGTCAATTGTATAGAAAAATAAGGTCAGGGCGGTGGTGCCAAATATTCCTCGAACGATCAACCATTTTTTATTATTACCGAACAAAGGAATTCCTTTACTCTTGATGATCGCATAGCACATCAAAAATGTTATGATCGATCTGAATAAAATAATTTCAGGGATTGGGTATTTTTGTATTCCGTCAATTATCGTTTGATCAGGTCCCTGACCAAGAATTTTCACAAAGGTATTGACGACAATAAAGCAGATGCCCGAGAGTAAAATGTAAATAATACCTTTGTTCATTCGCGCAAAGATATAATTCGGATAGGAAAAATGAGTAATACCAGTACAAAGAACACTTTGAAGTATCATAAAGACAGAATAGAGATGCTCGAAGTTGAACGTCAAAAATATTTGGTTCGTTCACGCTGGTGGGTGTTGATCAGATTATTAAGTTTTTCAGCGATCCCTGTAACCGTTTTTATCGGATATCCCTTGGGCGGTTATTCAGCGATCATCTTGATCATTGAAGTTGTCCTGTTTTTAATTTTTGTACGAAAGAGTGCCGAGAATAAAGAGAGTTTAAATTTTGTCAAGCACCTTATCACCATCAATGAAAATGAGATCAAGGCATTGGGTCATGATTTTACTGCATTTCCAAATGGCGAACGATTTGAAGATCATTCACACCCATTTTCCTATGATATGGACGTTTTTGGAAAAGATAGCTTTTTCCAGATCATCAATAGAACAGTAACCAAAAGAGGAGAGACCACATTAGCACATAGATTAACCCGAGGGGTGAAAGATCAAAGCCGTTCGATAGAAGCGGTGGAAGAGATCGCAGAAAATCCAGATTGGTTCCAGGAGTATTTAGCTTATGGGATGCAGCAAAAAGATGATGTGGAGGATCTTTCTGTAGCCGCATGGGCCAAAAATGATATCAATGAACGCAGCTGGATGAAAGTGCTGTCGTACATTCTACCAGTAATTGCCATTTCATTGACGTTACTCTACTCCTATGAGTTTATTCATGGAGCGTATTTTCTAATTGGACTGGTTTTGGTGATGATGCCGATCAGACAAGTGTTGAAACAATCCAATCAATTGCATCGCTCTTTGTCTGAATTAGGAAATGGAATTCAGGCTATGCAACAACAAATGGATCATCTGAGTAAGATCGAATTTAAGTCCGATCTTTTACGATCCTATCAAAATGAATTTTTTGGAAAAGGGAAGAATGCTAAAGACGCGATCGATCAATTGGCAAAGCTTGTAAAGCACGCTGATTATAGAGATAATGCTGTAGTCGCTTTTGTACTCAACTTTTATTTGGCCTGGGATCTTAGCTTGACAGTTCGTGCCCGAAAATGGACAGAAGAATACCGTCATCAGATCGATAATTGGGAACAGTTGATCTTTGAGTTCGAGGTATTGATCAGTGGTGCAAATTATAAGCGACTTCTTTCGGATGCAGCAACAAAGCCTCAATTGAAAGAAGATCTAGATCAAGCTATCGAAATGTCAGGACTCGGCCATCCCATAATACCTCGAGATAAAAGAGTTGATAATAGCTTTGAGCTTAAGAGTCAAGAACGATTTGCGATCATTACCGGGCCAAATATGGCAGGTAAAAGTACGTTTTTGCGAAGTGTTGGGGTAAATATTATGATGGCTCAAGCAGGATTTCACGTATTGGCAGAACGATTTGTTTTCCCAAAACTATCGCTTTACTCAAGTATGAGAACAACAGATGATCTTAGTGAGGAAACATCTTATTTTCATGCTGAGTTGCTGAGACTTCGTTTTATCATGGATGCAATAGATAGAGGTGAACATGTGTTCATCATTCTGGATGAGATCCTAAAAGGGACAAATTCCAAGGATAAAGAAGAAGGATCTCGAAAATTCCTCAAGAAATTAGAGGAGAAGGGAGCAAGAGGTTTGATCGCTACACATGACTTATCTCTAACGGAATTAGCTGATGCAAATGAATCAATTGTAAATAAATACTTTGATACAAATATCAGTGGAGATGAGATCTCTTTTGACTATAAAATGAGAGATGGAGTTGCACAGAACATGAACGCCAGCTTTTTGTTAAGAAAGATGAAATTGACAGAATAATCGGATGAAAAGACTGTAAATGATCAGTTTATTCGTGTAATGCTGTCAAAATGGCAAGAAAAAAGTTTTGGCAAAAAGTTTGACCACATTGAATTGAAAGTATAAATTTATAATCCTCAAACAGGAATAAACAGAAACAAAATAAATTAAAGTTATGGCAGTAGAAATAACAGACGCAAACTTCGATGAAGTTGTATTGAATTCAGATAAACCAGTAGTTGTTGACTTTTGGGCTGAGTGGTGTGGACCATGTAGAATGGTTGGACCGATCATCGATGAAATGAATGACGAGTACGATGGTAAAGCAGTAATTGGAAAAGTTGATGTTGATGCTAACCCAGGAGTATCTGCCAAGTTTGGAGTTCGTAATATCCCAACGATCCTTTTCGTGAAAAACGGAGAGGTTGCTGATAAATCAGTAGGTGCAGTTCCTAAAGCACAGTTGACTTCAAAACTAGACGCATTATTGTAAGTCTATATAGAGAATTAATAATTAAGGCTGTTTCGAAAGGGACAGCCTTTTTTTATATCATATTGGCATTATAATATTGTGGATCTGAGGTTACTTCCTCAGTGACCCATTCCGGGATGGTGAACACTTCGTCTTCTGAATCGAGCTCGATCTCTGCCAGTATAAGTCCTTCTTGCGGAGAACTGAACTCATCGATCTCCCATTCTTTACCATCGACTATTAAAGTAAAACGAACTTTATCAATGATCTTATCACAATAGGTGTTGAGCATCTCTAGTGCTTCCTGATATGGAATTTCATACTCGAATTCTGATCGACTTGCACCAGTTGTTTTTCCTTTGATCGTTAAATATCCTTTGTCTCCTTTTGTTCTTACACGAACCGTTTTTTCAATACTTTTTAAAAGATATCCCTGACGTATAGATAAACCATTATTCTCTTTGCTAGCATCCCATTTTGATCTGTCAACAAGAAATTTACGTTCGATCTCAACTCCCATTTTACAGCTTTTTGATGAGGTCGATCAAGCGATTAGAATATCCCGCTTCATTGTCGTACCAACCTACAAGTTTTACGAGATTTCCTACAACAGAAGTTAGTTTACTATCATAAATACAACTGTGTGGATCACCAATGATATCTGATGACACAATAGGTTCATCTGTGTAAGATAAAATTCCCTTCAATTCGTTTTCACTCGCCGATTTAAAACGAGAATTGATCTCATCAACAGTTGGAACAGGTCCTTTAACTGTTATTGTAAGATCGGTTAGAGAACCATCCGGTACTGGAACTCGGATACCACATCCACCTAAATGTCCATCTAGTTCTGGAAAGATCTTTGTAAGTGCTTTAGCGGCTCCTGTCGTTGTTGGAACGATCGATTGAGCAGCTGCACGTGCTCTTCTCAAGTCGCTGTGGGGAGCATCATGTAGTTTTTGATCCGAAGTGTAACTGTGTACCGTAGTAATAAATGCACTCTCGATCTCACACATTGACTTAATGATCTTAACCAATGGTGCCGCAGAGTTTGTTGTACATGATGCATTGGATATTAATGTATCATCTGCATCCAAAATATTATCGTTGACACCTAATACGATCGACTTGATGTCTTTTCCTTTTCCCGGTGCACTAATGATCACTTTTTCAGCACCACCTTTGAAGTGTTTTGATGCTAATTCTGCAGTTCTAAATACTCCTGTAGATTCAAGTACGTAATTAACTCCTAAATCTTTCCACGGGATAGAGGCTGGATCTTTGTGTTGTGTGAATACGATCTGGTTGCCGTTCTCAAATAAGATCTTATCACCTTCAACATGAAATTCATGCTTTAGTTTTCGATGGACTGAGTCATATTTGAAAAGATGCGCCAATGTTTCAATGTCCGCAAGATCGTTTACGACTGCAACTTGAACATCTTTACTTTCCAGACTCATTCTTGTGAAGTATCTACCGATCCTTCCAAATCCATTCACACCAATTACTTTCATGTACTCTTTATTTTATCTAGAATCAAAGCTAATACTTTCACGTTCGAAAGGCAAGCAATTATTTCATTCCGTTCATAATATATGATAACATTTAAACCAAATGATCTGTTCTCTCGTTTTAGTTGTGTTCACATTAAATATGTATTTTCGTATTATGTTGCGATCTGCTCTAGTATCAGTACTAATAACTTTTTTCTTTTTGAGTGCAAAAGCTCAAGGAGAATGGGAATGGACAGAGTTGTCGGAACTTCCTTTTCCAACCGCGAATAATGCCCTTTGTGAAGCACTTGTAAATGGTGAGAAATATGTTTATAGCTTTGGTGGAATAACGGATTCATTACATCCCGAAGATATTCATCAACGTGTATTCAAGTATGACGTGCTGAACGACGAATGGACAGAACAAGCAGCTTTACCAGATACAATGGGGAAGATCGCTGCAGGAGCAAGTTTCGTCAATAATAAGATCTATGTGATGGGAGGATATCATGTAGACACAAACCTGAATGAATATTCATCTGATCGCGTTCATATTTACAACCCCTACATCGATACGTTTGAAGTTGATGGAGCACCAATTCCAACTCCTATTGATGATCATGTTCAAGTTGTGTGGAGAGACAGTTTGATCTATGTTGTAACAGGATGGAGCAATTTTTCAAATGTGCCGTATGTTCAAGTCTACAACCCTTATTTTAATTCTTGGGAAGCCGCTTCTCCTGTACCGAATGATAATACTTTCAAAGCATTTGGTGCTGCTGGATACATTTTAGGAGACACGATCTATTACTATGGTGGTGTAAGCGGGAGCCTTGGGTTTTCCGCAAGAAGCTATTTAAGGAAAGGTGTGATCAACCCGGAAGACCCGTTAGACATTCAATGGGAAATGGTTGAGGAACCTCCAGGTGGTGATAATTATAGAATGGCATGTTCAGGACATGATAAAACGATCTTTTTTGTTGGAGGAGCAGCAACAGCTTACAATTTTGACGCGTTGGCATACAGTAATGGTGATCAGGTATATCCAAATGAAAGAATATTATCCTATGATGTTGAAAGCGGTATTTCTGAAAACACATTTAATACCGAACATGATCCCATGGATCTTAGAGGAATAGCAAAAATGGGTGGAGGTAACTGGATCATTGCAGGTGGAATAGATACGAATCGAGTTGCGAGAACATCAACATACTTGTTGCACAATGAGAACTTATCGGATATTGACCAGGCAATTCAACCACCCTTCTTTGAGGTACAGGAAAATAGTGATTTTTACATCGTGGAAACAGAGAATGTTGGTGAAGTAAATGTCTACGATATCCAGGGAAGAACATTGTTCAGCAGTGCCAAGTCATTGGCAAACTTATGGATTCCAAAGTCCAGACTTGGTGAAGGAATGTTGCTGTTTGTATACGATAACGATACGAATGTTCCCATCACGATCAAGAAAGTTAATCCTTAGCGTAAAGATAGATCAATACGAGATGTTTCCTCCCAAAATAACTATCTTCGTTTCTCATGGATCATTTTTCAAAAACACCCATTGAATACCTGAAAGGAGTAGGTGCAGAGCGCGGTAAAGTCTTGCGCGAGGAGGCCGGTATTGATAATATGTGGGATTTGTTGAATTATTTTCCATTTCGATATGTTGACCGTTCCCAATACAACAAGATCAAAGAACTAGCGGGATTTGTCAATGTTCCAGTTCAGCTTAAAGGAACAATTAGTGGCCTTGCTGAAGTCGGTAGAGGTCGAGGGAAGCGATTAACTGCCAAATTTCAAGATGATTCTGGTACGATTGATCTAGTTTGGTTCCAAGGTGGAAAATGGATCAAGAATAAATTAAAATCGGGTGTCCTGTACAGAGTCTATGGTCGCCCCAAGATGTATGGTGGTGTGATGAATATTACCCATCCTGAGATCGTACCTTTTCAGCAAGTAGCGCATGAGAAAGGACTACAACCTGTTTATAACAGCTCAGAAAAATTGACCAAGAAAGGGTTGAATTCAAAAGGGATCGAAAAGCTGACCTACGAGTTAGCCAATTCAATAAAGGGGAAGTCCCCTGAAATTCTTCCTTCATGGATGATCGATCAATATAAATTAGTTTCAAGAGAAAAGGCATATTATAATGTTCATGTCCCAGCAGGGGCACGGGAAGTACAACAAGCACAGTTTAGATTGAAGTTTGAAGAGTTACTTTTTCTTCAACTTGAGTTATTGCTTAAAAAAGGAAATTCAAAGGCTAAGTCACCCGGCTATGTATTCGAAAAAACCGGTGAATATTTCGATCGTTTTTATAAAGATCATATACCGTTTGAACTGACTGATGCTCAAAAAAGAGTGGTAAAGGAGATTCGCGTAGATCTTCGTTCAGGTAAGCATATGAACAGACTTTTACAGGGAGATGTAGGAAGTGGAAAGACGTTGGTAGCGCTCTTAAGTATGCTCTTCGCAGTCGGCAATGATTTTCAATCAGCATTAATGGCACCAACTGAGATCTTAGCTCAACAACATTTTGAGACGATAAGCGAATTAATGGAGCCAATCGGGTTGAATGTGGCATTGTTGACTGGATCAACTAAAAAGAAAGATCGAACAGTGATCCATGAAGGGTTACAAGATGGTTCTATTCATATTTTGATCGGAACACATGCTTTGCTTGAGCCTGTTGTGAAATTTAAGAACTTAGGCTTCGTTGTAATAGATGAACAGCATCGATTTGGAGTGGCTCAACGTGCGAAGTTGTGGCGAAAAAATAAACAGCCTCCTCATGTATTAGTGATGACGGCAACACCAATTCCTCGGACATTAGCAATGACTTTCTATGGAGATCTTGATGTCTCTGTGATCGATGAGTTACCACCTGGAAGGAAACCTGTTACCACGAAACATTTTTATGAAAGTAATCGATTGAAAGCATTTCAGTTGATCAAAGAAGAAATAGCAAAAGGTCGACAGGTGTACATCGTCTATCCATTGATCGAGGAATCGGAAACCTTGGATTACAATAATCTGATGGAGGGATATGAAGCCATATCTAAGATCTTCCCGCGACCTGAATACCAGGTGAGTATCGTTCACGGTCGAATGAAACCTGACGACAAGGAATTTGAAATGCAGCAGTTTGCTAAAGGAAATACTCAGATCATGGTGGCAACAACAGTGATAGAAGTCGGTGTGAATGTACCCAATGCAACTGTGATGATGATCGAGAGTTCTGAGAAGTTTGGGTTATCTCAACTTCACCAGTTACGAGGTCGCGTTGGGCGAGGTGCTGATCAGTCATTTTGTATATTGATGACCGGAAACAAAGTGTCCAAGGAAGGTAAGAAAAGACTACAAACAATGGTGGCTACAAATGATGGCTTCAAAATTGCAGAGGTAGACTTAGAAATTCGTGGACCGGGAGATATTATGGGAACGCAACAGAGCGGAATATTAAACTTGAGATTAGCTGATCTTGCACGTGACGGTCAGATCGTTTCTATTGCGCGTCAAGCAGCTAAGCAATTAATTCAGGATGATCCAACATTTGTGAAGCCAGAGCATCTCTCATTGAGAAACGAATTAAAAAGAATGATCAAATCGAAACCAAATTGGAGTAAAATTGCATAACTTTCAACTATGAGAAAATTAATTCTAATGCTAATACTTTTTGTTCCTGTATTGTCTTTCAGTCAATTAGGAGGAGACATTAAAAAAGACGGTCGTAAACTTATCTCAGATCAATCCTTCGTGCTTGAAGATTCTCATGAAGGAACGATCAAGTTCAAGATCTCTGTTGACGCTGAAGGAAATATTACCTCAACAAGTGTTATTGCTGATGAAACAACGATCAGAAGTACACCGGCAAAGATCAAAGCACGAAACTATGTTGCTAAATTTAAATTCGCTCCTGGAACGTGGTACCCCAAATATCATCAGGGTACGATTCGTTTGACAATGACGAAGAAGAAATAAAAAAAGCCCTCTCCAAAGAGAAGGCTTAATGATATTAGTAAGAATTTCTAATCTATTCTTTTTCACCAGCATAGATCTTGTCTACTTTGTCTTTATGTATCTCCATAATGATCTTACGCTTCAATTTTAACGTAGGTGTAAGTTCTCCTGTTTCAACAGACATTTCTTCAGGCAACAATTCAAACTTTTTAATTTGCTCGTAACCACCAAAGAGTTTGTTGTAGTGATTCACCTCTTTTTGTAAACGATCGATCACTTCTTTACTCTTAACTAAATCTGCATTTGAATCACCGCTTAATTTAATTCCTTTACGCTCTGTCCACTCACGAACAAAGTCGTATGAAGGAACGATCAGTGCAGCAGGGTGTTTGTGACCTTCACCAATCACCATGATCTGTTCTATAAATCGTGATTCTTTAAATTTATTCTCCATCACTTGAGGAATAATGTATTTACCTCCAGATGTTTTAAAGATTTCTTTCTTACGATCGGTAATTTTCAAGAATTTACCATCCACGATCTCTCCGATGTCACCCGTATGGAACCAGCCATCATCCTCAAGAACTTCTTTTGTCTTTTCAGGTTGATTGTAATATCCCATCATAACGTTTGGTCCTTTTGCAAGGATCTCCCCATCTTCTGCAATCTTCACTTCCACTCCTTCAACGGTTGTTCCTACCGTACCAAACTTAATTCCAGCCTCTAATCCATTTACAGAGATAACCGGAGATGTTTCTGTCAATCCGTATCCTTCAAGAATTGGAATTTCAGCGGCCATGAATATTCGAGCTAATCGAGGTTGCAAAGCAGCAGCTCCAGAAGCAATAGCTTTTACATTACCTCCCAAAGCTTCTTTCCATTTCGAGAAAATCAATTTTCGAGCGATTCCAAGTTTAAAGTTGTACCATCCCGATTTACCTTCTAGTTCGTATTCTTCACCAAGTTTTACTGCCCAGAAGAACAGACTTTTCTTTATACCTGAAAGCTCATCACCCTTAGCCATGATCTTTTCATAAACTTTTTCGATCAAACGAGGCACAGCAGTAAAGATATCAGGCTGAACTTCTCTGATATTATCACCAATCGTATCCATGCTCTCAGCAAAGTGAATCGAACATCCGATCTTCATATATAAATAATGAAGCATTCTTTCGTACACGTGACAAACAGGTAGGAAGCTTAAACAACTGCTGTTTTGATCTCCTGGAATTCTTGGCTCACAGGCTAAAACATTAGATAAAATGTTGTTATGAGATAGCATTACACCTTTAGGATTACCCGTGGTACCAGAAGTATAGATCATTGTCGCAAGATCCTCGTTTTTGATCTTTTCAGCTCTTTCATCTACTTCTGATTGCTTTACTCCGTCAGCCGCCTGAATAATATCTGTCCAGTGATCCGCTCCTTCAACTTCATCAAAACAATACAGTTTTTGAAGCGAAGGAAGTTCACTTTTGATACTGCTTATTTTACCGTATAATTCTTCATCTCCCGTAACACATAATTTAATGTCTGCATCACCGAAAATATATTTATAATCTTTTGTAGAAATGTTTGGATAGATAGGTACACCAATAGCACCGATCTGTTGGATACCGATGTCCATAATATTCCATTCAACACGATTGCTGGATACTAAACCTACCTTTTGACCAGGTTCAATACCTAATGCTATTAACCCTCTCGAAACAAGATTGGCTTTCTTTAGGAAATCCTCAGTGCTAACTGATTCCCATTTACCATTGATTTTGGTTGAAAACATTGTTTTCTGTGGAAAGTTATCGAGTTGAAAGTAGGGAACATCAAATAATCGTTCAAGTTTTTTCATGGTTCATTGATTTGTGTCTTAAATGTAGTAAAAAACACAATAAACTTTTATAAAGTTCTAAATAATCAACATTTTTTTGAATTTGTTTTTCCAGATAAATGCCCAAAAATCAAACATTTCAGCTTTTTTGTCGTATTTTAATGATAGATAATTATACCAGGTGTAACTTTTACTGGTGTTAAATTGTTTTAACTGTTAAACGAGCTTGTTTGAATAGAAGAGAGTACAATATCGCCGTTGATAAACATGCCAAGAACTTATACGGGTATGTTTTCAAGTATCTCCGGAATGCCGAAGATACTCAGGATATCGTACAGGATGTATTTGAAAAGCTGTGGAAGAACAGGAAGAAAGTTGACTTTGATAAGTGTAAATCGTGGATGTTTAGAACAGGACACAATGCACTGATCAACTTTTCTAAGCGACATCAGCGAACGGTCTACAACACAGACATGGTTCCTGAAAAGCTGACGAGAAGCAACTCTTTCGAAACAAAAGATATTGTCGAGTTGGCATTATCACTTCTTCCACCTGTACAAAAGAGTATCGTCATTTTACGCGATCTTGAAGGGTACAAGTATGCTGAAATAGCAGATATACTTGAGATTTCGGAAAGTCAAGTAAAGGTGTATTTGTACAGAGCTCGTAAGAAAATGAAAAAACAGTTGAAAGATTTAACACTAGTTCAATGAGTAAACCTTCTTTTGAAAATATCGACCGATGGTTCTTCGAATATACGGAGGGGAATTTATCTCCTGCGCAAATTGAAGAGTTCGAGACTTTTCTTAGTCAACACCCCGAACTTAGATCAGAACTTGATCTTTGGGAAGATGCACGTGTAGAGGCTCCAAATACAGATGAATTCGCAGTAAGTAGTTTGCGCCGTCCAGTGGTTCCTTATGGTCAGATCATGGCTTATGCAGGAATCGCGATCATCTTGTTCTTATCTGGCTTTTTTGCTGCCACATATTTCCAAGATACCCCTCAGTATTTAATGACAAATACTGATACATCTATAATAACTGTTGAAGATGAGCCTCTTTTCGCTGGTAAAGTTTTAAAATCAAAAGATGCACAAGGTTCGGAGAAAATTGAGGTTCAGGAATCGCTGAATACTGATGAATCTTTAAAAACTGTTAAGGTCCCAGATCCAATATTTGGTCATTGGAAGAAATCTTTTGTGAATGTTAGCTCTATCGAGAATTCAAAGGCCTCATCTACTGGAAATAAGATTGAGATCATGTCAGATGACCAGAACGATGGATCAATGGTTTTTGCCATGAAATCAGATGTTAAAAGTGAAGACCTGCCAGAGATCATTGACTATTTGAATGGAGTTAAAGAGATAGACGCAGCTGACATAGCAGAAGAGACATCAACTGTTAAGAAAGCTGATATGTCAAAAACGTTCAAGCGTAAATTGCGTTCTGTTTTTAGAAAGATCAAACGTATGGCTGATCAACCAATCGCTTTAAAGAATACTAAAGATCAGTATTTCCACGTTCCCATGATGACTGGATTTGCTTCTAACTATGGAATGGTTGGTTCAGCTAGAGGAAACAGATTACAATTGACTACTAGAAATCAATGGGCTGGTCATGCTAATCAACAACTTCAAAACACGGTTTCTTGGGATGGTTACGTTTATGCACTTCGAGGAGGTTTAGGAGTTGATGTATCTTACAATGACTATCAAAAAAATGCAATACAAAACTATTCTGCAGCGCTAACCTACTCACCTAAGTTTTCAATAAACAAGAATGTTTCGATAGAACCAGCACTTCGTTTTAAAATGGGAGTTATTGATGTAAACAATAATTCTCCGGTGCTTGGATCAAATATCGAGTTGAATCGTTCGAATGTAACACCATTGTTTGCAAATGGAGGTTCTCCGATCGGTAGTAGTCTTTGGTACAGAGACGTTGGAGCAGGGATCATGTTGAATACAAAATGGTTCTACGCTGGACTTAATGTTGACAACATTGGTAGACATTACAACAACTATTATTCGTCAGATATTACTGGTGATCACAGAGCGAGTACGCATCTAACCGGTATGATCGGTACGGAATACGAGTCGATGACAAAAGATATGAAAATAAGTGGTTATGCTTTATTCCAGAATAACGGTGATTTGACCGAATTATGGGGTGGTGTAAATGCTCAATATAAATGGATTCAGGGAGGTGTTGCGACGAGCTCAAACCTTGGAGTAGCTGCATCGTTAGGTGTTGTTTTCGACAAGGTGTCACTACACTACAACCTTGATAATACATATAGCATGTTGAAAGATGAGAAGTTGTTGTCTCATCAGTTAACAATGCGCATTCTAATGAAACCTAGCCGCTATGCAGCTAAATTTTTAAACATGTAAGGAAGGAGAGAGGATTATGAAAAAGCTATCTATATTTATACTAAGTTGTTTGTTTGCATGGAATGCAGACGCTCAGGATCCGCAGTTTTCGCAATTCTATGCGAACCCGATCTACTTGAATCCTGCTTTTGCCGGGAGTCATGGATGTCCGAGGTTCAATGCGAATTA
>CEQS01053844.1_pt1 | contig 19038 bp, 14 predicted proteins | sample 530981 | NCBI WGS metagenome assembly CEQS01 (sample SAMEA2621176, study PRJEB7988) | marine metagenome | biome: marine biome (ENVO:00000447); feature: mesopelagic zone (ENVO:00000213); material: "saline water (ENVO:00002010), including plankton (ENVO:xxxxxxxx)" | depth 800 m
GCGAGTCCGTCGGCCGAACGACAATGCGCACCTAGAACGGTTTAACCGCACGCTGCAGACAGAAATCGATCTCAGGTGGCCAGAAGTATCAAACACCAACCGCAAATTAAAACCGTATCTCAAGTGGTACAACGAAGAACGACACCACTTTGGTTTAAACTTAGAGACTCCGTTATCAACTATTAAGTGTTTCCAAGGTATTGATTAGAAAACGTATCAAAGCGAACCCGCAAAAATCAAAATGGTCTTTGCTTCTTTTCTTTTTTCTCGCCCCCATTTTCTGAATAAAGAGGAAAAGTCCATTTTGTTTTTGCGGTCACGCCGAGCTGGCGAGGCGTGGGGGTGCGTTAAACTCCAATGCGTACGCAGAAGTATAAAGCCACTGCGCGCGCGGCGCGGCCAGCGCCGTCAGGCGCTGGACTGGAAATAGGTTCGAGCAGAGTTGAATAAGGACACAGTGTTTGAAAATCCTTGAAACAAAAGACCGGACACACGTCCGGTCTTTTGTATTTAAGCTGCTGCATTTTCAACTAAGTGCTCGACTAATTTTGGAAATTCTAATCCAATCTCAGCTGCTGCTAGCGGATAGTTTGAGTGTTCAGTAAAACCAGGGAGTGTGTTTACTTCAAGGAAATATATGTCACCGTTCCTGACAATAAAGTCACTTCGAGAAAGATGCTTACACCCAATCACCCTATGAACAGTTCGTGCGGCTTCTTCCAGTGCAGCCTTCTCATGGTAGGTAAATCTACCTGGACAGATATGATCAGTTGAGCCGTCGTACTTGTTTTGTGCATCGTAAAATACAGCACTGCGAGGCGGAATAATCTCTACAACAGGTAACGTGTAGTGCTGTTCGTCTCTGAAGTTATCAAGCACCCCAACCGTTGCTTCCTTTCCTCGAATGTATTCCTCAACGAGCACGTCGTTGTGTTCTTGAAGTAGCTCGTTTAAAGCGTCATGAAGTGCTGACTCAGTCGGAATGTGCTTTGCACCAACTGAAGAGCCGCTGGCAATTGGCTTTACAAATAACTCATTACCCACTTCAATAAAAATATTTGGAACCTCCTCCTCAAGTCGATCTAGCTCCATTTTAGAAACCCGGCGATGACGAGGCATTTTAATGTCGTATGGCATCAACGTTCGTTTCGTGAGTTCTTTGTTGAAGGCAATCCCTGATGCTAACGCACGCGTTCCAACATACGGAACTTTTTTTCGTTCAAGAATGCGTTGCACTTGCCCATCTTCTCCGAAAGTACCGTGAAGCGCTATAAAAACCACATCTACCGCATTAAGCGCTTGCTCTGGTTGACGTACAAAACCGCCATCAAGCCACTCCCCTTTCTTTGTGATTACGAGATCTTTATAGGGATATCCGAGTTTTTTGAGCGCTTCTAAAACAGCATTACCGGTGTTGAGGGAAACACTATATTCAGCGCTTGGGCCACCACGAAGTACAGCTACACGTTTCATATCCTAAGTATAGCACTAGGCTTTCTTCAACTTATCTACTAGTTCAGCCCCGTAAACGCCTTCCAAAATGTCCATATCCTTTTGGCTTTGGACAAGTAAATCGTTGTTGTAGTTGATCATTGCGGTTAACATTTGATGAGCTTTATCGTCACCAATGAGTTCTTCATAGAATCGTCGAAACGCTTCAAAATCTTTGATAAAACAATGTCCACCTGCACCCCTTGTTTCGAGTTGTTTGTCTTGGCTTACATGACCACTGTTATGGATGGGCCGGGTATGGCTGTCACCAATGCGAGGGTCGTTAATGAGGGCTTCGCGAAGTGTTTCCCAATCAGCGTTGTTAGCCCTCACTAGATCATACAGAGCGTTCATAAATAGCACTTTCGTGTAGAGGAAGCAGTTACTGGCATACTTCACAAGCTCAGCCTCACAACTAGACATTACACGGCTGTATGGAGCTGAGGGTAGTACGGAGAGTACTTTCTCGGCTCGTTCATGGTATTCATTATTCTCAACTGGAACTCCAACAATATTTCGATCAGGGTTAGCTGCGTCGTATGCAGCACTCACTTCACGCAAAAACTCAGGACTGTGCATGACGAAAAGATCTGGGAATTCGTCCTGGAGCTTTGTTGTTGTTCCGGGCAACACTGTGGATTTAACAACAGCAGTTGTTCCTGCCTTGAGGTTAGATAGCGCATCACGCACATGTTCGTATGAAAAGCCGTCAGGAGTTGATGGTGTCGGCACAGCGATCAAAACAATATCGCATTCATGTAATTTATCTTTGTTTTGTCGATATGGTTCTTCAAGTGCATAGCGCACTGTAGTAAATCCTCTATTGTCAAAGTCGTCAGCGTAATTCTTGCCAATCCAGCCTTGGCCGATAAATCCAATTGTTGTACTCATATATTTTTAAACGTAGCAGCTATTGTAAAAGTTATGAGCGAATTTTTCTACCTCGCTTTTCGCGATGATATGCAATGGCAAATCGGTGTGCCTCTGCATTTGCGAGTAAGATCGACTGCTGATGCTTTTGTAAAAGGTTTTTTTGTCCAATTAGCCGCTCTGGTTTGTGTTTGTCGTTCTTAACAACTGCTGCAACTGGAATTACATATCCAGCCGCACGAATTGCACTCTCAGCAGCTCGCTTTTGAACTGCATTACCATCAACCACAATGAGTTGTGGCGCTGGCCACTCAGTATGCTTTAGTCTGCGTTCGAGAATCTCTTTCAAAGCCGCTGGATCATTTGCGTCATCAAGAGTTTTAATCTTAAATTTTCGGTACTCACTTTTAGCAGGTTCTACACCCTCCACAACTGTCATTACTCCGACCATGTCTTGGCCGCGTAAGTGCGCCACATCGTATGCCTCAATTCTGATTGTTCGCTCGTCACGATACTGTTTGTTTTCGTCTTTGATCAGTGCAATATCTTGAATGTGATTTAGAGCAAATATTCTATTCTTAACAACATTTGCTTCCTCAAACTTCTCTGCTTTGGCGAGCATCATCATCTCTTTCTCGAGCTCTTTGATGATCTGTTGTTTTTTACCCTCGAAGAAGAGCTTGATGTGACGTATAGTTCGCTTGTACGCTTCCTTGTCTGTATGGTCTGGAAATAGTCCAATCTGACGATTGAAATCTATCTTTCCTTTAACAACTTTACTCTTCTCTGAGCCAACAGGCTTTTGTGTGTCATAAAACTTGAAAAGCTTACGCACAATCCGTAGTGCTTCTTTAAACAGCGTTCCACTTGGGAATGGCCCAAACTCATATTTGATTTCGTCCTTGGTGAACTTTTCAGTAATATCTTTCCCACGAACGACTAAGACCCGCGGCCAATCTTCATTTGTAATAATCAGGTGGTTGTAGCTCTTGTCATCTTTACTGATCGTATTAAAACGCGGCTTGTGAGTTCGAATAAGGTTCGTCTCAAGAATAAGCGCTTCCAATACACTATCAGTTTCTGTCCACTCAACAGTCTTTGCCTCTAGCACCATCTTCTCAATCAATTCAGAGCGTTTCTCGATAAGATCAAGAGTAAAATAGCTCCGAACACGATTCTTAAGAGAGGTGGCCTTGCCGATATAGAGTATTTCTTTGCGGGCACCAAGAAAAAAGTACACACCGGGCGCATCGGGCAACTTTTTCTTTGCCAGCTCAGTTTTTTGCATCAATGCACTATAACAAAAGGCTACTCTGTTGAGTAGCCAAGTTTATTCTGCTGCAATGCGTTCAGGATCTTGTCTTAAAATCTCGAATCTGCCTTGTATGTAGGGTTTGTAGAAATTTGTAACAAACTCTCGTTTCTTAATCCTCGATTCTTCTTCAAGATCAACAGTCCCGTCCCGCAGTGCGTCTTGTAGCGCCAATCGCGCTTGAAGTTTTCGTTCCCACAACTTCAAAGTGCGAAATCCTTCCTGATTTTGATACGAGCTCCTAAAAACTAATTATAACAGCACTACAAAATCTTTTTGAGATATTTCCCCGTATGCGACTTTTTATTTTCTGCGACTTCTTCAGGTGTTCCTTTCGCAACCACATCACCACCACCTGCTCCTCCTTCGGGGCCAATATCAATGATATAATCAGCACTTTTAACCAAGTCGAGGTTGTGTTCAATTACCATTACTGTGTTTCCGCGATTCACGAGTTGTTGCAGGATTTCAATCAATTTCTTGACGTCCTCGTAGTGAAGCCCTACTGTCGGTTCATCAAAAAGATAAATGGTCTTTTGTGTGTGGGGTCTGTATAGTTCTGAAGCAATCTTTACTCGTTGCGCTTCACCACCAGAAAGCGTTGTTGCGCTCTGGCCAAGCTCAAGATACCCAAGTCCCACATCAAGTAGTGATTTCAGGCGTTCTTGAATAGCAGGAATATCAATAAAGAATTCATGTGCGTCTTCGATGGTCATATGAAGCACCTCATGAATTGTTTTGCCCTTGTATGTTACTTCCAGGGTTTCCTTGGTGAAGCGTTTACCATCACAGACATCACACGTTACATAGACGGTTGGTAGAAAGTGCATTTCAACCGCGATTACACCATTACCCTGACATGCCTCACAACGCCCTCCTTTTACGTTAAAGCTGAAGCGTCCAGGCTTCCAGCCTCGAGCTCTAGCCTCGCTGGTTGCGGCAAACAGGTCACGAATGTGCGTAAAGGCACCAGTATAGGTCGCTGGGTTTGAGCGAGGCGTACGACCGATTGGCGATTGGTCAATCAGTACGGAACGACCAAGATACTCGGTACCGGTGAAGGTCTTGCAGTTGAATGTCTTGGCTGTACGGTATCGTTTCTCAAGCTTAGCTTTGAGATTACGATCTACAATCTCATACATGAAGGTAGATTTACCTGAACCAGACACACCAGTCACACAGATGAATCTGCCAAGTGGGATGTCGACATTCATGTTCTTGATATTAAATGCCTTACCTCCACGAATGTTGATCTTTCCCTTTTCTGATGCTCTTCGCTCTGGAACTTCAATTACTTTATCTTTACGTAGATAGTCGAGAGTGATTGATTTCGAAGGGTTCGTTTTCTGACTCAGTAGCTTCTCAAGATAATCAGCAACAACAACTTCACCTCCGTGTACACCAGCTCCGGGGCCGATATCTACAAGATAATCGGCTGCAAAGATGGTGTCTTCGTCGTGCTCTACTACTACAATGGTGTTTCCAAGATCACGAAGCTCCTGGAGGGTTTTAACGAGCTTATCGTTGTCTCTTTGATGTAATCCGATACTTGGTTCATCTAGCACGTATAAAGCGCCCACAAGCCCAGATCCTAGCTGTGACGCGAGGCGAATGCGCTGTGCTTCTCCACCTGAAAGTGTATTTGCGCGACGGTCAAGCGTTAGATACTCAATACCTACGTCTTTCATGAAGTCTAGTCGCTCGATGATCTCTCGAAGGGCTGGCCAAGCAATTTCTTGTTGCTGTTTGTTCAGCTTCAGTTTTGCGACAAAATCAGCCGCTTCAGCCACAGTCATACTTGTGAACTCCACAATGTTAATACCTAAATCTTTTTTACCATCGCCACCAAGGTATACCCGAAGTGCTTCTTTGCGAAGCCTTGCTCCCTTACACACTGGACACTCATCACTTTGGAAAATTCCAACTACACCAAGACCATTACATTCCGGACATGCACCATATGGTGAATTAAATGAGAAAAGACGAGGTTCTACTTCTGGGAAAGAAGAACCATCTACCGGACAAATAAACTTAGCCGAGAGTGTACGTTCAGACCCATCTGGACTCTCAATCTTAACCAAACCGTTCGCTTCACTCAGAGCCATTTCCACGGCGTCTGAGAGACGTTCACGCGATCCTTTTCGATCATCAGTAAACTCACTGACGTAAATCTCATCGATGAGCACATCGATATCATGACGCTTTGTTTTTGTGAGTTCAATTTTTTCACGTAGCTGCTTGATCTGGCCGTCAATTTTTACAGTCTCGTACCCTTTAGCCAGTAGGTCGTAAAGCATTTGGTAGTACTCGCCCTTTCTCCCAACCACAACTGGTGCGAAGACAGCCACTCTTCCTTTTGAGACTTCGATTCCCATTACTTTTTGCGCCCCCTTCTTTGTTGCTGCCTTAACCTCCCTCTCTTCAATCGACTTGGTGACAATAGTGAGAATCTCATCTTGTGAGAGTTTTTGAATTGGAACATCTACATCTAGACAATATGGCTGTCCAACTCGCGCGTATAGAATACGAAGGTAGTCGTAAATCTCTGTAATAGTAGCAACGGTCGAGCGCGGATTTCGTGATGCAGATTTCTGGTCAATCGAAATCGCTGGTGAAAGACCTGCAATCTCGTCCACATCTGGCTTTTGCATTTTATTTAGAAACTGTCGTGCGTACGGTGAAAGTGACTCGACATATCGTCGCTGTCCTTCTGCAAAGATTGTATCGAAAGCAAGTGAAGACTTTCCTGATCCAGAAGGACCTGTTACGGCAATCATCTTCCCGCGAGGCATCTCAACATCTATATTTTTCAGGTTGTGCGTTCGCGCACCCTTAACCACGATCTTTTTTGGATCGTTTGAGTCCGGTTCCTCCCACTTTGTGATTGTTTTTTTCTTGGCCATAGAATTTTGCCTCCGCTTGGGGGCGAAGGTGACGGTGTAATTATACAAATATCAACACAAGGAGCAAACTAGGTCTTAAAGGTAATAACAATATGAGTGCCGACCCCTTTGATTGATTCAACCCCAATCTCTCCGTCCAAGAGGGAGACTAGCTGCTTTGTGATCCACATACCAAGCCCTGTTCCAGTTGTTTCTCCACTATCAACCCCTCCTACCCGAGTAAACGGAGCGAATAATTTCTTTTGATCTTCAGCACTAATACCCATCCCAGTGTCCATTACTCGCACCGTCACTTCCCCTGGAATAACTGCGGCTTTGAGCTCAACCTTACCCTTCTCGGTGTATTTTACTGCGTTACTTACAATGTTAGTGATTACCTGAGTCATTCTTTGCGGGTCAGTAACCATACTGATCTTTTCTGGCTCGGGATCGTACATGAGCTCGAGACCCTTATCTGAGGCAAGTGTCTGCAGGTCTTCAGTTACTTGTTTGAGTACATCTCGCAAATCAACATCTTCTTCTTGAATTTTGAGTTTCCCAGACTGCAGTCGGGCAACTTCAAGGAAGTCGCTAACAAGTACAACAAGCCGCTCGGCTGATTTCTTAATATTTCCAGCGAAGCGTTGTTCTTCATCTGGCAATTTCTCACTTTCTTCAAGGAAGCTCGCATAGCCCTTAATTGCAGTAAGTGGTGACCTGAATTCATGAGCAATCATATTCGAGAACAAGTCACGCTCTTTGAGTTGGTGTTGCAGCTTATGATGGTTTTTCTCCCAATTAATTTGTTTATTGAGCCAATGTGCGAGACCGATTAAAAATAGAAAGATCGCCGTTAGACCTAAATATGATTGCTGCTTTCGGGCAGACATTATCGAGTCAGCAAGTGCAAAAGAGTGTTCGGAGAAGATAAACAAGTCGCCACTACTGGTTTCAGCAAGGCGGAATACTTGCCATGTTCTGTCCCCATTGATAGACACTTCGTAAATAAATGAATCCTGTGAGCCAGAAAGCGGTAATGTTCTATACAGACTATCCGATTCCTCTAGTGTTCCAACAATTGATTCTCCGAGCGCTGCTCTAACAAGAAAACCGTCTTCCGTTTCTTCTGTGATTCTAATCTTACTAATGTCAGAATTTTCTTTTTGATATGTCTTAAGAATTTGGCTCACTAGATCACTCTCGGGTTCGTTTTCAGCTAGAACGATAGACAGGGTGTCGTGCATGATACCCACCCGCTTCTTTTCAGCAGTATTAATATTGTTCTGAGCAGTTTCAAAAAAACTTTGCGTAACCCAAACAAAAAGCAGCGGGAATACGAAGACCAGAACACCGACAAGTAGCAGTCGTGAGTTTGATTTCATCACAGCCAGTCCTCGCTCTAGTGTGTTGAGAATGCTAGAGATCATGCTTTCTCTGGTTGAATTTCAGGCTCAGTTTCAGTGATTATAACTTCTTCAGAATCTTTTGAGCGCAAGCTGATACCAAGCATTAAGAGAATGAGACCAAACGCAAGGATCGCTATACCGATTACTAAGCTGTATGAAGTAGCGCTATCTTCGGCTGGTGTAACAGAGCCAACCACCTCAGCTTCAGCAGCATCTACTGGAGTAAACGCTTGCGCCTCTTTGATGAATGAAAACGGACTACTTTGAGCAATAATTTCACCTGTGTTGTCTGTAACTGCTACATACACGTCATGTCGGCCGTCCTCAAGCTCCTTATCAAAGGTATAAACAAAAGATCCATCTGCATCTGTTTTCACTGTTACCACAACGGGTGTACTGAATATGTAGAGTGTAACAAAACTATTTGGCAGGGCTTTACCGCGAATCTCAGTAGCCGTTTCAGGCATTTCCAGGATTTCATCTTCTGGATTCTCAAATCTACGGACGGGTGTAACTTCTTCAATTTGAAGAACATCATTACGAGTCAGGCCGATTGTCTCCTTTGGTGACTCAAACCGAATAACGGCTTCCGGCTTAGCATCTACGGGGTTAAATCCGCGAACAATTTCAACACCGTCATTGATACCGTCGTTATCCGAGTCAGCGGCGGTTGGGTCGGTATTGTACAAATTAATCTCATCAGCGTCTGAAACTCCATCACCGTCTGTATCAGTAGCTGACTGACCGTTAGTTCGTTCTTTTCTGATTTCTTCGAACGCTTCAATCTTTCTTTTAACGTTCTCGAGTCGCTCTTCAAGCTGTTCATCAATATTGTCAGCAATATCTTGCAAACGTTCATCGTAAAGCGCGCTGTCAGCAAGTTTATCTCGTTTATCTTGAATCGCTTCCTCGGCGAGTTTGATCATTGTCTCGTCATCAGATTGCTTTGCTGTCGCATAGCGATCAAAGAGATCCTTAAACTCTTCGCCGTGTTCGCGTAGTAATTCCTTAGTTTCTCTATCGACATCGTTCTCAAGACGATCTGAGCTCGTTGCGAAGTCTTCAGCCTCTTCAGTAACAACGTACGTTGGTCGTACAGGTTCTGGTTCCGGGGTTGAAGTGTTTGTGGTTGTAACTGGTGTTGTATATACAGGTTGTTGGTCAGTTACTGTCACTGAATTACGAACAGTCATTCTGATTGAGTCAGAGGTTACTGTTGTTCCGTTGTAGTTTGTTTGAGCAAAGAACTCATAGTCGCCATTGGGAATGTTCTCTGAATTCACGACAAATTGCCAGTAAACAGAACGCTTTGTAGCCAGTGTAATGAAACGTGAGTTTGCGGAATTTACTGGTCGAGCATATAGCTCAATATAGGTGTAACCATCTGGATGATTAATACCAATTAGCTCTGTGCCGGTTAGTAGTAAGTCGTCGCTTGAAAATAGAGAAAATACAGGTTGACTAACAGGTTGTTGGTTTTGGTTGGTTGAATTTGCTGGAATTGAAGGAGTTACAATACCACCGCTTGGTGCTGACGTAGCGGTGTTGGTTATCGCAGATGACCCGCCAGAAGTGTTTGGTAGGTACGAAGTATCGCCACTTGTGTTTGTACCAGAAGATCCGCTTATACCTGACCCGCTTGAACCAGAACCACCAGAACTTGTGGTCGAGGAGTTGTCAGACGAGCCACCTGATGATGTGCCTTGAGGTGGTGAAGGATATCCAATTTGCATTGGAGAGAAACGATAGACAATCGTATTATCGCCGTTTTCAGGTACCGCGTAAATAAAAAATTCGTAGTAGGCAGGCGGAAGTGAGGACCAGTAGATCGTTGCAGCATAAGTGTCTGCGCCAGTTTGGTTAATCGGTAAATCATAGAAACCTGTGCTGCCGAGCTCTCGTAGTTTCGCTTTTACATCAAGAGTATTGTTGGCTGAAAACCGCACTTGAATATCAGTGTCGACAAGCGACGGAATTGATCCGATTGGTGAGACATCTGTTGGTGGTGCAATTGGAACATTAGTCGATGTTGTCGTGGTTGAACTACTCGCCACCTGAGCACTCATTGTGTCAGGAGTTGGTGCTGGCAACACCTGCAATGCTGCAGCTGTGGCACCAACTAACATGAAACAAATACCGGTAACTCGAGCGAAAGCAGCCATGTAGTTACGGTAGAGATGGTCAAATTCTCGTTTAAGCACTAGGCTTTTTTCGATAGAGCGTTGGCTCATGTTCTCAGGCAAATCAACCTTGTCGCTTTGTTCCGGGGTCTTTTTTAGAACAAGTTTCTTTCTTTTCGTAACAGTAGAAGTTGCCCTCTTCGTTGTTTTGGAGGCAGCTTTTTTGATAGTCGTTGAAGAAGGTTTAGCACCAGTGGCTTTTCTTGCCGTCATACAGAAATTATAACCTAGGGAGTATGGTTAAAAGCAAACGCATGTCGATAATTATTTCGAAACGTGAGATTCAATTGTTTCAATTAACTCTGACAAATCTGTCATTGCTTTAACGTAAAACCCAACAGCACCAAGCTCTTCAGCACGGTGCTTGTCGTCTTGTCCGTCTCGGTTTGAAAATACGAGGACTGGGAGTTCCTTTAGGGTTTCGTTATCTTTTATCTCTGCCAAAACATCAAAACCACTTTTCCCGGGAAGCATAAGGTCAAGAATGACAATATCTGGTTTAAACTGTTGCATTGCCTCAATGACATTTCTGCCGTCACTACTGAACTCGTATGGAAACTCAGACTTTTCAAGCTTAATTGATAGCAAATTACGAAGGAGCGGGTCATCTTCAATCACATATACACGTACACCCGATGTTGTGACTTCAACCTTGCCTGGTGTGATATCGATAGCAGAGCCATCAGAAAAGTCTTCATCTTGTCCAACTACTGCATTAATTTTAAGCATTACTGACTCTACATCCTCCTCCGGAATGATATAGTCAGCTGCTCCAAGTGCGTATGCCTCTTGTATGCGCTCTTCTGATCCGTCAACTAAAACAAATACAGGTACCACCTTGCCAGTCCTTCCGTCACGTAGTGCGAGCAATGTGTTCTTACAAATATCACCATCGTGAAGGTGGTTTAGAATGACGACATCAATTTTTGCTGATTCAACACTATCATCAGTTACATCACCACAGAGGGCGTGATGAAGATGAGCGTTATTTGTTTTTAACAAATTTTCTAGATTGGAAATTTGTGGGTTGTCTTCCCCCACAATGAGAACATTTTTATCCGAAAGGACTGACATACAAACATGGTAGCACTTTACGTCGCAAAGTTTGATAGTAACTCACACTAAGATTTTGTGTCTGTGTTCTCTAAGTAAGTAATCTCGTCGCGAATAATGGCTGCTGTTTCAAAATCAAGAATTGCAACTGCTTCCTCCATCTGCCGCCGCTTCTCTTTAAGGACTTTCTTAGGGTTCCTTTTGTAAAGCTCCATATCTACTTTTAAAAGGGTATCCACCGTTTCGTCGTGTTCAGTTCGTAGTTGGTCTGCAATAGACTTAATCTCCTTTTGAATTGTTTTTGGCGTAATCCCGTGTTTCTCGTTGTAAGCAACTTGTAGCTCACGACGTCGTCTTGTTTCACCAATCGCGAATTCTAGTGAGGGTGTGATGTCGTCTGCGTAAAGGACAACACGACCATTAACATTTCGTGCAGCTCGGCCAATAGTCTGAATGAGGGCCGTTTCACTGCGGAGGAACCCTTCCTTGTCAGCATCTAATATGGCCACAAGCTCAACTTCTGGTAGATCGAGTCCTTCGCGAAGTAGGTTAACTCCAACAAGACAATCAAACTCTCCTTTTCTAAAGTCAGTCAGGATTTCAATTCGTTCGATGGTATCTACATCACTGTGAACGTATTTTGTCTTTATCTTCTTCTCCTCAAGGAAATCAGCCAGGTCTTCGGCCATACGCTTGGTTAGTGTGGTAACTAGTACGCGTGCACCACCTTCAATAACCTTTACTGCTTCAGAAATAAAATCTTTAACCTGACCCGGGTATTCACCCTTTTCTACAATGTTTCGTACCTCGATGTCCGGATCAACCAAACCAGTTGGTCTAATAATTTGCTCAATTGGCTCAATTTTTTGTTCTTCAAGTTCTGCTTTCTCAAACTTTCCGGGTGTAGCTGTTGTATAGATGCGTTGATTAACACGTTCTGCAAACTCATCATATTTTAGGGGTCTATTATCAATGGCACTTGGCAGCCGAAAGCCGTGTTCAACCAGAGTTACTTTCCGTGATCGGTCACCAGCGTACATTCCGTGTAATTGCGGAATCGTCACGTGTGACTCATCGATTACTGTCAAAAAATCAGGCGTACCGTCCTCTCTATGTGGAAAATATGAAAGAAGTGTGTACGGAGCTTCTCCAGCTTTTCTTCGATCGAAATGCCGTGAGTAGTTTTCAATACCGTTACAATATCCAACTTCCCTAATTAGTGCGAGATCGTGCTCGGTACGCCTCTTTAGTCGCTCAGCCTCCAGCAGCTTTCCTTCCTTCTTGAACTTCTTTAGCTGCTCATCCAACTCAAGCTTAATATCTTGCATCGCTACCTGGCGTTCGTCTTCAGGGGTTACGAAGTGCTTGGCCGGAAAGAGATAGAATAGTTCTGGTTCATCAGCAATTTCTCGCGTCACAGCATCAATTTTTGTGATTGCATTTACTTTATTCCCTGAAAAGCCGAGTCGGTAAATTACTCGGTCATTGGTTGGCATGATCTCTACGGTATTGCCGATAGCTCTGAAGGTGCCAGGTGTAAGATCAGCATTGGTGCGGTTAAAGTACATATCGACTAGAACCCGCAGCATGTCTGCGCGGGTTGTTTCAAATCCGCGTTCAATCCGCAAGTGCTTCTTTTCGTACTCCGCGGGTGATCCTAAGCCATAGATACACGACACAGACGCAACAATGATCACGTCATCCCGTGTGAGTAGTGCTTGGGTTGAAGCATGGCGCAGGCGGTCGATTTCTTCGTTAATCTGAGCTTCTTTTTCAATGTACGTGTCACTTGTTGGCATGTACGCCTCTGGTTGGTAGTAGTCGTAGTATGAAACAAAGTAGTGTACTGCGTTATTTGGGAAAAAGTCTCGATATTCCTGCGCAAGCTGTGCAGCCAGTGTTTTGTTATGAGCAATAACTAGTGTAGGTTTTTGAATTTCTTGAATTACATTAGCGGCAGTAAACGTTTTACCGGATCCAGTCACACCTAAAAGCGTTTGGCTTTGTGTGCCAGCCTTAATACCATTAACTAACGCTTTAATAGCGCCTGGTTGATCCCCAGCTGGCTTTTTGTCTGTAGAAATTTGAAAATTCACGAAGATACTATAGCAGGATTATACAAATACAAAAACCGGCGATTTGCCGGTTTATGGTGCGTTCAAGGGACGAAGAACCAACTTGTCGAGCTCGCGGTTTGTAAAGCCAAGCCGCTTCTGCTCACGTTCAAGCAAATGATCGTAGACACCTACCATATACCCAACATCTTTGGCGATATGGTAAATCGAGTTCCGCTTTTGCCAGAGCTTCATGCCTGACTTACGACGCCGGATTGGCGATGTAATCCGAAGTGGTCGAAGCAAGTTATCAGCGCTATCTAGAACCTTCACCACCATCGTAAGTTCGCCACCCTCACGTATGCGCTGATCAGTCTCTGCAACTTCGTCACGAAACTGCGGTAGGGGCCAGTGGCTGGCACGCGACAACCTTCTGATGTCGAGCGCATCGCGCGGGCTGTACCGTCGACTTAAGAAGTGCCAATCGAACTTGTTTGGAAAGTCATCGTGGAGATCGTGAGACCACCCAACGGCCGACATTCTGGGGTTGTGCCAGCCATCCTTTATCAACGAGACAGCGATGAACTGCTCGTGTGACGCCGCAGGGTCGCCATTTTTTCGACGGAGATGCTGTTTGGCTTGAACAAGGTCACCGCGATGGATAAGCACTTTGCGGACCTTACACTCAGTCCAATTGGTTTCTCTTGCCAATAGACGTTTGTAGTCTCGTTTTTGTGTGCATTGAAACGCTCTCTTACGGAGCGCTCTAAGCTCATACTCTTGCATGTCGCGCTCCCTCTATGTGTAGAACTTAGTTACAGATTTGATGTATAGTGCCTCAATTAGCTACGATGTCAAGATTCTTTCCCTAAGTTTTTTTGTGAAGTTAACGATAGTCCAGAGATTATGGATACTGGCAATATGTGGTCCTAGCATTTCTCTTGATTTGAAAAGGTGTTGTAGATAAGCTTTTGTATAGACATTCATCGGACTTTGGCTGCTGTCTAGTGGTGTAAAATCACGAGTAAATTTAGCGTTAATTAAGTTAAGTTTTTCGTATTTGGGTAGACCAAACTCGTTTAATTCATCTATTTCTGCATAAATAGTGGCTGTACGGCCTAGTCGAGTAGGTGCTACACAGTCGAATGTGTCACAACCATTAAGAACTCCGTCGATAATATCTTCTGGTTCTCCAATTCCAAGAAGGTGACGCGGTTTGTCTTCAGGTAAAATTTCGTTTACAACCTTTATTGAGTCACCCAGGTCGTCCTTACTAAAGCTTCCACCGATACCAAAGCCGTCGAAATCCATCGCAGCTAGTGTTTTTGAGCTTTCCTGGCGTAAATCTAGGTGACGACCACCCTGAACTACTCCATAAATACCCTGTTTCTTGAGTGCTTCATAATTCTGTTTGTGAGCAAGAACAGAGCGCTTTGCCCAACGATGGGTGCGGTCCATAGCTTCGATTTGGTACTCTCGGTCTGCAGTCGGACTAGTACATTCATCAAAGGCGATGATGATATCAGCTCCGATGTTGTGCTGTATTTCGATCGAACGTTCCGGGGTAAATCGATGCATAGAGCCATCTAAATGTGAAGTAAAGGTCACGCCTTCCTCATCAATGACACAAAGCTTTCCGTGTTGGGTAGCAAGTTCTTTGCTATAGACATTTAATTCAGCGTTTTTCTCTGTGGTTTCTCCCTTAGCAAACTTGGTAACACCTTTACCGAAAGCGGCGCCGAGTGAGAATACCTGAAAACCACCACTATCTGTCATGGTTGGCTTGCCCCACTGTGCAAAATTATGTAATCCCCCTGCTTCTTTAACTAACTCATCACCTGGCTGCAAGAAAAGATGGTACGTATTTGCTAAAGCAACTTGCGAGCCAACTGTATCAAACAAATCTTCAGGCTTTAAGCTTTTGACAGTCCCCTTTGTTCCTACTGTTACAAAAGCAGGTGTTTCAATGTCACCATGGGCCGTATGAATAACACCAGCCCGGCCAAGTGTGCCGGGCTGACGTTTTGTAATTTCAAATGAAATTGGAGATTCACTCATTACTTGATCTCAAGAAGTTCAATCGTAAAGTTGAGTGTAGCGTTACCAGGAATTGGGCCAATTCCATTAGCTCCGTAACCCATTTCTGGTGGAATTACAAGCACTCGCTCGCCTCCAACCTGCATACCTACAAGTCCTTTCTCCCAACCTTCAATCACTTGACCAGCGCCTACCTTGAATTCGAATGGTAGGCCTCGCTTCTTTGAACTATCAAACTCTCGCCCATCTGGGAAGCTGCCTACATAATGCACTGAGACCGTGTCACCTTTCTGTACCAGGTTTCCAGTACCAATTTTAATATCGTCAATAACCATGGAACTATTTTCTTTACTTACTACTTGTGCTGGTGCAGTAGTCACAGTGTTAAGTGCAACTATACCTGGGCTGTTCGCGGCTACAACTTGAGCTGACTGACCAATTACACCAGGTCCAAACAAAATATTTTGTGCCTGAAAAAGATATACAGAGAAGGCAATTAGAAATACAGCGACACCGGCTACCACTAACTCAAATTTGCTAAACATATGTATCAATTAATACTGTTAATCATAGCTATTTTTGTTGAAGTTGCAACTTTGTTATAAAGCCGTAGTTGTCCAGTTGTAATTTCCAACCGGATTTCATTGCTGGATTTCCCAGCTAAATTTCTTAGAAACTTGCCATAGCTTAGGCTATCCATCTGCCTCGGCTGAGACAAATGAGTTGCAGATTCAACCGGGATCAGATCAACTGAGGCCTCATCAAAGTTAAGTGCGATAACGAGACCTTCTTTAACTTCCGTTGAGAAATACTGGTCAAAAATGTAGTTACCAAGTGAGTAAAAGACTAGAACACCGTCGATCAATCCGACCTCCTGAACAACATGAGGATGTAGTCCAACGATCAAATCTGCACCAGCATCAACAAAGAGCTGTGCCCACTCCCTTTGTGATTGATTGCTTGTTGGTGCATACTCTGATCCCCAGTGAACATATATAATTTGAAAGTCACTTTTCATTTCGGCGTCCTGAATGACTTCTGCAGCAAGTTTGTTAGTCATCGAACCAGTGAGTGTTTCAACTCCAATCACTGCCAGCGTTTTATCTCGTAATTTAATGTAGCTAACCGAATTTTTTGATGGTGCTTCAGGTTGACCAAAACTTTTGATTCGTGCTTGCTTGAGAACCGCTTTAGTGTTTTGGAAACCTCCTAAGTCAAAATCAAAGCTATGGTTGTTTGCAAGCGAAAAATGTGTAAATCCATTTTGTTGAGCGGCATCGATATGCTGTTCATCAACAGAAAATGTTACCGTGTTCAAAGGAGTGGGAAAATGTTCTACTGGTATCGATGCTTCAAAATTTCCAATAACTGCTGGCCGATCTGAAATTTTGCTAAAGTTGAAACCTTTGTATGGGTATGAAGAACCTCTTTCACGCATTAAATATTCAACATTTCTGCTAAGCAAAACATCGCCTACAAAGATGACGCTATTAAATTCTTTTGCGTTGAATACAAAAAATGCTGATTCACTAACTGGGTTTGGTACAGAAACTGTTGCTTTCACATACTTGACGTAAGCACCATAGGTTGATTCTGGAAGGCTGAATGCGAGCCTTGTATTTCCAAATATGATAATTGCCAGGCAAACGCTGAGCAGTATGAAACTTTTTTGAATCACTGACCAAAAAGGTTAATGTTGGTGCTTGGATGGAAAATTCCGACCTTATATAAATACATATAGAAGATAAGACCACCGAAAGCCAAAGCTAGGGCTAGAAGCCAAATTAATAGATATTGAAAAGATGTCACGGCTCTGTTTCTGCTTTCAATTGAAATCTGATCAGCTACGTCAACATCGATACCAAGAAGGCTTGAAATCTCACTCGCATTAAGTGCCTCTTGACTGCGAAAAACTTTATGGAGTCCATCAACCCTCGTTTTTCGGGTTTTGGTGTCCTCGCGAAGCACCATAATAGCCGTGTCAATTTCATCCCTTGTATAGCGTGCACTCAACAAAACAGAACGAATTTGCTCGTCTGGCGACGTAGGTGTAACACCGTTAATCTTCAAAAGAGCTTCTACTTGATCTCTCGAAATCATACTTATTCCTCTTCGTTCTCCGTGTCTGCTATACGTTGTTCTTGAACAATGTATTGATTATAAATCTCAAGCAGCACCAAGAAAAGGGTTACTATCACCGGTCCAACAATGAACCCTACTGGACCAAACAATGAAATACCTCCAAGAACTGAGATAAGAATAATAAATGGATGTAGGTTGTTACCTCGGCTAATGAGATACGGTCCGATAAGATTATCTACTAATCCAACAATCAAAGTTGACCAGATAAGTAACCCAACTGCGTTAATAATTTCACCAGTAAAGAATAAATAAATGATGGCAGGAGCCGTCACAATGGTGGTTCCAATTCCAGGCATTAAAGCACCGACGGATGCAATGGAGCCCCAGAGAATAGCACGATCAATTCCAAATAATGTAAAACCAAGAGCGACTAGGGTACCTTGAATGAGTGCCACAAGTAGTGTGCCAGTAGCGACGGCGCGAACTGCCTTGGCCATGCGTTCAAAAATAATCACATCCTCGTGATCAGGGAGAGGGCTTGCCTTAATCACAAGCTGCAACAACTCTCTGCCATCTCTAAAGAAATAGAATGAACCAATCAAAGAGATGAAGAATATGAAGATAACAGAGACTGTTCCGGCAAAAATCTGACTCAGGTTCCCAGTCACCCACTCTGCACTTGATTTAATCTGTTTATTTAAATCAACTTCAAAGTCAGGAACGACCGTTTGAATCGTTGCTTCCAATGAAGTAATGCTTGATTGAATTGACATGCTCCCACTATCAAAATCTTCATAGAAAGCCACCACCTCACGCACAATAACTGAAGTGATCAGCACTAGCGGAACGATAATCACAAAGAGAACAATCACTGTTGAAAAGAAAGCGGCAAGTGACTTATTTTGCCTTGGCATTCGCTTGCGTATTGCGTTGTAGACCGGCTGACAGATTGTCACAATAACGGCAGCGAGGGCAAGGGCAGTAATAAACGGTGAGATGATTTGCCACACCATATAACCAGCTAGGCCAAGTAAACCAAAGAAAAACACGTATTCAACTACCCGACTGACTTGCATATTAAACTTAGTATACCGTACTCATTCCTAAATAGAAAAAGGGCCCAGCGAATAGCTTGGCCCTTCGATACATCACTAAATTCGATCTCGCATTTCTTGCTGTGAGACTACTGCAGCGGTTTCAACTGCGCGAAAAGACTCGCGCGCTGCACTATCCAAAGCTGGAAAAGCGGTCTGAAAAAATTGTGACAGTCCCCAAAGAACTATCAAAAAACCTATTGCCTTACGCACAATTTTGCTTTGCAGCCCAGAGACCCTCTTTCGACTAGAGAGCTCCACATAAATAAGTGGAAGGGTGCTAAAGCTGGTTTTCAGCTACTCCTACTATACTACAACAAAAAGGAGGTGTAAATAGTTACGAACTAAGCTCTTCATCTATTGCAGCTCTAACCACTTCAATATTGTGCTCGCCATCAATGTGGAGTAAAACCTCTCCTTCTTTATTATATACAACCGTCTCGGGCATTTGATAACCGTTTGTAGACTTAAAAAACTTATCAGTTGGATCAAGAACTAGTTCGACTTTGAGATCAAGGTCATATGCTCGAAGGAAGCTTTCTGCAGTTCTTTTGTCTTCTGCACGGTTAATCGCAAC
>CEQS01163064.1_pt1 | contig 19008 bp, 20 predicted proteins | sample 530981 | NCBI WGS metagenome assembly CEQS01 (sample SAMEA2621176, study PRJEB7988) | marine metagenome | biome: marine biome (ENVO:00000447); feature: mesopelagic zone (ENVO:00000213); material: "saline water (ENVO:00002010), including plankton (ENVO:xxxxxxxx)" | depth 800 m
GTATCGGATAGAAAACTACCTGTGCCTGGAGGGTCAAATGATATAGCTTATTTCCAGGCTGATGTAGTGAGTTATTCTGATTATTATCCGTATGGTATGCAGATGGAAGGGAGAAAAGCTTCCACTCCTCAATATAGATATGGCTTCCAAGGTCAAGAGAAGGATGACGAAATTAAGGGGGAAGGAAATAGCATTAATTACAAGTATAGAATGCAAGACGTGAGGTTGGGTAGATTCTTTGCTATTGATCCATTGGCAAGTGAATACCCTCATAATGGACCGTATAATTTCAGTGAGAACATGGTAATTCATGCAATTGAATTAGAGGGGTTAGAAGCATTTTTAATTCATGGAATGAATAGTTCACCTGATGATTGGAAGTCAGAGAATTTTAAAGCAGTACGCAAATCAGTATTAGATTTAGCTAATTACGAAACTGTGAATGATGATTTTGATTGGAGTGGTAAAGGAAATGGAATTATTCAAACAAAAGAAGATAGAACGAATGCAGCTCAAAAATTAGTTGATCATGTTCTTGCTAATAAGAAAGAAGGTGAAGAGATAACATTAATTGGAGCTAGTCATGGTGGTAATGTTTCCATTCAAGCAGCAAAAATGCTTGGAGAAAAAGGATATAAAGTAAATATTATTACCATTAATAGAACTGCATTTAATGAAGAAGGGGACAGCGAAAACCCTGAAGGGAATGAAGGTATAAATGATTTTATTGATATTAGAACAGAAAATGACAAAGTGTATAAGTTTGTTCGAGGTGGTGGTGCAGAAAATGAGTACGACGGACCTGGACAGCAATTAATAATTTCCAACGATAAGAAGTTCTTTTTAAATAGACATGCTACAAAAAATATTGAAACAGAGCAAATAGACAACTCTGATTTAAAAAAGCTAGAACCTGTTCCAGCAGAATTTAATCCACCAGCTTCATCAAGTAATAATTAGGATAGATCATGACTTATAAATTATTAATACTTCTTGTCTTTTTAAAGTTCTCTATTAACACTATGGTCATGGATAAAGATACTAACTGCCCTTGCTTAATAACAAATAAAGGAGTAAATGATATTATAGTTGGAAAATCAGACCTAAAAGATGTAAAACAAACTTTTGGAAAGGTTAAACGCAAACGTGTGTGGCGTAAAGGAGTAGAATTTGATTTGTTTGGTAATTTCGATTTTTATTTAGAATATGATAGTATTGGGAAATTTGAAACTTTTAGAGAGAAATATAAAAGACAACAGGTAGTGATAATTAAGCTAGATAGTTCAAGCAATTGCAAGTCAAAAAATGGTGTAGGCATAGGAGCTAGTTATTTTGATTTAGTTAAAGAATTTGGAGAACCAGAACGTGTTTATCAGCAAAAAACTAAGAGTAGTAAGGACTACAGACTACATATAGATTATGATAAAATGACAGCAATATTTACTGGTTCAGATTCTACTAAAGCAAAAGTTGAGACAATAGAATTTTTCAGTTATTAGATTATGGTAGTTTAGATAAATTATCTGTATAATTAACCTAAACTAAAATTCATCAAGAATCGCCCTTTTTGCTCTCTACCCTTTTGGTATTGTGGCTTACAGCCATTTTTTTAATTAATTTTCTATCATCCCCCATATCCTTTTATTGGAGGGGTTTAAAGCTTGGAGTTCTAACAGGCATAAAAGCGAAAAATATTGCGTATATTATAGAGCAAATCAATAAACTATTTTTTATGTATAAAACAGCACTCATTGAGGCGGTAGTCCAAAAAAAGGGTAAGAGTCAAACAGACGCAAAGAAACGCTGGAAGCGATCTAAGAATACTTTACAGAAACATTAAAAAAGGGGGATAAAGTAACCATTACTGGTTTTGGCACGTTCTCGGTTCATCAAACCAAAGCGCGAACAGGGCGGAACCTACTAATGGGAAATGTCATACAAATAAAAGCCAAAAAACGGCTCAAATTTAAAGCAGTTGCAGAGCTTAGTAAATTAGTAAATTAAAAAGTAGAAGTATGTTTAATAAAGATTATATGCACTGGACAGATATGTACAGGGTAGTTTATTCTAGAGGATTTATAAAAATTTACATATCATCATACAAAGATGGTTCATTTTTAGGAACAGTTTTGTTTGATAAATCAATAACTGATGATACAGATTTTCAGCAATGGAGCTTAAAACACTTTCCTGAAAAATCAGAAGAAGAAGCTTATAGAAAATGTGATGAATTTATAAATGATTTCCTGGAAGGAAAAGGAGGGTATAACATCGAAACAAGAATAAGAACAACTTAATAAATATTAAAATGATCTATTAACGTTCTTAATAGGAGCGGTACAGACCATTGTCAACTAAACAACATCTAACTCAAACAAAACAAACTGACCTCTTTCAAGCGGAAAAGAAACATACGAGTTCAACCACATCGAACCACTACACGGCGCAACAACGCCACTACATCGGAAAGAGGAAGCAAGAGAACCAAACTAATCAGCAGATACACAAGCAGGAGAAAGCACCTGCACCCTTAATACATTCCCACAACAAAACAGGACTAATGTTGGTACACTGAAAAATGATACTGAAAAAGCCATAACTTTTAACATTAAGCAATCAAATGAATCACTTCGAAGAACTATGTAAATACTTATTAGAACTAGAAAACTATTGGGTTCGTACTAATGTGAAGGTTAATGTGACCAAAGGCGAGAAAGCATCTTTTGGAAAGCCAACTTCACCAAGACCAGAAATGGATATAGTTGCCTATCGAGCAAAAGACAACCTATTACTTATTTTAGAAGTTAAATCTTTTCTAAACTCATCGGGGGTTCATATCGAACAAGTAAGGAAAAAAGACCCTAAATATGATGGGTATAAAATTCTAACGGGAAAGAAGTATCAAAATGTCGTTTCTCAGCGCCTGATCTCTGACTTTATTCGTGACGGGTTGATTAAACCTAATCCAAAAGTTTAATTTGGTCTAATAGCGGGTAAAATAAGTAAAAATCAATTCAATGAATTCTATGAATTGGCAAAAGAAAGAAACTGGTTCTTTTGGGGACCTAAAGAATTAAAAGATAGAGTTATTGAACTACAAGGTTTGGCTTATGAAGACAATCCTTTTGTTCTTACATCGAAAGTGTTTAGAGAACTTTAAAACTAGAATCTCTTAAAATTACTGTGATCAATCTGGAACTTTTCTTTTTAACTCATCTAATTCCTTTTCTTGTAAATCTATATCCTGACCTATGCCTATATATTTGCCGTAGACGAAAGTTTCAAGGCTTGGCCGTAGTTCCTGAAGAACTTTAAGTATTGTTAAAGAGTTTCCGTAAATTAAGTATGTGATTGATGAGAAACAAACAGCAAGAAAAGCTCCCCACGATAAATATTGATCCAAAGTAACATGCTGATCAGTATACCACCAATTTGCCGAGTAAAAGCATAAAGCACCAAGTCCCAAAACAAAAACTCTAGTAATAAAATCAAGTATTCTAAAGATCCAGTCTAACCATCGCTTGTGATTTTTCTTCTTTTCAACCAATCTTTTTAGCTTTCGCTTTCTACGCTCTAAATGGTCTACTCTTTCTTTGGACTCCTTTTCTGTTTCACTTAAGCGTTGAGCAAATGATTGAATGAGAAAAAATATGAGCACAACTATGGAAAAAACAACTATTACGAGCCACCCATATCTATCCCACCATGATTTTCTCCTTTAGTGTTTTCAGTCAATGCTAATTATTTTTGAAATTTACATACTAAATTTTAATCAACCTCAATTACCAATTATCCTCAAAGTAAACATCGCAGTATAGAGAATCATGCGCCTCAAGATTGGCCTCTTGCTTTCTTAGGCCTTCATTGATCACGTTCAACGATTTATCTTTGATAAGCTGCCATTTAGCAAGATGATCAGAAACTTCAAAAGCTCCTTTTTCATCCAAATTAAAATGAAGTCTATTGCGTTTTTTATTGATAACTCTTAACTCATGAATTAGTTGTTTATCAAGCCTAATGATGGATTGATAAGAATCACTAAGCGTTTCAGAATAACTTATAGTGAATAGCGATTTAGAAAACCCACATAAGGTTGCTCTTTTTTGTTTCCAGTCTAATCGGGTGAAGTTATTTTTAATAAACTCCTCTCTTCGAACAACTTCACCTTTATATTGCTTTTTACGTAAAGTACTATTAACCTTACTATCAATTTTATGCACTATAACACCCTCGTTTATTAAAACCGCTTTGTTGAAGGCCTCAAATGCAGCAGATATTTTAATAATATCAATAAGCTTTTCATCACTAGAGGCTTTCCAATAGACCTCACTTTTATTTTCACTACCTGATTGTAATTCACGACTGTATTCATCAAAGTGTTTAAACCTATATACACTTTTAATCATTTTCCGTGCATTAATCAATAAGTTCCAAACAAGGTGTTTACTCTCAAAAGACTGATTTTGGTAAACTATGGTGTCTTCCAGTAGACTAAACATAATGTGTTATGGTTTTTATAGTTAGATTCAGGTTTACTACAAGTTCTCAATTTCTTTATGAATATCATTTGCTCTTTTTCTGAAATTAATTTTCATTTCAGGAATGTCCGGATAGTTTTGGATAATGTCACTCGCAGACTCTTCTAACGCTTTTATTCTACCATTCACATTATTAATTTTCCCTTGTGTATAGGCATTGAAATCAACCTTACTTTCCAACAATCGGATTTTCTTATTCAGTTTTTCTTTAAGCATTGAAATTAGATGATTGAACTCTTTATTCATGGTGTAAAGATAAGTTAAATAGTGGCTTACAAGGTTTTGGATTTATTCATATTTCAGGTTCAATGTCCATTTAGTATGAGCCCCAATTTCGTATATATCTCTTTTCTCCCTTTCATCATAACCTAAAGACTGGATAATCTTTTCATCTGCCCATTTAATGTAATCCGTATCTCCTTGATTTAGCAATGAGATTAAAACCTCTTCCTGCTCAGGAGTTGGCATCAGATCATAAACATCATAAGAAAGTAATTCATAACACTCCCATCTCTTATTGTACTTCAGGGGTGTTTTCAGATTTCCAGCAAATCTATATTCAATATGCGGGAATTTCTCAATGGATAAAACCCCTGCTTCAGGATTTATTAGTTCTTCATAGAACTCCCGCCAATGTGATATTTCTCTATTCTTTCCTGAGTTAAACCATTTTAAAAAGCCTATTGCGTTTTTTGCAGGAACAAATACCCTTAAATCATTTTTTGCTATACCTGAACTCTTCATTTTCTTATCACGCTCAATTCCGTACTTGTCCATCAACATCCTTTCCTCTCCAGTGTTAATCTTATAAACCCCGCCAACAGGTTGATAAAAATTCCATTTTGAGTTTTTAACTAGCAGGTACTTGTCATTTACGTGGATTCTGAAAATATAAGACATGGAAAAGCGAATTTTTTGGTTGCGTAATCTCACTTTTGTCATCCAAAAAAATTTCAATTGGTTGATATTCTGTAGAATCTGATCAATAAGAAACGCTAAAATTGGTGCAAGAATACTACATGCAATAGCCACGCTATTTTGAATAAAGGAGTTCTGCTGCCAACTCTCACCAAGAAATATGTAGACTGATAGTAAGTAAATAATAACTAGTAAAGCCAAAACAATATAACGTTGTGTTTTTTTCATTTTATCTCAGGGCTTGGTTTAATAACTTTAATTGTTTCTTTGATTAGCTCAAGACTTACTTTCTTCTTACTCAAAAAAGCCTTTGATATTACTTCTGGCAAGAGTCTAAGCCGTAGATCAGAAAAAGAAAAGCCAATATTATTCGTATCATTTCGACCTGTCAATTCAGCCAATTCATTTAATTCGTCATCAGAAAGTTTCACTCCTTCGAGCTCACGTTTAAAAAGTTCAAATCTTTCATCAGTATCTGGTCGTTTAAACTCTAACACTATGGCTGCTCTTCTTACAATCGCTTCATCTAAATAAGTTAACCTATTAGTAGACATAAAGACTATAGCTCTTCCCTTCATGCTGCGCAATTCATCGAGTCTTTGAATCAACGTATTCACGGCTGCCTTTTCCTCCTGATGCATTTGTTGGGTTCCTCTGGAAGTTGCAATTGCATCCGCTTCATCAATCAGCAGAAAAGCTAGCCTTCTTTTTCCGGCTTCCTTCTTTAGTTTATCAAAAGCATCATTAACTAAGTTACCCATTTCACCATGAAGACCTTCTCCTCGAACTCTTGTGCTTAATTGAAGAAAGAATCCCTCTTTATTAAGTTCTCTGGTTGTCTTATCTGCAATACTTTCGGCTGTCACTGTTTTACCCGTTCCAACATCCCCTTCAAATATAATCAGAGGATGCCTATCTTCAATTGAGCTGACAATTGGTAATACTTTACCGTAGTTTTCTTTACTCCATTTAATCAAACCTTCCTTGTCAAGTAACAGTTGCAATGATGCATGGATGCGATCAAACTTCTTCTCAAACCCAATTAAAGTCTGAGAGCGCTCCTGTATCTCTTTATTAGGAAGCGATGTTATTTTATCAAAACTAGAATCTGACATTAGCTATAATTTTCTTTTTGTAGTTCGTACCCTTTGCTTCCAAATAATTGAGCTTTCTCCTTGGTTAGGTGAGGGTAATTAATATCAATAGAACAAGCTCCCCAACTCACTTTGAAATTATTATCATTTTGAAATTCTTTTCTTTTTTCTTGCGATTTACTCAACCATTCCTGAGTATATGAGAGAACTACGCTTAGGTGGGTGTTTTCGATGTTTGGCCAATTAACTCCACCAGCTCGATCACCTTTCATTGTTCTTCCATCTAGACTGACAGTGTATTTAGTAGCCAATATTGGTTTTTGGTTTTGAGAATCCATGAGAATTATATCAACGCTTTTTAGAAACTTGTTTTCTGCAAGTTTAATTACGTCATGGCAGATATTTTCAACATGGTTTTGCTCCCATTTGCCAGTTCTTCTAGCGATCATAGCAAGTTCCGCTTGAAAATTTTCAAAGGTCTTTCTTATATCTGTAACAGTATAAGTTTTAGTAGTTGTGTTGTACATAGGTATTAGTTTTCTTGGTTAATATTAAAGTGGTGACCAAAGACATTTTTCCATTCGCTAATGGTATCACCACTTCCCACTCTAGCTTGCGCAATACAAAGTGTTTCAAAGGCTTCATTAGCCTCTTTTTTGACTTCTTTCCAAAAAGGATTAGTCATCTTTTTAATTGTGTTATTGTCATTGTTAGTTGGGTCACCCACGAATGCAGGATCAGCCGAATTAGGAGCATCGTTCATAGCACCTTCAAAATAAATAAGGGGAAACTCATCACTGCTGAGAAACTCAAAAAATCGAATGATACCATTCTCGATGTTCTTTTCTACACCACGATTCAGATCAAGGTATGCTACAATTAGCTCAATAGTATAAGATGAAAGTGTTTCTTTCGATGAGTTTCCTTTAAGTTCCTTGTAGTTACGCCACCACTTAATTGCCCTTACAATACTCGTATAACTCGGATTATCGTCTTTTGCGTCTTTTGCAAATTTTAGTTGACCCGAAACGCTTGTTATATACTTACCACCCCCGCCTCTCTCGGGTTGCCATACATAACCATCCATATCTTTTAATGGAATTACAGGAACTATGTCAATTTCTAGTCCTGTTCCCGAAAACTGGATTTTAATAGACTTTGTTTTCCCTTCTGCATTGACATCTTTAGAAATATCCTTCTGTGGGTAGATATCACCTAGATACTCCACAACAGCATCGTGCAAACTTTCGACATCTTTAAGTATATTGTCATCTCCTTCTACATAAAAAACTAAATCTACATCTATAGGGTTATCTCCAGTTGATCTAAGTATTGTTCCTTTTTTCCAGGAACCAGATCTGATTACCTTGGTTACTTTGAGCCCACTTCCATCATCTTCAGCAATCTTTTTTTCTAGTTTGTTAATCAAATTTGAAACCTGATCCCTATATCTGGGCATATTGTCTCGTTTGAGTTTAATTCGACCAATAAAGTTTTGTAATTCGGTGTTAGTTAGTTTCATCCTTTAATGTTTTTTGGATCGTTACCATGTGAATCTTTTTCGCGAATTCTACCGTTCTTCCCATGAATTATTAGCTCAGAAGACTGATTTTTTGCAATTTCCCTAGCAACATCAATAGCTTGTTTTTGAGTTCGAGTTTTTTTGGTGGCTTTAGCATTTCCTGCTCCTTTAACCGCCCAACCGTCTTTATCTTTAACGACATGTTGGTTCTTTCCTTTTGACATAGTAATAGTGTTATTTTGGTCAATTTTAAATATCCGGCATGACCAATTACTCCGGAGGAGAAAAGAAAGTAGGAGAAGCTTGTAATAAACAGATATGTTTATACATTTGCGATCTCAAACTTGGAAGAGTTTCTTTTGGGCTGTAAAGTTTGGCGACAGATCAGCTCTCAAAAAATAAGCGGTTGCTCTCCTCAGGGCAACTGCTTCATTATTCTACAATTCACTCTACCAAAGTCAATGCCAAAGGTAATCTGGTGTCAAATTGGCAATGTTTTTCATGTCACTTACTACAATCTTGTCATAACCACTGACATACCGTTCCTAAAATCAAAGAATTATCATCGAGCTAGTCATTTAATCTTGTTGAGGAGAAGGACTCGCACAGTTCAAGGGTGTTTGAAATTACTGAAAATGGTATATTTTTATCTTTTCCAGTATTTTTAGCTTGTCAACACTGTATTTGAGGTCTTTTAAGGTCTCGATATAAATACTTAAGGGTAGCTAAAGACAAAACAGCAAATACAAATGAAATCGAAGCTGTCCAATAAACAGAGGTGAAATAATTCTGAGAAGTTAATAAAATTAGGCTAGTTCCAAATACAAAGAACCCATATAAGTAACCGCAGACAAATTTAAGATATACATAAAAAGCCATATCAATCCTATGTTTAAACATTGGGTGGTTATGTAACCACTTTCTTTTATTTTTGAATAATAAAAACCTTAATATAAGACCACCAATTACTACAGAAAGAATTTTTAAGAACAGTTGCTCTAAGTTTTGTGAGGATAAAAATAAATATATCATAATTCATTATTTGTTTTAATTATCTTGATCAAGATAATACAGTTCATATGTAATCGCAAAATTTGAGTTGATGAAAGTGTTAAGACTTTTAATGAATGGATTCGATCTACCACAAAGAGAGTAAAAGTTAGCTATTTCTTTTTTAGTTATTTACCTAACTTTCGACTATGATTAATTTGTACATGGATTCAGATGTAATTAATGGTTTACACTCAGGTAGATTTCCTGATTTATACGAATTCCTAAAAGAGAATGAATCAAGGGTAATCATTACTTTTAGTCAGGCACATGTTAGTGATAAACTTCCGTCACGAGCTCATAGTGAAGATAAGTTCTGGAAAGATCTTGATTTTATCTCTGAACTTTCTCATAATCGGTTTATTAATTTTGACAATAAGAGTAAAATTACACGCCCCTATATAGCTTCTGCAAGAAAAGTTCTTGAAGAAATAGAAAGCAATCAACTGCAAACTGAAGAGTTTTTAAAAGTTGATAGCATGATCAACTTTATGGAAGAGACTAGTCAGGAGCTTGGTATATCTGAGGTGGGGAAACTATTCAAAAAGTTGTTTGAACTTCCTTCAATTAACCAAAAAGATTCATCACTTAAGGATGAATTCCAGGTAGCATTAGACCAGGTAATGAAAATGAAGAACAATCCTTATTATTACAAAGAAAAAAGAAATGAAGCTCAGGAAGATATAGGACTACCAGATTTTGCTGGACAGTGGAACGAAAAGGTCATTGAGAAAATTGGAGAGCATTTGAAGGCTAAGGGCAAATACAAGGATTTTTTTGAATTAGTCAATAAGTCGTTTTCTAATAAAAAGACCATCACATGGTTTGAGTATTTTACTACTGCATATCAAATGTTAAACATACTTGGATACAAAGCAGATGAAATAAAACCAAAGAAGAATAAAGGCTTAAACAATCATATTTTAGACTCTATGCATGCATTTTATGGCGCTCATAGTGATTACTTCGTTGCTATGGATAAAAAGCTTGTTGCAAAATCAAAAGCAATATATGAGGCAATTGGGGTAAAAACAATATTGATTAACCCAAAAGACTTAAAGGGTGTGCTTCAAGAAAGGTGTTATCAAGATAGTTTTTCAAAAGTTACTTCCAGAGCAATCGAAAATGGCGCTGTTGACACTCTTGTTGAGCACGGAATTAAAAAATCTCTTTTTAAGATTAACGGGCATTGGTTGGATTACTTTACTCATATTCAGATTGAAAGAGATCCAAATAGTGAAAAGATTAGATTTCTATTTTTTAAAGAAATTATCAATTTTTCAAACCATATATTTAATTCGGAAGTGAAAAGACTGATAGAGTCGATTTCGACCAACTTAGGGCTAAATTTGGATATAGATCAAACCATCAAAGTGTTTCGTGAGAATGAAAAAAATAGTCGGTTTGTAAATTATACTACTGAACTTATCCATATCAGGTTAACCCTAAATGGAGCCACATTCTATATGGTCATTGATAGTTTTCAATAAAACTTGGATAATTGTCTTAATTTAATAGTCGAATTTTATTATTGCATAGAAAATATTTAACCTATTTCTCAGGGTATCGATAATTCATTAAACATAATGGCTAAGCAGAGAAAAATAAATAAGATGATATTTATTATTTATTTCCAACCAGTATTGCCATGGTGCGGATCGAAAAAAAGCTGAAATAGTCTCAGATCAACTATTTCAGCTAATTCATAAAATGATATTTAATTAGTTTATTATTTAAAATAAATAAAGGCGAACTATTATTTCTAATAATTAAGTTATTGCATATAGTGAATTTTAGTACTATAGTACTATTTGAGAAGATTTTAAATCACCTGTTTATTATTTGATAATCAGCTTTTTATGAACAATTCCTTCCTCAGTATTCAACTGAATCGAATAAACGCACTTTTCTGGTTTAATTAAATCAATAGTTTTTATTTGATTATTGTAATTTAATTCGAATTGCACCAAATAAATGAATTAACTCATAAATTATAGAGAGATAAAAAAGCTTATTATTGTTTTTATTTATTTCCAGCCTTTATCGGCGTTTAACGAATAAAAAAGCTGAAATAGTCTCGGATCAACTATTTCAGCTTAATTCATAAAATGATATTTAATTAGTTTACTATTTAAAATAAATAAAAGCGTACTATTATTTCTAATAATAAAACTATTGCAAATAGCGACTTTTAGTACTATTTAAGAAGATTCAAAAAAATATCTATTTATTATTTAATAACAAGCTTTTTATTAATAATTCCATCCTCTGATTTCAACTGAATTGAATAAACTCCTTTTTCTAATTCATTTAAATCAATAGTTTTTATATGATTATTATTAATTAATTCGAATTTTTCCGAATAAACGAGTTGACAAGATAAATTCAATACAGATAAATAAATAGGATTATTATTGTTTTTATTTATTTCCAAATTAAAAACGCCGTTTGACGGGTTTGGATAAATTTCAAATTGTTGATTTACCTCAATTTCATTTAAATTGGCAGTAGAATTTCCAGTTAATTGTAAATCATCCAAATAAACACCATAACTCGTTCCTGTGAAATTGGAAGTAAAGCCAAAATTAAAAGCATAATTATTAAATGACTGGCCAGTATAGTTGACGGACAGGTTTTGCCATAATTGTCCATCTATTGAGTTTCCACTATTTGCACTAAAGGCTAAAGACCAAGTTCCAGATCCTAAATCTTCAAATCTTAAAAATTCATCATTTGTGCCTGAATTATTTAAATCGAGATCAATTGAGTAATTAAAAAAGATGTCATTAAAGCCACTAACATTTAAATAATTCGTAGGAGCAAAATTTGTTTCCATATCATTTACATAATCTTCAAGGCAATTATTACAAGCAGCTCCATTTCCAGCACACCAAACACTCCAATCTCCACCGTTCGAATAGCAACTCACATCTTTCCATCCACAATTAGTCGCACCATTCACGGCATTGTAATTATTTCCTGGAACTGCATTTGATTCAAATCCTTCACTCCATATTAAAGCTTTAGGTGTATTATTTTTATTTCCACTATTTGAATACGAACTCATATTATTTCCATATTCAAATAATTCAGTGTAATTAATTCCATTTTTATTTAAAAATTCAATATCAATTGATGGGAGATAACAGATAATTGAATTAATAGCGTAATCAGGAACGTTTATATTTATTTTTTTTAATAATTCAATAGATGATTTATTTAATTCAACCTCAATAAAGCCGAACCCTTTATTATTTCCAGAATTAATTCTATTCAAATAATTATCAATATTATTTATGTCAGGAGTTAAACAATAACGTTCTTCACCAAAAGGTCTACTCCAAATTATTTCATTTAATTTAAATGATTCTGAATTTGCTTTTAAAAATGGTTTTTCCTGATTTTTAATGAATTCTTTATAAATCAGATTTATTTCTGGATTTAAAAAAGATACCTCAGAAGAGGGTTTGAAATTAATTTGATTTTGACCGAATGACTGCAGAGAAATTAATAATGCAGCTAAAATTTTAAATCTTTTCATAAGACTATTTATTTTTTGCCGCTTTGGGATCCGTAAAGCGAGATTGATTATTATTTATTTTAATAAAAGAAGGCGTGAACCCCTGCTTACATTTCAATCTGCCTGAGGCACGACCAAGCACCTTAACACGACTGAAACAGCTATAGAGAACACGCCCGTACAGGCGCGTCTGACAGCGTTTCTCCGTGTTGTTTGAAATTTGGTCGTTTTCAGGCAAGAGAAACGTCCGCAACGCGAACTTTTTATATTTCGATTTATTTAATTATTTGTTTTTTTATTTCTTTTTATTGTTCTTATTCAAAACTACGAAAAATTAAATTGATCTTTTTTTGGAATAGGGTGGAGGTGAATTAAATAAAAATAAATAAAATGGTTTTTATTTATTCTATCAGTGTTGAACGTGGTTGAAAGAATTTAAATATTACGTTTTTACCTTGAGAAGTCTTAGCGGATTAAACAATTAATCATTCTATCAAATACTTTGAAGTTTAGTGAATGGTGTCGTTGCGTCCCGTAGGTTGTTATTCACTGTATACATAGTTATGCTTTGTTATTTTATTATAGGTCTTAAATCAATTGAGTGAGTTTGTATTACGTTGTGCCCAAAGGACTGAATTTTTTTAAACCCTTTACCGAAATCCCTTTTTCTTGCGTCAAAAATTAGAAGAAATCCGAAATGCGAGCCTGAATTTTCCATATAGTGAATAATTTGGTCTTTTCCACTAAGAGCATAATTTGATGAATAGCCTGGACTACCACAAATTTTCAACTCGATCACCACCTTTAAACCACCTCTTAAAATTACATGTAGGTCAATAATTCCTGCTCCTGCACGTCTTTCTTGAATTATTTCAATTGAATCTTTACCAAACTTCATCTCTAAACCAGTAATTAGATAATGCTTAGCTTTTTCTTCTGGTGAAGATGTCCATTTGTATTTTCCGGATTCTTGTTTCCAGAAATCCATTCTCGAGTTAGTCGAGATTGTTTGAGAAAATTCTTCTAATGCTTTATTAAATCTTTCTAGAGAAATTACTGTATTCTGCTCAGTTATTTTAGAATGTTTAGAAAGGCTTAAACTATCAGATTTTTCAACACATTCGTTAATATACTTTTTAATGTCCACCCCATTAATGGAGGTGGTTATTTTCTTGAAATTATCAAAAGCTGATTGAAATTGATTGTTTTCGAAAAAAGACCTGCCTAAACAATATAATAGTGTTGGGGATTCTCCTAATTCTTTTATTCTTGCCTCAAAAAAAATAATTGCATTATCCCACTTATTGTTATTCCATAGAATTGCACCACAATTTTGAATTGAAGGTAAATGAAATGGATTATGGGTAAGTGATTTTTCATATTCGGTTATTGCATCATCAATCTTATCGTTGGTTCTATATAATTCGGCAAGAGAAAAATGGTATAGTGTAATATGATGATTAGAAAGCAAGTCTTCTTGGGTAAGTAGATGGGCTTTATCCAGGTACTCCATTTTTTCTGGAATAGAAAAATCGTTGTGAAAGGATATAAGAATATATAAGCTGAATTTCAAGTTAACGTTTGTGGTAGATTCAATTTCATCAATTAGCTCCTGATCAATTTTTTCTATCCCATCAAAACATTTTTGAAATTTTTGTTCTAAATAAAAATCTTCTGATAGAATGGTTGGTATTACTTCATCAATTTCCTTTTTGTATTTGGAGACCTTATCCTTTAACTTAAGCTTTTCACTTAAGTTAAATGCCAATTTTAGACTGTAGAACCTTTGATGTTCATTTCCTAATAAACCATCTCTTAATTGACATGCCTTATCAGCATTTTCTAGGGCTTCAATGTTTCGGTTAATTGTATATAAATAAGTAGCCTTCTTATGGTAGAGTGATGCTTTATATTCACAGTTTAAATTGTCTTTCTCGTCATATAGAGCTATTGCTTTATCAATTAATTCAATAGAATGTTTTGGATCAGATTTTTGATATTGTTCTGCTAAATGAACTATATCTTTAATTGCTTCATTTATTTTTCCTGATTCTAAAAATTTATCTACTGCAAATTCTTCACGCATTATGGAATCGTCAGGGTATGGAGAAATCTTTGACAGCCCCCTATACGCATATCCTTTATCAATCGAGGAAGAGTGGTTTGACTCAATTACTTTATTGAAATTGATATTTGCAGTATTAAATTTTCTATTAGTAGCGGAAGCATTTGCTTTGGACAAAATGATGCTATAATAAAGCTCATTTTCTAGAATTTCATCATACTCTTTAAGCAAATAATCAATATGCGATTCAACTATACCAATTTTGTTTTCCTTGGTTGCAATGGCTATTGATAATAGTAAGAAATCTTTTCGTTTTGGTTTAGAAAGTTTTTTAAAATTTAATCTAAGTATTATTTCCAAAATTGAATTAGAAAATCGAATCGATCCTTTGTTTTTTTTAAGAATTTCAAAAGCCTCGTCATCTTTACCCTCGTGTACTAGAGCCTCATAATCTGTGATCCAAATCATAAGGCTATCAAATGCTTTGAGTATAGCCTTGTTAAACCCATGGTTAATTTGAGTACTTGAATTACCTTCTTGTACTTTTCCAATGATATTCAAATTGTTAAGGTCAACTTGATATTCTACTTTGATATTCTTTTCTTTTTTTCTCATATTTCATATAGAAAAACAGTTTGCATTTGGCTTGTTTTGGTTGCGAAGCACTTTCTTACCACCGTAACCAATCTAGCTACAAAGCGGAAAACTCGTTGTCATCCGTTTACACCCCATAAGCTGTATGTGTTGATGGGAATTGGCTTGTTTTAAATTCTTCTAAATATTATTGCTGCATCTTTTTGGTTAGCAATAATTTGATTATCAGCACTATTCGCATAGGTTTTGTCCACACATTCGTTTTGATACCCTGGAAAGTTTTGTGTTGCTGCAATAGTTCCTGGAGGAACTCTGTCATACGTCCTACATGCACATATACAAATTTGGCAACCATGTCCGACTAATTCGGTCAAGCGGTCATTGACTAAATCAAAAGTGTCACCTGAACTTGTAAGTCCAACTCTTGTATTTCCTTTTTCATAGACATCTAAAAAATCCGATCCATAGTTTTGATACATGTTAGGAACCTGAGTGTATCCATTAGAGGTCAAAATTGCTGGAAGCATATTAATCGTTGTGGTTTTTCCAGAACAGCCACGTCCCCTTAAAGCTATTATTTTATTGCTCATAGTTTTCTTCTTTTGTTTTTCTTCGATATGAAATAAAGTCAGTAACAGAATTAGATTTGAATAAAAGTCCTACGACTAATGATAAGACAGGTATTATCATTTGAGATTCCTTAATATAAATCGGAATGACTACTAGGGCAACAAGACAAATGCCTATTAGAATTCCTTTGTAAATTTTCTCCTTAGTGTCTAACTTGTTTATTGTGGTTAATTCCGCTTTTTCAATTTCTGAAGCTTTGTCTATCTCGTACTTCTGGGTTTCAGAATTCATTTTTGTATAATCAATTAAAATCTCACCCCCTTTGTCAAATAAAGTCTGAATAAATTGGTCCTGAGGATTAGCCTGTTGTGCTACGTTTTGTTCTTTCAATCTCTTAAGTTCTTTTTTTGTCTCTTTCAGCTGATTTCGTAGTTCCTGTTGTTGTTCTGGGGTCAAATTTTTTTCCATCATTCTAATTTTTAGCTTGTACCCAACATTTTATTACACGTAACAGTTAGGCATACTTGACTCATGTTAGTCATAAATCTATCATTTATTCTGGTTTATTACAACTTTGACATGATCATTAGACTAATGTGGGATAGAGTTAAACTAAAGTTTTATCTCATTTTCTTTCATATAACTAAAATGTGTATTACCTTCGTATACAAAAGTGATAAAATTTACAATATTGTAAAATATGATAATAGGAACAACAAAAGAGGAGGCGGATTTCTTAAGAGAAATGAGATTTATCGACGACTATCCACAGTTGATGGAAACGTTGAATAAACCTCGATTTACAATAAAAGATATAGGAGTAACCCCGAGAGACGCAACTTATTGGGATCAGCAAAAGGCTTTCCCGAAATTAAAAACTGAGGGTTCTTCTCGAAGACTTTATTCTTTGTCTCAAGCCATCTGGATTAAATTTATTCAACAAATGAGAGGACATGGTATACCTTTAAAGAAGATCGTTGAATATAAAAGTGACATTTTAGGTGATGAGCTTGATGTTAAGGCACTTTTTGAAGATCAAGAAGCATTGTCAAAAATGAAAGAATTATTTAAAAACTCTGATAAGGCTGAAGAGTTTGAGCAGATGATAGAAGACCCAGAATTTGGTTCCATCCTTGAGGGTATTCAGTTGAGTATTTTTGAAATGTTAATCCTTCTTTCAATTGTAGTAAAGAAAAGTTACGGTTACATTGTTCCAATAAACGATGAGATATTTCCCTATTGTTTTGATCAACATCAACAGTTTATCAAGCATAAAGAGAATTTTTCAAATATTATGAAATCAACACATTTCTACCTGTCTATATCAGATGCACTTAGTGAACTGATAAGTGACTGGTATGAAAAAGAATGGTTTAATAATCTTTCTATTGTTTCAAAGAAAGAAGAAGAAATCATTCAAATGCTTCGTGATCCCTATACTGCTGAACTACATATATTCAAGGATAATTCAAAAATACCTGATAGGGTGATTAAAGTCGAGAAGCGTAGATCAATTGCTATTGATGAGTTTGCAAATTATATTTTAAAGAATGGTTATCAGAACATTCAAGTTCAAACTAGAAGTGGAAATGTTGTGAATTTCAGAAATGAGATTTCAATGAAAATATAAAGCTACCGGAAGAACCGGACCTATTTAGTAGCCCGCTTTCAGCACCGAAGTACGGACACAAAGCACATTGGCTAAAACAGTGAAAATTAATAGAAGTAAAAGCAAAGTTAATGAGCTAAGAGAAAAAGCGAAAAAGAAATTAGAAAAGTTAAACAAGAATAATGCTGAAGAGATACTTGAGTCTTTAGAAAAGTATTGTGAGATCATTTTAAAAACCATGCTGTAGTATGAAAGAGTTGGAACAATTTAAAGGGTTCGCTCCGAAAGGTAAATCATTCGGAGAGCGCAAAAAAGCGATAATTTACACACGTGTGTCTACTAAAGAACAAGCGGATACGAATACAAGTCTTTCAACTCAAAAAAGATATTGTGAGAATTATGCAAAGTCTCACGGTTTTGAAATTGTGAAATACTTTGGTGGAACACACGAATCAGCAAAAAGCGATGATCGAAAAGCTTTCAAAGCAATGCTGAAATTTGCAAAGCAAAGTAAGTCAGTAGGCTATATAATTGTCTATTCGTATGATCGATTTTCTAGAACAGGATCAAGTGCAGCTCAAATTACCTCTGAATTACAGAAACATGGTATTCAGGTTAAAGCAGTAACTCAGGAAGTCGACACAGAGTCTCCTTCGGGAAAGTTTCAACAAAATTTGTTCTACATGTTCAGTCAGTTTGACAATGAACTACGAAGAGACAAGACCATTACTGCAATGACCGATTTGGTTAAAAAAGGCTATTGGCCATGGAAGCCACCACGGGGATATGAAAATTTGAATAAGTATCAAAGAGCAGTTGATTGGGACATAGCTATAACAGAGGAGGGGAAACTTCTCAAAAAAGCATTCAAATGGAAAGTTTCAGGCACATATTCTAATGCTGAAATTGTTAAGAAACTTAACAAGCAGGGAATGGAGATAGACGAGAGAAGGATCCATGAGATATTTAAAAATCCTTTTTACTGTGGAATCCTTGTATGTAATATGCTGCCTGGAGAGATCAATGAAGGAAGACATCCTAAGATTGTATCGAGAAAAGACTTTTTAAAGATTAATCAGGCTGAATCCAACCACCCTAAGAAACATGCTCAAGGAAACGAAAGTCTTCCACTCAAACAGTTCGCCTATTGTGATAACTGTAATACTCCGTTGACTGGGTTTTTGGTAAAAAGAAAAGGGATCTACTATTATAAATGCAGAACAAAAGGGTGTAGTTGCACTAAATCTGCGAATCAACTTCATGAATCTTTTTCAAAAGAACTCAGTAAGTTTCAGATCGATGATCAATATCATGACATTATAAAAGATGTCATGGAATATGTCTATGAATCGGTAACACATGAGTCAAGAGATAAAGAGGCAAAGGTCAAAAAAAAGATTACCGAATTAAAAAAGAAGCTTGAAGCCATAGAGGAACGATTCGCGATAGGGGAGATCAATACTGAGATTTATGTAAAGTTTTCACAACTATCCGAAACTTGAAAAATAGAAACAGTCGTCATATCTTT
>CEQS01163063.1_pt1 | contig 18868 bp, 15 predicted proteins | sample 530981 | NCBI WGS metagenome assembly CEQS01 (sample SAMEA2621176, study PRJEB7988) | marine metagenome | biome: marine biome (ENVO:00000447); feature: mesopelagic zone (ENVO:00000213); material: "saline water (ENVO:00002010), including plankton (ENVO:xxxxxxxx)" | depth 800 m
TTTGTGCTTCGAAGAAATTACCGGTGAAGACCTCAATTGGTTTTTTAATCAATGGGCTTTTGCAAGTGGACACCCGTTTCTAGAGTTCACTCATTCTTATGATAGTATTAACAAGCAATATTCAGTGGACATTGTCCAGGTAAGAGATCGGGAGAGCACCCCCATTTACCGACTACCAATTAAAATCGATGTTTATACCCGTTCGGGAGTAACGCGAATGGATTATGTAATCTCTGAAGAAAGGCAAACTTTTTATTATGATGGAGAGAGGCCTCAATTGGTAAATTTTGATGCCGAAAAATACCTTCTATGTGAAAAGACAGAAAACCTTAGCGAAGTAGAACTTCAATTTAAGTACTACAATGCTCCCTTGTTTTTAGACAGGCTGGAGGCCCTTAAAGAACTGAATGATTTCGCTATTTTAAAACCTGAATCCGGTGAATTGTTATTTTCAGCAATAAATTCTTCGTTTTATGGCATACAACTTCAGGCCTTGCAATTGTCATATAAAATGAATCAAATTGATTCGCTTCGACTGAGAAGTAATTTAATGGGACTATCGAACAACGACCCAAACCCCAAGGTAAGAGCTGAAGCACTAAACGTATTGGCAAATTTTGGCACCGAGGATGAAATAAAGCAAGCAACTTTACAAGCCCTAGCAGATAGTAGTTTCGCAGTAATTGCCACCGGGCTATCAACTCTAACTCAGGTTGATTCTACCTTGGCTTACGAGCAGGCGGTAAGATTTAAAGGCTCCAAAAACGCTACACTTAACTACCAGGTATTGGACATATTTTCTCGGTTCGCGGGTCCTGAAGAACTGGATTGGTTGATTAACATGAACAATTCTACCAGTGGCTATGGCAAAAAAGCATATGTATGGCAGTTTCATAAATACATCGTTAGGCTTAATAATATCGAGACAACCAACAGGGGAATTGCCCATTTGAAAAACATATATTTCTCCTCCAATCAGAATAAGGTAAAAGAAGAATGTCTTTATGGGCTAAAAGAAATCCAGGTTTTAATTCGCAAGAATGCCAATAGCGGTGAAACTTCCACTGCTGAAACCGATCCAATTGTAGATGATCAACTGGCGTTTCAAATTGAATTTCTTGAAGAGTTGTTCAACCAAATAAGAAAGGTTGAAAAAGATGAGTCTTTACTCCGAATTTTGGAAGACTAGCAAGTCATTTAATTCAAATCAAAATCAGGCGCCTTCATAAACCCCTTCTTTTTGGGTTTTATATGACTGACAAAAACAACGTTGTACTTCGAGTCCCGTTTGTCCAAAATAAGCTGAGAAACACCATTATTTATTTCCACCGGAGGCTGACCACTTTTGAGTCGTGGCCCAATATTATCATAAGTATTATCTTCCAATTTTATGTAGAAATTATCGAGTAATATTTTGCCATTTCTAACGGTAACCATGCCCAAATAACATTCATTGGTTTCACCCGCTCTTATGCTAATAATTACATCTTCATAGGTACTGTCAACAACATCTTCAGAACCACGAGCCATAAAAGCCTTTCGATAATTTTCCAGACACGACTGCCCTTGGCTTGAATAACTAAACCCTAAACAGATTAAAACTATAAGTACGGCAATTCTTTTCATCCCAACAATTTTTTGCCAAAGTATAAATAGCAACAAAACTTTTTGAGAAGCAAGAATCATAGTTATCCATTGAAAAGTGTTAATTCCAAAAAATGGAATATAATCTAAACAAGGTAAATTTAACCTAGGGCTGGCTTAGGTTCCTTACTGATAATCATCAGCATTTCAGATTATGATTCTATTTAACTTCGTAGTATTAAAATGAACAACATGGATAAGCTAAGTTTAAAAAAGGAGATACTGGAAGCCGGAAAAGCAAAAATGAGAACCGTAATAAATGACTTTCAGGAAAGGATTGATGAGTTGAAAGCTGTAACCATTGGAGATGATTTTCAAGAAACTGCAAGTCAAAGTGAGTCAAGAAAGGACTCCGATATTGAGTTATTAGATACCCTTGCCACTCAAATGGACTTTGCTCAGGCGGAATTAGAAACACTGAATTTGATTGATCCCGCTTTGGCTCATTCAAAAATTGAATTTGGCTCTGTGGTAGTAACCGATAAAAGGACATTTTTCGTTTCTACCGGGATTGAGGAGTTTGATGTTCAAGGCAATGCTTATTTTGGAATTTCAACACAAGCTCCTTTGTATAAGGGTTTGGTCAACAAGGAAACTGGCGATAAGGTTGCATTTAATGGAATTGAATACAATATTCAGGATGTTTTCTAATCTATTGTTGCGTAAACCTGCCTTATTAATTGGCTGAATAAGGGTGATAACTTAGGAACTTAGTTCAAGATGCTTATTTTTGGAATCTATCCAAGCATTAACTAGATGAAAAATCTTTTAATTATTTCAATTCTTGTTATTACTTCTCAGTTGCAGGCTGTAGCTGATTGTGACTTGTTTAAGGAAGAGGTTGCTGTAATTAACGAACAAGTTCAATCGCTATACAAAGGCATGTACGAAACTCAAGCTTTTGTGCAAACAGCGAAGGAGCGAAAGTCAGTAACCGATAATGAAAAACTGGGAAGATACCTGGAAAATGCAAAGAAAGAACTGGAGCTAATTGAACATGGCATGAGCCAGTTAAAGCTTCATGGAGACTGCGCTTGCGAGGGATTTAACTTTCAATTCGTAGACAACACCCTGATAGAAATTAAATATTGGCTTAAAAAGGCGCAATCCATTGATTTGGCTAAGCCCAAGAAAACGGATTACGCTGGATTGGATGCTAATGTGAGCAAATCGCTGAACAAGACAACTAATTTGCAAGTGTATTTTTTGTCCCCTTGCAAAGAAGGTGCTGTTGCATCGAATACGGTTATCCTCAATGAGTCTCAACCTGTTCCGGAAGTTGATTCAACCGAAATGGAAGATGTTGATGATGGTGTAGAGGTGATTGCTGCCGGTACAACAACTACGGCAGGTGCAGTTGTTGCTGGTGCCGTTATTGCCGATGATAAGGATAGTTCAAAGGTTGAGGAGGAAGACCTTAATAGAGTAAGTGAAGCAGAACCTACCGCACCTGCAGACCCTACTGTGATGGACACAGTACGCCACGCCGATGTATCTACAGGTACTACGGTTGGTGCCGGCATTGAGGAAGAGGAAACTCCAGCTGAAGAAACCGCTGATAATGCTAATAACTCGAATGGAACTGAAGGTGTTGATGCCTCCGCTGATCCCAGTTCAGTTGCTGGTGCAGTGGTAATCGGAACCACAGCGACCGCTGGTGCAGTTGTTGCCGGAGCTGTAATAGCTAACGACAAAGACAGCGCAAAAGTTGAAGAGGAAAAAGTTGAGGAAATTGAACCGGCTTCAACATCTACAACAGTAATGGACACGGTGCGTCATTCAGATGTATCTACGGGGGCCGTTGTTGGGGCCGGAATTGTGGAAGAACAACCCGCAACAGAAGAATCAGCCAATAGCCAAGAGGGTTCGGGCGCAGCAGAAGGAATTGACGGATCTGTCGACCCTGGTGCTGTTACGGGTGCCGTAGCAGCCGGAACTACCGTTGCGGCAGGAGCTGTAGTAGCAGGTGCAGTTGTGTCAGATGACAAAGACGGTTCCAGTGTTGAAGAAGAACCTGAAAAAATCGTTGACAACACCGTAATGGATACGGTCAGACATCGTGATGTATCAACAGCTGCGCCAGTTGCAGCAGGAGCGGTTGTCGCAGGAGCAGTTGTAGAAGCCGATGCAGATAGTTCTGAAGTTGAGGAATCAGAACCCAAGGAAGAAATCGCTAACAACACAGGAAGCAATTCGAATGCTGTTGAAGGTGTTAACGACCCTTCGGGCGCTGTTGCAGCTGGAACTACCGTTGCGGCAGGAGCAGTAGTAGCGGGAGCCGTTATAGCAAATGATGAAGATGGTTCCAACGTTGAAGAAGAACCCGAAAAAGTGGTTGACAATACAATTATGGATACCGTCAGGCATAAAGACGTTTCTGTAATGGCTCCGGTGGAAGAAGAAAAACCGGTAGAGGTAGTAGAAGCACCTGCCGAACCAAAAGTTAAGGCACCGAAAGTGGCTCCAGTTGCAGCTGTAACTCAACCTGAAACTAAAAAGAATTATGTCCCAAATGATTTTCACTACGCTGTTCAAATAGCAACAGGAAAAATTTCAACATCAGATTCTAAATATGCACCCTTTGGCAACGACATTTATTCAGTCGAAGAATCTGGTATGACCAAATACCGGGTTGGAAAGTATGGTTCTTTTAACGAGGCCAAGGCCACTAAAAACAAAGCCTTTAATTCAGGAATTATTGATGCCTTTATTGTGGTTTATAACAATGGGTCCAGGATCTCGTTTGAGGAAGCTCGAAACCTTGAGAATGGAAATGGTAACTCTGGAAGTTCTGTTACCAAAGCCAAAACCAGTAGCAGCAAACCTGCGAAAACTCCAAAGATTCGAAAAAATGATAACGTATTCTTAGCGGTTCAAATTGGCGCCAATGTTACCAGTACCGATCCTATGTATGAACTCATCAAGTATGAGCGTAAAATAAATCAGGAGGTACATGTCCTTCACGGATCTCCGGTTCGTTTTTATACTGGTGAGTTAAAGAATGCTATTGAGGCAGAACAGCTTCTTAAGAAAGTGCGAATGGCAGGAATTCAAGACGCCTTTTTAATTGGAATCTCGAACGATAAACGGATAGAATACAAAGCCGCTCTGGAATTTTTGGGACAGTAAAACCACCTAATTGTTCTCAAAGCTTTTGTTAGCAAGGTTTACTTGGAACAATTAATTCGACTCTTGTTCCCTTTTCTCCTCCATCTCCCTCGGTTAAATCGGAATGAGTAATCGAAAACTGGCCTTGATACAATGAAGAATACGTATGCAATCTTTCATGGATTATGTTCAACCCCTTAGACTCATGTGACAATAACTTTGTCTCTTTTCTTACTTTGGATTCAGCAATGCCAATACCATTATCCTCAATTACTACACGAATTTGATGGTTAGAATCCTTCACCAAATTGAACAAGATTTTAATCATCCCTTGTCTTTTTGAGGGTAATATTCCATGAATAATTGCATTTTCAACAACAGTATGTATTAACATAGCCGGAATTTTGGTTTTATTGGTGTCAATTCCATTAATGTCCACAACCAATTCAATTTTGCCTTTAAACCTCAGATTCTCAATATTGACATAGTCTTTAACCAACTCCATTTCCTCTTTAAGAATCGAAAAATGTTCACTGGATCGATTAAGAACCGACCTCAAAAGTTTGGAAAATTTGGTCAGGTAATTCTCTGCAACTAACAGTTCTCCCTCCATAATAAGGCTCTGAATGCTTCCCATTGAATTGAAGATAAAATGAGGGTTCAGCTGTGCGTTTAATGCCATTTGTTTTAACTCCTTGGTTCTGGTTTCCAGCTCGTTCTTTTTCTTTAATTGATCGAATCTAAATTTTAGTATCCCATAAATGATTAACCCAACACCTAGAACCAAAGCTCCTCGGAACCACCAGGTGGCCCACCAGGGGGGCAAAATTGTAAAAGAAAAACGAGCGGGTTCTATACTTTCCACATCATCATTATTAACCGCAAGAACCTCAAATAAGTAATTTCCAGGCGATAAATTAGGTAATCGAATTTGAGGTTGATTTAACGTTATGTATTCACTTGTTTCATTCTCATGTAGCAACCTATATTTGAACTTGTACTGGGCTAGTCGCTTAAAGGTAAGCCCTGCAAAAAAAAACTGAAGGTCGTTCATTGTATTACTGAGACTAACATTACCTCCAGAGTTAAGAAGCGAATCGTTAACCGTTATTTTTTCTAGGTAAACCTTAGGGGAGGTCGTGTTAAAATGCTCCTTTGTTAAATCAATGTAACATAAACCCAATTGCGTACCAACATAAAGATGGTTTCCAATTTTGTTGCAACAAAGAACCTCGTTCGCTAATAAACCATGGCTTTGGTTAAAGACCTGTGTCTTGATTTGAAATGAACCCGAAATACTGAGCTTGGTAATTCCCCCCATGGTCGAAATCCAGAAAGTGCTATCCCCTGCTTTATATATTGAATTGCAATAATTGCTAGAAAGCCCATGTTCCACATCAATTGTTGAAACTAAGGAATCATTTTTATCAATGATAATTATGCCGCTACCATTGCTAGCAAGCAACAATTTATCTCCTAACTTTTCAATCGCATTTATTTGAAAATTGATGCTGGGATTAACCGTTTGTTCATCAATAAAGGTTTGCGAACCAAGGTCATATTTTTGAATTCCATTTAGCGTGCCAAAATAGAGTGCATTTTTATTTCTATTAACACACTTATATACAGTTGGACTTGTCATGCTGTCAATGCGAATGAGTTTTCGATCTACTATGAAATAAACCGACAGTGGGCCGGCAATAACCAATGTATCTTCCATTATTATTGACCCCGTCGCAGAAGTTTGAATAAACTCAAGACTATCGTCATTGGGAACATCTGCCTCAAGATTTAATACTATTAATTTATTTCCTGACTTTTTAAATCCTCGAAATTGCTCCTTAAAAATATAGTGATCAACAACCGTTTGACTTATCGGATCAATAGAGTACAGGTCATAATCATCTTTTGCGACCCAGTTTTTTTGTTGATGTTGAATTAAACCATTTATTCTTTCTCCGTCAAATGGTTCCGGAAGAGTATATATATTGGGGTTACGGATATAAAACACTCCATTTTTGATCGACGTTAACCAAAGCCCACCTTCCTGGTCTACCATTCCTCCAGAAATGGAATTTATAGAAACATTACTGGAATCGACTTGGTTTAAACTTCCTTTTCTCCTATTGAATCTAATAAGCGATTTGCCTTGCCTGCCTAGAGCAAATGAATTGGAATCAACTTTAACTAAGGAACCAACAATTTGATTCGTTACCGAAATGCTGTCTAACATTTTATTTCCATGTATACTGTATATCAGATTTTGTGCGCAAAACAATTCCAGGCGATCATTTTGAATCACGTATGAAACATTTTCATTAATAGAAAATTTTCCATCCAGTAGTTTCAAACGAAACGAATTTTGAACATTATCTGATCGCTGAAACCAAACACTCGGTTCGTGTTTTCGGCTCATTAGGTCATTAGACCAACCACCCTGAACTGGAGAGTGCCCAACATCCAATTGAATGTAAAATTGATACTCTTCTGATTTTTTTTTATTTAAGATCTCAATTTCACCGTTGGGGCCTACCCTAATAAACTGCGTGGGAGGAATATGTTTTTTCGTGGATAATAATAGTAAACCATTTGAATCCACAGAAAGTTCAGAGCTTTTAGCGCCAATGCTATCAAGAATATTTTTAAGCCTGGCAGAATAAGATGGGGTCTTGACAGAATCATTTTCAATATACTGTAGATATTGATTGTAAGTAAAAAACCAAATTCTGTTGTTTTTACTAAATAGCCTAAAAACAACGTTGGATTTTAATCCATTATTCTGATCAAAGACTTTAAACTCCTGTCCGTTGTATTTAGCGATTCCATGGTCAGTTGCTATCCAGATATAACCTTTTGAATCCTGAACTACGTCGTAACACTCACTGCTGGGTAAGCCATGTGTAGAGTTAAAATTTTTATAAATGTATTGCTGACATATGCCGCCAATTGAACAGAAGAAAAATAAAAGAGAGAGAACCCAAATTGGAATATTGATCTTGCGCATTGGCAGTAAAATTAATGGAAGAAGCCTTAATTTAAAAGCAGTATTTGATTTCGAACTGTTGGATCAATTCATCTCGGTAGAGCAAGCTCTAATTTAATCGTATTTATCCCAGGCGAAGTTGTATATTACTTAAATGCCCTCTTATTTTTGCGCCAAAATATTTAAGATGAAAATTCTCCTTCTTGGATCTGGTGGTAGAGAATATACCATAGCATGGAAAATGGCCCAAAGTGATTTACTTACCAAACTTTATATCGCCCCTGGAAATGGTGGTACAGAGAGCTTCGGGGAAAATGTTGCCATTAAGGGAGATGACTTTAACGCCATTAAATCGTTTGTTCTTGACAAGAACATTGAAATGGTGGTTGTAGGCCCTGAAGCACCCTTGGTTGCCGGAATTGTTGACTTTTTTAAATCAGACAATGAACTAAAGAATGTTCCTGTTATCGGTCCTGATAAAATTGGAGCAACACTGGAAGGAAGTAAGGACTTTGCAAAAGAATTTATGGCCAGGCATGAAATTCCAACTGCTGCCTATAAAACGTTTACTGCGAGTACGGTGGAAGATGGTAAATCATTCTTAGAGACCTTAAACCCGCCTTACGTTCTTAAGGCTGATGGCTTGGCTGGAGGGAAAGGAGTGCTTGTTTTAAACCAACTGGATGAAGCCAAACAAGAACTCGAATCCATGCTCCTGGAAGATAAATTTGGCAAGGCAAGCAGTAGCGTTGTTATCGAAGAATTCTTGGATGGGATTGAACTTTCCGTATTCGTTGTAACCGATGGTAAAGATTATTTAATCTTACCTGAAGCAAAAGATTACAAGCGAATCGGAGAAGGAGATACCGGACTAAATACAGGTGGTATGGGTGCCGTTTCTCCCGTTCCATTTTCAAAGGGCGACTTTCTTCGGAAAGTAGAAGACCGAATTGTGAAACCCACAATAAATGGATTTCAAAAAGATGGCTACGATTATATTGGATTTGTTTTTATTGGTTTGATGAATGTCGACGGAGATCCCTATGTAATTGAATACAATGTTCGTATGGGTGACCCTGAAACGGAAGTTGTTATTCCAAGAATTGAATCCGACCTGGTAGAAATGTTTAAAGCAACAGCTACTCAAAACCTGGCAAATTACACCCTGAACATTAACCCTGAAACGGCGCTAACCGTCATGATGGTTTCGGGAGGATACCCTGGAAGTTACCCAACTGGAAAAGAAATTTCAGGAATCGAGAATATTACCGATGGAATTGCAATACACGCTGGAACCAGGAAAGACAATGAATCGGTTTTAACTTCAGGAGGTAGAGTTTTAGCGACAACGGCTTTTGGAAGTTCGATTGTAGAAGCACAAAAAAAAGCCTACCAAATGGTAGACCAAGTTTCATTTAGCGGATCATACTTCCGCCGTGATATAGGTAATGATTTATTATGAATCTATTCTATAGTTCCATTTTGTTTGGCTTCTCTTGAGAATTTAACCAGATTGGTAATCCACCAAATTGCCATTACAAATCCAATTGTAATTAACAACCAATTAAAATTATTTCCCAGAACACGTAAAATTCCAAATGTCCAAAGGAAAAAATCACCTAATGCATAAATAAAATCAGTCCAGCTCATGCTTTCTTTTTAATTGAAAACGCAAATGTATAATTTATACTATTCTACGAACCTGATTTCGAGTATTATTTGGGGTTCAGATTTTTACAAAAGTTAATCTACAAGGCACATTGTCGCAGCTTTAGCATGCTAAAGCAAGAGAATACAACGTAGAAGGTCGGCTTTTATTAAAAAATTTTTCTTATTCCACTTATTAAATATCGGTTTTCTTCCTAAAATGACTCACAATAGCCCGCTGTATCTTCGTAATTTTTAGTTGAAAACCACTATTTATAAGCGTTCTGAACACCAAAGAATAATCGAACTCAGGTTATGAGTAAATCATCTCTCGTTTTTACATTTGCTACATGCTAGAAACACTAAAGACAAATACAGCGGCTGCACTATTTCTCTCTGTTGTTTCTAGCTTGGTGTTGTTTATCCCCCTGTTATTTGTTGCGCAAAATACTGATGTACAACACCTTAACGGCGGATTGCTTGTTGGAATTGTTTCCTCGATCCCTCTGTGGGGGCAATACACAATTTCTATTGTCGGATATTTAATTGCAGTCTGGTATGCCAACTATGTAATCAACAAACATCAACTCCTGGGTAGAGGGAATCAACTAAGTGGCTTTTTTGTAGCATTTTTACTGGCCATTGGCCCCAGTCTTTTATTGGATAACCTCCTTGGGATATCGATTCTTCTAATCATCAGGCTTTTTGATCGTTGTTTTGAAATCCAAAAAAGTACGCGTCCAAACCACCTCTTATTTGACGCCACTTTTATTACCACTATTCTTACGCTTTTTTACACTCCTTTTATAGCCTTGCTCTTGATTGTGTGGATGGCCGCTATCTATTCAGGACATTTTGGAATAAAAGGATGGCTCCTCACCATCTTTACACTTTTAATCACCACTTACATTGTTATTGGAATTCTTTATTTGTTTAATGTTCCCTTTCAACCGCCATTAAACCCAGTCACCTTTCAGCTCTCCCTTCCTTCTACCACCGGATACAGGATAATATATTACTTGCTAATTGCACTCGTTGTCATTGCGATGCCAACTGTATTCAGTGTACTTAGGTTCAGCAAGGTAATTATCCGAAACCATATCAATTTTAGTATAAGAAGTATACCCATATTTCTACTGATATTTTTAACCACAAGCATTAACCCACTTGGATTGTTTTCATTTTTGTTTTTTCCACTTGCGATAATTCTTGCCCAGTTTTTTCTTACAGTTAAAAAGAAGAGGATCGCTAACATTGGGATCATTCTAATCACCATACTTGTAGTAGCATTTCAATTGTTTCGAATCCTGGAACCGAATTATTTCTAATAATGTCCGTTTAAATAGTCTCCGATATCAGGCCTATATATACCCTATTTTTGCAATTCCATTGGATAAGTGAAGAAAATGAGAAGTATTGTAATATTATTCGCAACGGCACTGATATTTGGCACCTCCGGGTGCAATAAAGATCATTGCGATGATGGTAAACACAATCAGGACGAAACCGGAGTAGATTGCGGTGGCTTAAAATGTAAACCATGTGAAGATTGCTTTGATGGAATTAAAAATCAGGGTGAAACTGAGGTAGACTGCGGTGGACCTTGTAAAGCCTGCGATTTAAAATGGGCTCAGGTAAGAAGTGGAACGCATAAACTTAAAAGCATTGATTATTATAACAATGTGGTGGTTGCCGTTGGCTCAAATGGATTGGTCGTAAAAAGTTCTGATCTGGGGAAAACGTGGTCTGAGTTAACTTCTGGAACAACCGAAGAACTTATGAGTGTCCACGTGTTGGATGAATCAAATTATTTTGTTTGTGGAAATTCAGACTTAATCCTGGTCTCTAAGGATGGAAATTCATTCTCTTCCTATAATACAACTAAATCATCCAACTGGAAAGACATCTATTTTTATCATCCAGATTCAGGAGTGGTTTGCGGCTCAAAAATGAGAATCATGTTTACTGACGATGGCGGAAAGTCATGGACGGAAAGAGTTCTTCCCAAACCAACTTCGGCGTATTCATTCATTACTATGAATTTTCTAAATGCCGATGAGGGATATGCAATCGGTGGTACCGAATTACTAAGAACGCTTGATGGTGGCAAAAACTGGAGTCCCATTGATGCGTTTCGAATAACCGAAGATTTTAAAAACTTCACAGATATTCACTTCAAAACAACCTCCGATGTTTATTGCATAACTGAATCGGGTATGTTTATCTCAAGAAATTCGGTCGTTTGGGCAGATAAACTGCTTGATGTAGGAGGTGGAAAAATTACCTTTAATAAGCAAATGGGACTATATACTGGAAGAAATTCTGGTAAAAGTGAAGGAAAAGTACTTATTTCGTCTGACGGAGGCATTCGTTGGCAAAACCAGGTAATCGATAATTCGATTGAGTTTACCGATGGCCTCGTAATAAGCGAAGATGTAATGTTGGCCGTTGGAGACAAAGGCAGCATTTTTCGTCGGGATAAGTAATGTATGAAAGGACGTGTTGGGGTAATAGGAGGCGGTAGCTGGGCAACCGCATTGGTTAAAATTCTTACTGAGAATATTGATTCACTGAATTGGTGGATGAAGAATGAAAACTCGGTAGAGCACTTCAACAACTACCATCGAAACCCAAATTATCTTTCCTCTGTATTTTTTGTTGGAGACAAAATCAACGTAAGCAGCAACCTAAAGGAGATTATCGATAACTCGGATATCCTTATTATGGCAACTCCCTCCGCCTTTTTGTACGATGTATTTGAAGACTATCCAAAAGAAGGCCTGGACAAAAAGATCATTTTTACTGCCATTAAGGGGGTTGTTCCGGAATACCATGCCATTCCGGTAAAGTTTTTCCACAAACAGTTTAGAACCCCCTATAACCAAATTGGTATTATTTGCGGCCCATGCCACGCAGAGGAAGTTGCTATGGAGCGGTTATCTTACCTGACTGTTGCCTGTGAAGATACTTCAATCGCTACCGAATTGGCCAATATGCTTGCCTGTCGATACATTAAAACCACAGTGTCTGACGATCTTTTCGGGTCCGAACTTTCGGCAGTGCTTAAAAACGTGTATGCTGTGGCAAGCGGATTGTGCCACGGATTGGGTTATGGAGATAACTTCCAGGCCGTACTAATTTCTAACGCACTGCAAGAGATTAAGCGTTTTGTAGATGTAGTTCACTCTATACACCGAGACGTAAATAGCTCTGCTTATTTGGGAGATTTACTGGTTACATGCTACTCACAATATTCCAGAAACAGAACTTTTGGTAGTATGATTGGCAGGGGGTATTCAGTTCGATCTGCTCAATTTGAAATGAACATGGTGGCAGAAGGTTATTACGCTGCCAAAGGAGTTATTGAAATCAATAAAAAATTCAACGTAGACCTCCCGATTTGCGATGCAGTATATCGAATCCTGTACGAAAAAATCGCACCTAGTGTTGAAATGAAAATTTTAGCCGACCGACTTTCGTAATCAATCAAACAAGGCCAAATAATTCTGATAATATTCTTTAGTATTCCATTGTTCACCATTGGCAAAGTTCAATACCACATTAGGTTTAGGAACAATAAAGAGTGCAAAAGCAAAACGGTCTCTTTGCTGGTCATGGGTCCAGTTCAGGCGATGGTTTAGTGAACCTATTTCGCCATTAGTTGCTAAATCCATCATATATCCCGGAAAACAAACAGTTCCGTTTAAGGGAATCCAATTTATCCAATTTCCTTGATCATTAATCTGCAAACCCTCATCAAACCCGTACGGAAAAATAGTAAGCAACGAGCCATCAATGTGCTCCGTAAGCCTAACTCCTGATGGCTCTCCTGAAGATTCAAACGAAGGATAATAGTTTACAGAAAAAGAAAAGCCCAATTTTCCTTCCAAGCCAAGTTCGGTTTCCAATTCTTCCCATTCAATTGATTCTTTAACCTCTTTAATCATCTTTGGAAAGATGTTTTTCAAATAAAAGTGAAACTCCGATGGGTATTTTGCAATGGGATAAAACTCCGAAAGCACCATGGAGTGTAGGTAATCGTCATAGGCCTGATTAATGCTATCTATTTGCCCAGGGTACGAATAGCCATCAAACCCTATTTCAAAATTCTCTTGAGCAAAGCGGGTTCGATATTCAATATCCCTATTTAAGAATGCAGTCATTGCCCCTTTCAACTCTGCGGCTTGATTTGTTATGCCGGGCAGTTTTGAATAATGATTGCCTTGCAAATGTTTCAGAAGCATAGTCATAGATTCTGCTATTTTCGCGGACGAATTTAAGTAACTCGAATTTGTTATCTATACCCGAAATCATAGAAATCCTGGCGGTAATTTTTAATCTAATATACTTGGTGTTACTGGTGAAAGAAAACATTTGGTGCTGGCCCAATGGCATCTTGGCTTCGATTCTTAGCATTTACTTATTTGTTGATGCAAAATTGTACAGCGAAGCTATTTTATATGGCTTCTACATAGTTATTGGTGTTTATGGTTGGTTGGTTTGGGCAGGAGTACTTAGCTCAAACAAGTCCATAAGAATCAAGACCTGGAGAATTAAGCCACACCTTTTTGCGTTAGCAGCGGGAATCATAGGATTACTTGGGCTGGGTTATTTTTTTAATACTCAAACCGATGCGGATAAACCCTATTACGACGCTTTTTCAACCTCATTCAGCTTTGTTGCGTCATTTATGGAGGCTCACAAGGTGCTAAGTGCCTGGATCTACTGGATCGTTCTCAATGTGTTTTCTATTTGGCTCTATTATTCAAAAAATCTATCCATTTATTCAGCATTAATGGTCATATATGCGATAGCAAGTGTCTGGGGTTATATCGAGTGGAAAAAGAAGCTTCGAAACCAATCAAATAATGGTTAATCCCTTTAAGTAAAGCCAGGTACACCATTCAAAAAATTTACCTTCGCCAAAATTCAATTGAGCTATGAAAAAATTAATTGCCTTTAGCATTGCAGTACTATCATTTGGAATCACTTTTTCGCAATCAGTGATGACCCCGGAATTACTCTGGAAACTGGGACGAGTTGGAAGTCCGATACTCTCTAATGATGGTAGCACGCTTTATTTTACTATTCGCTACTACGATTTAGATTCAAATAAAGGCCAAAGCCAGATATACTCCATTTCCCTGGAAGGTGGAGAATTAAACAAACTCACAGACTTGAAAGGTGGTGTTGGTAATCTGATGATTGGCCCGAACGGATCACTTAACTATGCTAGTAAGGGACAAATCTGGGAACTGGATGCTTCCGGAATCTCAAATCAAATCTCAAACTTCGTGGCTCCCATGGGCAACCTAAGCTACTCACCAACAGGCAACAGAATTTTAGGAACGATTACACAGAAGCTTCAAAAGCAGGCATCTGATGAATACGAAAATTATAAAAAGGCTAATGTTAAGATATACGATGACTTGATGTTCCGTCATTGGGATAATTGGTCAAACGGAAAGTTTTCTCACCCTGCACTTGTTGACATTACCGAAGGAAAACCGGCTGTTGATATGAAGGATATTATGTCAGGTGAATTGTTTGATGTGCCCATGAAACCATTTGGAGGGTCGGAAGATTTAACCTGGAACCCCAATGGACAGGAAATAGTTTATCAGTGCAAAAAACTATCGGGAATTGAATATGCAACGAGCACCAACTCTGACCTTTATTCCTATAACATTGAATCAGGAGAAACTAAGAACATTACACTGGGACGAAAAGGTTATGATAGTAGTCCGCAATTCAACTCCAAGGGAAATAAAATGGCCTGGTTATCCATGGCAAGAGATGGCTATGAGAGTGACAAAAACGACCTCATTATCCGAGATTTATCTACTGGTGAAGATGTGAACATAACCCAAAAGTGGGACAATACAGTTTCTACCTACACCTGGAGTAAAGATGCCAAAAAGATCTTCTTTTTAGCCTCCATAAATGCTACTTATCAAATATTCGAAATCACTTTGCCTAAAAAATTGTCCTCGATTGACCCTGCCGTTCATTTTAGACAAGTAACCAACGGACAATATAACTACCGATCTATTCTCGAGGCGGGTAGTCAGATAATTGCCCTTCGCCAGGATATGAACAACGCCAGTGAAATATATTCCGTGAATATTAAATCTGGAGAAGCTGTTCAACTAACCCACGTAAATGACAAAATATATCAGGGAATTGCAAGGGGCAAAGTTGAAAAACGAATGGTTAAAACTACCGATGGAAAAGACATGCTTACCTGGGTAATATATCCTCCCAATTTTGACCCCGCTAAAAAACACCCTACTCTTTTGTACTGTCAGGGTGGCCCACAGAGCGCTGTTTCTCAGTTTTATTCGTTCCGTTGGAATTTCCAGTTGATGGCCGCTGCAGGGTACATAGTGGTTGCTCCTAATAGAAGAGGACTTCCCAGTTTTGGAGTAGAATGGAACGAAGCCATCAGCAAGGATTGGGGCGGACAAGCTATGAAAGACTATTTCAGTGCAATTGATGAGTTGGCCAAAGAACCTTACGTCGATGAAAATCGCCTGGGCGCCATAGGGGCCAGTTACGGTGGTTATTCCGTGTATATGTTGGCCGGTATTCACGAAAACAGGTTTAAGACATTTATATCGCATTGTGGTTTATTTAACCTTGAAAGCTGGTATGGAACCACCGAAGAACTCTTTTTTGCCAATTGGGATATTGGAGGAGCATACTACCAAAAGAGTCCACCTGCAAGCTATGAAAAACATTCGCCTCATAAATACGTTGCTAATTGGAATACGCCCATGCTAGTATTTCATGGAGGAAAAGATTTTCGTGTTCCCGAAGGACAAGGAATGGAAGCTTTTAATGCAGCCAGGCAAATGGGCTTAAAAAGTCGTTTTGTATACTTTCCAGAAGAAAGTCATTGGGTCCTCTCCCCACAAAATGGAATCATTTGGCATAGCGAATTTTTTAAGTGGCTTAAAGAAACCTTGTAAAAATATATGATCAGAAACGTAGATTTTCCTGAGATAAAAGATGTTGCGGTAGCTATCGTTCCTGAAACGAATGAGGCTGGAGTCGAAGAATGGTTTGTTTATGTGATTAATTACGGTAAAAAAGCCATTAAAAACCTAATGGTAACCAGCAATGGGTATGGCAAAAAAGACGGCAAAGACGTAAAAACTTCAACACTTAGACGGTTTTTGGACAACGTCGAGGCAATGAATTCCATAAAGGTAGAACCGATTCACGAAGAGGTTTTCGGTTTAAATAATGAGTACTGGGTCAGCTTTTATCGAGGCAATAAAATCTACGATAAAAAATACCTGTTTATTGCCGGTTCGATCTCCAATAAATTTCTGGTTGAAATCCCTGTTTTAAACTGCAAAGGAATCTGGCATCCTTAATTATTCAAGGCTTTTTGCAAGGTACTAAACCGGAATAAGCCGATTAGTCCAACGACCAACAATGTGCTAAATATGACGTAGAACCAATCGCCTTCATTGGCTCCAAAAGTCTCAAATTCAGTGCTAAGCTCTCCTTTATAAATCAGGTACATGAATAAAACCGTAACCCCGTTGTTGATAAAGTGGGCCCAAATGGAATACCAAAGAGAACCTCCCCAAACCACCAAATAGCCAAACAGTGCCCCTAGAATCATCCTGGGAAAAAACCCAAAAAACTGCATATGAATCGCACTGAACAAGGCTGCGCTTATCCAGATGGAAAGGTGTTTGTTTTGAGTGTGTTTAATTAAGGTTCCCTGCAAAGCACCGCGGAATAACAATTCTTCTCCAACAGCTGGTAATACGGCAATTACAAAAATGTTTATCAGCATTTCACTCCGTGTATTCACAGCTAAAAATGCCTCCGTAATCTGCCTAGCGCTTTCCTCAGATGCTCGTAAAAATTCTTCCAGCCAGGACAATGACTCAGGTAGGGCCATTTGCATGTTTAGTTCAGCCATCCAGCCTATCACTGGCATAGCGCAGATTCCCAAAACCGTCACTATAATTATCAAGTTGACCCTTACCCCTTTCATACTGAAATAAGCTCCAAATTGTTCTTTAACTATTTTGGAAAAGAGCCATACGGGAAAGACAAATGTGCCAAGTGTAACTAATGACTGCACAAACTTTAAAGCTTGTACTGCTCGGTAATTATCAAGGTTGGCCAATTGTCCAATTTCGAGTCCAAAAAACAAAGAGGCCAGTCCATAACCCAATAATGAAAACAGCAATAAGCCCATTACGAAAAGGCCAATCAGCAATACTATTTTAGATGGTAGACTCAATCGGGGCAAATAAATTCAGGTGACTGCTCTTTATTAGCATATCGCTAATTTTGCGCTCAAATATACTTGAACAATTTGGTTAAAATTGGAGATATAGGATTAGGCGAATTTCCGTTGTTGCTTGCACCCATGGAAGATGTTAGTGACCCCCCATTTAGAGCACTTTGCAAAGAAAACGGCGCGGATTTAATGTTTACCGAATTCATTTCCAGTGAAGGGTTGATCAGAGATGCTGCCAAGAGCGTAGAAAAACTTGACATTTATGAAGCAGAGCGACCTATCGGCATTCAGATTTTTGGGTCGGAAATTGAAAGCATGAGACTCTCCGCTCAAATTGTTGAGCGCTCCAAACCGGACATTCTGGATATTAATTATGGATGCCCAGTTAAAAAAGTTACTGGAAAAGGTGCTGGCGCAGGCATTCTGCAAGACATACCAAAAATGGTGAGAATGACCCGAGAAATTGTCAACTCTACTTCGCTTCCCGTAACCGTGAAAACCCGCCTGGGGTGGGATGACTCGACGAAATACATAGTGGACGTTGCCGAACAACTCCAGGATACAGGTATTAAGGCAATTTCGATCCATGGAAGAACGCGAAAGCAGATGTACAAGGGCGAAGCCGATTGGTCGCTCATTGGAGAAGTTAAAAATAACCCAAGGATGCACATTCCAGTTTTTGGAAACGGTGACGTAACTGATGGTCAAAAAGCCCTGGAAATGAAAAATCGCTTTGGTATTGATGGTGTTATGATTGGGCGTGCAAGTATTGGGTATCCCTGGATATTCAATGAAATAAAACATTATTTGAAAACGGGACAACAATTAAAGCCCCCTACTCTGGAAGAACGGATTCAAATGGCAAAGCGACACGTAGAACTTGCTTTAAAATGGAAGGGGCCAATACTTGGAATAGTTGAAACCAGAAGGCATTATGGCAACTACTTCAAAGGAATTCCACATTTCAAAGATTTCCGAATTAGATTGGTAACCGCTGATACCCCGGAAGAGCTACTTCCCATTTTTGACGACATTCACGATCACTTCGTTGGTCAGGAAATTTCCTAGTTCATGAGCCATCCAAAAAACCTCAGGATAGAAGACTACATCTATGATCTTCCAGAAAACCGGATCGCTAAGTTTCCTTTGGAACAACGAGAAAAATCCAAGCTTCTTATTTATCGAAATGGAGGAATTAATGAGTCTCAATTCGAAAA
>CEQS01074054.1_pt1 | contig 18747 bp, 14 predicted proteins | sample 530981 | NCBI WGS metagenome assembly CEQS01 (sample SAMEA2621176, study PRJEB7988) | marine metagenome | biome: marine biome (ENVO:00000447); feature: mesopelagic zone (ENVO:00000213); material: "saline water (ENVO:00002010), including plankton (ENVO:xxxxxxxx)" | depth 800 m
TCCCTTGCTTTTTTTTGCCTATATCGATAGTTTAAAAACGAATAAAGCAGGGATAATGCTCCTCCAATGTATAAAGTTCTAAACCACCAGGTGTTCCACCATGGAGGAAATATGGTAAAATTGTAAGTTGCGGGTTCTAAACTAGACACACCATTGTTATTTACCGCAACCACTTCAAATTGATAAACTCCTGGGCTTAAGTCGGCAAATTGTAGAAATGGTTGATTAAGGGAAACATAATTATTGGGTTCACCATCCTTTATAAGACGATATTTAAAACCATACTTTCCTATCGTTTTATAGGTAAGCCCTGAAAGGGTAAATCCAAAATCATTCTTATCATACCTAAATTTATTTTTAACCCTAATATTCACTGTGGAATCACTAACCACCAATCTTTCTATATATATCTTTGGTGGAGTATTATTAAATTTCATATTTCTTAGATCAACATAACAAAGTCCTTTTTTTGTACCTACGAATAGGCTATTATTTACGACAAGACAATGAGTAACCTCTTCAGAAATTAAACCATTGGACCTGTTAATCAATTGGGTAGTAAACGAAAATGAGTCGGAAGAGTGGATAAAATTAATCCTATTCAATCCTTTGTTGGTTGATACCCACAAAGTACTATCGTTTTGCTTAAAAAGTGAATTACAAAAATTACTTGCAAGTCCATTTGTATTATCAATTACGGCAACAACCGAATCATTTTGATCCAAAACAAGTAGTCCTTTTCCATTTGTTGCCAGTATAAGCTTGTCTTTATAATCAATTATTGTATTGATTCTTACGTTAAGGTTTGAATTAACATCTGACTCACTCAATAAGTCTTTTTCTTCTATAGAATATTTAATTAGGCCATTTAAACTTCCCAGGTAGATGTATTTTCTCCATTTGTAAAGACATTTAATCGTTGGAATCGTACTAGTAGAAAAGTGACTTCTATCCACCACAGAACCGTTCACTTCTAGAAACAAATTACTGGCTCTTGCAAACCAAATTGAATCACCTGAACAAATAGCATTTCCAGAGAAGTCACTTAAATATAGTTGCTTGGGGTATTCTTTAGGTTTGGTTTTAGTATTTATTATTAGTGACTTACCAGTACCACCTAAATTAAAAACTCTATGGGTGAGAATGAGATGTTGCTTAATAGAAAGGTCAATTAAATCCAAAGAATATAAATGGTTAGTATTGGTAGCCACCCAAAGCTCCTTATTAACTACATGAATCCCAATAATTTCGGAAGCTCCAAGTAAATTGTTTAAAGATTTCATGAATGGGTTTTTTACAAGAAAAACCCCTTCTTGAAGTGAAGTCAGCCAAAGGCTATTTTCACGATCTATCATACCTCCGGAAATATTCTTTAAATCATAATTGGTTGAATCCAGTGAAGAAATTGAATCTCCATCCAATGTAAACGTAAGCGGACCTTTATTTTCACCTCTACCCTGAATAAAATCATTATTGGCATATTTGAAAAGAGCATCATGCGTTAGAACAGTATTTGTATAAATGCTATCCACTTTAGCGTTTCCATTCACCACATATACTCTATTATTTAAAGCAACCACACAAGGTCTTTTATCATCTATTACTAATGAATAACTAGGCACACCTATACCTTTGAAACCCTGCCCAATATTCAAATGGTGTAACTCATCTTGAAATAAATAAGAAAGGTTAATCTTACTGGTTTCCTCTCTTATGTAATCTCCATATAAGGTCCCAAAACCTTTTTCACTCATTATGTTAATATTGGTGTATTCTGTGGTAGGTATTTTACGGAACAATAAATTTTCCAGTGAGTCTATTTTTAGATAAAACCAAGGAGGAAAAGTTTGACGTAAAGAAATAAGGATTTCATTATTATCGCTTATCGAAAAACCACTAACTACGGCAAAAAGGCTATCAACAACATTCTTTATTTTTAATGAGTAGTTTGGAGTTACCACTGAATCATTTTCAATGTATTGAAGGTACTTGTTATAGGTGAAAAACCAGATTCTACCTTTATTCTCTACCAACCGAAATACTACGCTGGATTTGAGGCCATCGGTAATATCAAAAACCTTAAATGCTTGTCCGTTGTACCTGGCGACTCCTTTATCCGTGGCCACCCAGATATATCCTTTTTTATCTTGAATAACATCGTAACATTCCGAACTTGGTAAACCATCATCGGTTGTGAGATTTTGGTAGATAAACTGTTGTGCAGAACTGTGAAATGATAAAACAATCAATAAGAAAACAAACAAGTGCGAGTACACTCTGTCAATAACGAACCTTGCCCCTTTAATTGGTTGCTGCAATTTTATCTTAACTATTAATGTCAAATTTACACTTTCAAAATTGAAGTTTTACTTCATTCAATGGCCTGCAACATGAGTATTGAAACAAAAAAGGCCTGGTAATAACCAAGCCTTCATTTTCATAAAATCAGTTTAGTTATGACAATCCTGAAATCACTCCATCGTTATCAATGTCCATGTTTTCTGAAGCCGGAGTAGTTGGCAACCCAGGCATACGCATCATCGCACCGGTAATAGGAATTATAAACCCTGCTCCAGCAGCAAACTCAAATTCTCGAACGGTTACTCTAAATCCTGTCGGGCGTCCATGCAGCTTTTCGTTATCGGAAAAAGATTTTTGCGTTTTAGCCATGCAGATTGGTAAATTATCCAGCCCAAGGGTCTTAATTCGTTTTAATCCCAACTTGGCCTTAGCAGAATAATCTACTCCATCGGCACCGTATACTTTGGTGGCAATAGTTTCCACTTTTTCTTCCACGGATGCGTTCCAATCGTAAAGTGATTTAAAATCATTACCAGCGTTTTCTACATTATCCACAACTGCCCGGGCAAGGTCCTGTGTTCCATCTCCTCCAAGTTCCCAACCTTTACTAACTAAGGCTTTTACACCCATTTTAGCACAGGCCTCAATGATGTAGTTAATCTCATCTTCTCCATCACCAGTTCTGTGGTTAATGGCAACCACTGGAGTAATCCCAAACTGAATAGCGTTTTCAATGTGTTTTTCCAAATTAGGAAATCCAGCCTGAACTCTTTCTAAACTAACATCTCCATATTCTTCTTTTTGTGCCCCACCGTGATGACGAAGTGCCCGAATGGTAGCAACCAATACAATCGTACTTGGTTTTAATCCGGCATATCCGCATTTGATATCCAGGAACTTTTCGGCTCCTAAATCAGATCCAAATCCAGCTTCCGTAACTACGTAGTCACTCAACGAAAGTCCCATTTTTGTCGCAATAATGGTATTGGTACCCTGGGCTATGTTTGCAAAAGGACCTCCATGAATAATTGCCGGGTTCCCTTCCAGTGTTTGTACCAGGTTGGGTTTAATGGCATCTTTCAGTAAGATGGTCATCGCGTTTTCTGCCTTTAAGTCGCGAGCATAAATTGGTTTTCTATCCCTTGTAAATCCAACAAAAATATCGCCTAGTCTTTTCTTCAAATCGGCCCTGTCATTGCTCATACAAAGAATGGCCATTACCTCAGAAGCCGGCGTAATATTAAATCCGTCCTCACGTGGAACTCCGTTTGGAACTCCACCCAAACCAATGGTTATGTTCCTCAACGACCGATCGTTCATATCCATTACCCTTTTCCAATAAATAAGACGAGGATCGAGATTCAGGTTCTTGGTCCTGCTATGTAGATTATTATCAATGAGGGCTGAGAGTAGGTTATTGGCTTTTTCAACTGCAGAAAAATCACCGGTAAAATGGAGGTTTATATCCTCCATAGGAACCACCTGGCTGTAACCACCTCCGGCTGCACCACCTTTAATCCCGAATACCGGTCCCAGGGAGGGTTCTCGAAGAACTACGGTAGTCTTCTTTCCAATTTTATTCATTCCTTCGGTAAGGCCAATGGAAACCGTAGTTTTACCTTCTCCGGCAGGAGTAGGAGTTAAAGCAGTAACCAAAACAAGCTTGTTTCTTTTTGCTTTTTCCTCATCAATAAGACTTAGTGGTAATTTGGCCTTGTATTTTCCGAAATGCTCCAGATCATCAACTCCAATGTCAAGCTTACTTGCTATGTCGTTGATATGCTGCATGGTAGCAGCCTGCGCAATATCAATATCCGATCCTACTTTTCTTCCTTCACTCATAGTCTTAAAATTTTGGGATTTACAATAATAAATAAAGTAGCGTTGGTTTTAATCAACCTCCCTATGGGAACACGTTAATCTGTCAGCGCTTCTTTAACGTTGGCCCTAATTTTCGCAGCCAAATTATCCGTGGGTAAATCGTTGTCATCTGTTCCAAATGGATCTTCAATTTCCTCGGCAATTAGCTCGGTACTCACCAGCAGATAAAATATAATAACCACAATTGGAATGGTCCAGTAATGGGTGACACTTAATATTCCAAAGGGCAATGAAATGGAATACAGAAATATAAATTTCTTTATGTACATGTTGTACGAATAAGGAATGGGCGTATTTTTTATTCGTTCACACGCTCCAATTACGTTCATCAATTCCCTGGCATCCTGATCAATCACAATCAGTTGTTCACCGGTAATCACTCCTGACTTCATAAGATGGTTTAATCTATCGTACATTGAATTAACAATGTATTGAGGCGGATGACCCAACGTTGGAATGGTCTTTTTTAAATCTGTACCATCTGGGTCTTCCATTTCATCAATATCGGTACCTTCCCTTAAATGCTCTTTCATGGCAAAGGCGAAGTTGCCAATCATTAGAGCAAAATACTCTTTATCTTCTTTATGACCTTCACCAAGAGCAGTTCTTACTTTTAAAGCAAAATTTCGGGATACATTTACGAGGCTACCCCATTGTTTCCGCCCTTCCCACCATCGATCGTAGGCCGTATTGGTTCTAAAAACCAAAAACAAACCGAGTACAACCCCTAACAGGGAGTGGACAGCTGTTGCACCAGGGTAATGTACATCGAAGTAAACATCGAAAACATAAACGATGCCCGAAGTGTAGAATAACAGCATGAGCATGGGAGGCCACAACTGCTTAAAAATGTTTTTACTATCGTTATTAAATATAAGCTTGAACCAGCTATGTGGATTGTATTCTATCATGGGTGTCTAGTATAGACACCAAATATAAATCAATGATTAAATTGAAAAAAATTGGACTTATGCCACGTGGTGTTCAATAATAACACCTGTTTTTCCAATGGTATAAAAAGTAGTGGCCGGTTTATTTCGCTCGTTTAAGTACTCCTGATAGTCGGCTGAAAAGTCTACACGTTCCTGAATTACCCGGTTATATTGTCCATTTAATCCCATGAGCAATTCGCAAGTCTCTCTTACTGCATGTTCTCCTCCGGAATAGGCAGTAATGTAATCTGCCAGGTCATTTTGCCTTACGAATTCGGAGAACAGCACCTTGGCATGGGATCGCACAAAAATGCGAATTCCCACCTTTTGAGCGACTGACAGGTCCAAGATATCGTCATAGACATAAAGCACTTCTTCGGGCTTTATTTTATGAACTTCCTCAATGTGGTTGAGGGCGTCAATTTTATTGGGAACCTTGAAATATACTTTTCTAAAATGTTCTCTTTTCGCAAAATCGTAAGCAGCGTAATTATCGGCGCCGGTCAGAATGCCACAATAGGGCATTTTTTTATCGTGCAGCAGCCATTGAGAAAATCGCAACATATTGGTTCCCATTGAATCAACTTCGGAAAACCCACTTTGACTATTTCCTCCTTTGGACCCTTCGTTGAACACACCATCCCAGTCAAAAAGAATGGCTTTTATATCCTTTAATCTGTTGGATATACTGTCAGGGGAAGAAAGAAACTCTCCTCCCCGGTTTCGAAATAATTCAGCTATTTTATTGGCTGAAACATCCATTTTAGCTAGCTAAATCTTGAATATCCAACATACCTACCGGGCTACCATTTTCTGTTACCAACAAGGTGTCAACCTGTGTATTTTTAAACATCTCCTGGGCATCGTTTAGCAATGCACCACCATCGATTGACTTTGGTGTTCCATAATCTAAATCGGCCAGTTTCATACCCATAACAGAATCACCTTTTGTTCCAACCAATCGTCGTAAATCACCATCAGTAAAAACTCCTCTTAGGCTACCATCTCCATTTATTACGGTTACACAACCGTAACCAAACTCAGTCATTTTTATAATGGCTTCAGGAATTGTCAACTCAGCAGAAACGGATGGGTTAACATTCTTCATAGCACTTTTTACCGTGTTCATCATCAAACGTGTGTGCTCAAAAAACTGATCGGTTCCTACGGTTGTAAAGTTATTCTCCGTCAATTGTTTCATCACCTTCCAGGGTACAGTGCAAACGTGAACTCCGGCATTAATTGCATTTCGAACATGCTCAGGATAACGAACCGAAGAGAACATGATTTTGGTATCGTAGCCATAATAGTTTACGGCTTCAACACATTGCTCAACCAATCCAAGTGCATCGTGGCCCTGGTCCTGCAAACGACCAACCAATGGACATACATAAGTCGCCCCGGCTTCCATAGCCATATAGGCTTGCTGGAGGGTATAAACCAAATGAACGTTAACCATAATGCCATCGTCGGCCAATACCTTACATGCTTTTACACCTTCTAAAGAAACAGGAATTTTAAAAACCGATTTCTCCTTGGTTAATCCCATATCCAATTGACGGTAAGCCTCAGCAATAATTTCTTCAGCAGTTTGACCCAATGCCTCAACCTGAAGAATTGGAACCATGTCAGCTAGTTTTAAAATTAAGCCATCAATATCAGCAACACCATCTCTATGCATAAATGTTGGAGTGGTGGTTAAACCCGTTAAGAAACCAAGTTTAAATGCCTCTTCGATTTCGGTAATGTTGGCTGAATCTAAATATAATTCCATGTTTTTTATTTTGAATATCTAATTGATGAATTAATTTCTGTATTGAACTTCTAAATTATGGATTTCTACTAGAGGTTTTAAAAATTCCTCTAAATCATAAACACAAAGTTGGCTAGCTGCATCGCATAATGCTTTAGTTGGTTCAGGGTGGGTTTCAATAAAAACACCATCTACTCCAGCAGCCACACCGGCACGGGCAATTGTTGGTAAAAATTCTCTATTTCCGCCTTTCGGATCAGCACTTGGAATTCCGTATTTTCTAATGGAATGAGTAATATCAAATACTACCGGATATCCAGGCTGTCTCAAATGGTAAAAACTTCTTGGGTCAACCACTAAATCGTTGTATCCGAAGGTATAACCTCGTTCGGTCAAAATAATTTGATCATTACCCGATTCAGTGCACTTTTCCACCGGCTTAATCATATTTTCGGGAGCCAGAAACTGACCGTGCTTGATATTAACAACCTTCCCCGTTTTAGCTGATTCAACCAGCAATTCCGATTGCATACACAAGTAGGCCGGAATTTGAATTACATCCAATACTTCTCCTGCAGGTGCAGCCTGAGAAGGGTTGTGAATGTCAGACAAAATGGTAAATCCAAAATCATTTTTGATTTTTTGAAGCATTTTAAGCCCTTCCTCCAATCCTGGACCTCGATAAAACTTCAGTGAAGATCGATTGTCTTTTACAAAAGACGACTTGTAAATGATTTTGATGTTCATTCTTTCCGAAACTTCAACCAGTTTTTCGGCGGTTTTCATCATTGTACTTTCGTCTTCAATAACGCACGGGCCGGAGATTAAGAACAACTCATCGGCACCACAATCTATATCTCCAACTTTAACAATCTTTTCTGACATTAGGTAGTATTAAAATCGCGGCAAAAATAAGATTTTTGGACAGGTGCAACTGCAGATAATAACAGGTAATTCTTGGTGAATTTAAAAGAAGAAAATCAGGGTTTTAAATACCAATTTCTACTAAGCATTTTCTTTTTGGGCCAGCAAGGTCCGAACCCGTTCCAAATCATCAATGGTATCAACCGGAATAGAATCGTAACCGGTTAATTCCACATGAATACTATTGCCATTTTCAATCCAGCGATTTTGTTCCAGTGACTCCATTCTTTCCAGCGTTGACAATGGTAATTCTGCAAACGATTTGAGCGCTTCATGGGTATATGCATACAATCCTACATGCTTATAAAAAGTATGATGCTCCAACCAATGCATTTTATGAATTCCTCTTATGTGGGGAATTACTGAACGACTGAAATACAATGCCCGCATGTTTTTGTCCAACACCACAAATGCCTCACTCTCATTAAACAAATCTTCAGGTGAAGAAACAGTGGTTACCAGTGTAGACATTCTTACGTCCTGTCTTTCAAATGGGGCTATCAGTTCCAATAGCTGATTTGGTTCAAGCATAGGCTCATCGCCCTGAACATTTACAATAACATCAAAGGATGTCCCCAGCTTAGCAACTATTTTTTCATAAGCTTCCAGGCACCGGGTACTTCCATTTTGGTGATCAACAGAAGTCATCACCACATTGCCTCCAAATTCGGTGACGGCTTGCTTTATTCTTTCGTCATCTGTAGCAACAAATGCATCAGGTATAGCTTTAATGGTTTGCTCATAAACCCGTTGAATCATTGGCTTACCCAGAATATCCATAAGGGGTTTACCTTCCAGGCGAGAACTTCCAAACCGAGCTGGAATAATTGCTAATGGCTTCATATATCTAAAAATCGTGGCAAAGATAGAGTAAAGCACACAACACTATAATTTTCTAAAGGAAACACTACTGAACCATAAGTACAAATTACCTGGAACAAGGAGTATTAAAACCGCCGTCGTATTATTTATTTTTGCCGCTTCAATTTCAAGGATAAACAAGAGATTTCATGCCAGGAACAGAATTATTTGGAGAAGAAGAAAGAAAAGAAGTAAATGACGTAATGGAAACTGGAGTTCTGTTTCGATATGGTCATGATGCTCAACGAAACGGACACTGGAAAGCGAAAGAATTTGAAGCAGAAGTAGCTCAGTTCACTGGTGCTAAATATGCCCACGGTGTAGCCAACGGAACGGCTGCCATAACCTGTGCGTTGGCTGCAGCCGGAATCGGATACGGTGACGAAGTTATTTGCACCCCATTCACTTTTATGGCTACCAACGAGGCTGTTATGTTCTTAGGTGCTATTCCTTTGTTTGCCGAAGTTGACGAATCTCTTTGTCTGTCTCCGGAAGGAATTGAAGCAGTTGTAACCCCCAACACCAAGGCCGTTTGCCTGGTTCACATGTGTGGTGCAGCGGCACGATTGGATGAAATTAAAGCTGTTTGCGAAAGACACAATCTGATTTTAGTAGAAGATGCCGGTCAGGCGCTGGGAGCCTTTTATAAAGGAAAACATGTTGGTTTGCATGGCGTAGCAGGAGCTTTCTCATTCGACTTTTTCAAACTGGCTACTTGCGGCGAGGGTGGAATTTTCATTACAGACGATGAAGAAACTTATAAAAAAGCAGATACCTATTCCGATCATGGGCACACTCACATTGGAGACAATAGAGGCATGGAACAACACCCTTATTTGGGACTAAACTATCGATTGGGTGAACTCAATGCAGCCATCGGATTGGCTCAAATGAGAAAAGTGCCTAACATGATTGAAACACAAAGGCGAAATAAAGCGATACTAAAAGATGCACTGAATACCATTCCTGAATTAACCTTCCGACATTTAAGTGATGAGGCAGGAGATTCTTGTACTTTCTTAAATTTCTTTATGCCAAGCAAAGAGGGCGCTAAAAATGCAGCGGATGAGCTCGGTAAAGCAGGAATTGGTGCAGCATATTGGTATACCAACATGTATCATTTCATTAATCAATGGGATCATGTACATAACCTAAGTACGGTGTCTAAACTGCCGGTTAATGTTTTACCAAAACCACAGGATTATGCCAATCTGGATTTACCAAAATCGCAGGATGTAATTGGTAGATTAATCTCCATAGGGGTTAGTGCCAAAAAAGAAACAAGTGAAATAGAAGCGATGGCCAACCAATTGGCAGAAATCGTTAGAAAACACGTTTAATTGAAATCTTACATTAAGAAATGAATCACATCAATTTCAATAATATTGGTAAAATCTGCTACGGCAGAGGATCGTATAGCCAATTGGGCGAAATTCTGGAGCCCAGAAGAAATGATAACAAAGGGTATATGGTTTTTGTGGTCGATGATTATTTTGAAGACAAGGACTTTAGCATTCCTGCAAAAGGAAATGACCTGGTTTATTACATCGACGGAAGCCATGAAGAACCAAAAACTTCGCTGATTGATGATTTGCGCGATGAGATTTTATCGACCCAGGGATTACCGGCCGGGATTGTTGGAATTGGCGGTGGTAGCCTAATGGATATTGCGAAGGCCCTTTCCCTAATGGTTACCAACGAAGGTTCTTCGGTACTTTACCAGGGGCTGAATCTAATAAAAAAGCCGGGAATTTATCATGTAGGAGTTCCTACCATTTCAGGAACCGGAGCCGAATGTTCTATGACTGCTGTATTGAGCGGACCGGAAAAGAAGCTGGGGCTCAAATGTGAATGGACGGTTTTCAATCAGGTGGTATTGGATCCTGATTTAACCACAACAGTACCTACTGATCAATGGTTTTATACCGGTATGGATACGTTTATTCATTGCATTGAAAGTGCTACGGGAATTAAATACAATGCTTTTTCCAAGGCTTATGGAGATCAGTCACTGGAGTTGTGCCGCGAGGTATTTCTTGGTGAAAATGCCGGACAAAATCCGGAAAACGATGAAAAGCTGATGCTGGCTTCTTTGTTTGGCGGGCTAAGCCTAACTTATTCTGAAGTTGGTGTATGTCACGCACTAAGCTACGGGTTGAGTTATGTATTTGGAACCCGACACGGTTACGCTAACTGTCTTGCATTTAATCACCTGAAGGATATCTATGGAGAGGCAGTGGATGAGTTCCATGATATGGTGGTTCGATTCAATATTAACCTTCCGGTAAATATGTCTGCCGGTTGGACTGATGAAGAAATTACAGCGATGAGTGAAATTGCGATCCGTTTGGAGCACATGTGGAACCACGCCTTTGGACCAGGCTGGAAAGACAAAGTAGATTTAGAATACATCAAAGGGCTATACAGAAGGTTATAAAGCCACACATGAAAAAACTCTCCATCATAATTCCAGCTTATAACGAAGAGCGGACCATTCACCTGATTCTTGACCGGGTGAGGGATGCGGAATTACTGGATAATATTGAGAAAGAACTCATAATTGTCAATGACTGCTCCAGTGACAATACAACTGCGGCCATTCAAGCATACCAACAACAAAACCCTAACCTGAACATTCAGTATTTTGAACATGAAAAAAATCAGGGTAAAGGCGCTGCATTACATACCGGAATTAGTAGGGCAACAGGTGAGTACCTCATTATCCAGGATGCGGATTTGGAATACGATCCCAACGAATACAATGATCTATTGAAGCCCGTTCTTCGAGGTGAAGCGGACGTAGTTTACGGTTCCCGATTCCAGGGAAGTAACCCTCATCGAATCCTATTCTTTTGGCACACCATAGGAAACAAATTCCTCACCTTTTTATCTAACATGTTCACCAATTTGAATCTGACTGATATGGAGACTTGTTACAAATTGTTTGACACCAAAATGATTAAATCTTTAACACTAAAAGAAAAACGTTTTGGGTTTGAACCGGAGGTTACCGCTAAGATTTCGAGAATATCCAATATTCGAATTTATGAAGTTGGCATTTCCTACTATGGAAGAACCTATGAAGAAGGAAAAAAAATAGGCTGGAAGGATGGAATCAGAGCCATCTATTGTATTCTGAAATACAACCTCTAATCACCGAGTTTAGGCAGAACAATTGCCCTTTTTCATAGACGGATTTTTTTGCTAACGAAACACCATCAGTTCATCCAATTGTTAACGCTATATTAACGTATTTATCATCCTTTAATCCATCGTTTGAATGTATCTTTATAGTTGGTTTAAGCTTTAAAAGCTTAGACGAATTATAAGATTATGAAGTCACTTTTTATAGCCCGTCACGGTAAATCAAGCTGGGTGCATTCCGAACTTAAGGATATTGATCGGTCACTGGATATCAGCGGTATTGAAGGAGTTTATTCAGTAGCGGGTTCGATGAAGAACCAAGGGGTAAAAATTGATAAATTGATTTCCAGTCCCGCTACCAGAGCCATCCATACAGCTCTAATCCATAGCCGAGTATTGGAGTATCCCGAAAATCAAATTACGATTGAATCATCGGTCTATTACCGAGGTGAAATGGAACTCTTGAAGCTGATCGATCAACAGGAATCGGATATCGAGTCTCTTATGTTCTGCGGACACAATCCAACCTCGACCAATTTTGTAAACCAATTCTTGAAAAGCCCCATTTTGAATTTGCAGACATCGGGTGTGGTGCGGTTGGATTTTGAAATTAAACATTGGGCTGAATTAAAGCACACTTCCCCAATTGGGGCTACCTACTTTAAGCGAAACAGTATAAAGGATTTAAGCAATGGCAAGTAACAAGGAGAATGAATTCATAAATAGAGAAATAAGCTGGTTAGGATTCAACGAAAGAGTTCTTCAGGAAGCCGGTGACGAACGAAATCCCTTGGTAGAAAGAATTCGGTTCCTTGGTATATTTTCCAACAACCGGGACGAGTTCTTTCGGGTGAGGGTTGCAACCGTTAAACGAAGAATTCAACTTGAAAATCAGAATTACGATCCGGTAGAAGGCGACCCCAATAAACTCATGGATCGGATTCAACGGATTACCATAAAACAACAGAAGTCATTTTATCGGATCTACCTCCAGATTATTAAACAACTTGAGCAGGAAGGTGTATTTCTCATTAACGAAAAAGAACTTAATCCAGATCAGGGAAGCTTTGTAAAGGAATTCTTTTCCGAAAACGTATATCCAAATCTTGTCCCGATATTATTGAGCAATTCACGAGACTTCCCTTATTTGAAAGACAAGTCGATTTACCTGGCCATAAAAATGACCAGAATTGCAACCGGAAAATACAAGTATGCGCTCATCGAAATTCCGTCATCACTCCCTCGGTTTGTTCAATTGCCTTCCGATGAAAAGAAAAAATACCTCATGATTCTGGATGATATAATCCGGTATAATTTGGAAGATATGTTTGGGGCTTATGGCTACACCAATGTGGAAGCGCACACCATTAAATTAACGCGCGATGCTGAGATTGACCTCGATGCTGATGTATCGAAAAGCTTTTTGCAAAGCATGCAAAAGGGAATCACAGATCGAAAAAAAGGACAGCCCGTTCGATTTATCTACGATGAAAGAATAAGTCCTGAATTACTCGAATATTTAAGAAAGAAACTCAAAGCTGGTAAAAATGACAATCTAATTGCCGGGGGACGATATCACAATTTCAAGGACTTTATTGGTTTCCCAAATATAGGCCCCAGATCATTAGAATTTAGAAAACAACCTTCTTCCAGGCATCCGGAACTAAAGCCTTATAAAAGCATTTTTGAAGTGATAATAAAAAAGGATGTATTGCTTCATTACCCCTACCAAACCTTTAACCATTTAATTGATTTTTTAAGGGAGGCGGCAATTGATCCAAAGGTTAAGGTTATCAAAATATCACTCTACCGGGTAGCCAAAAACTCTAAGGTGATCAATGCGTTGATCAATGCAGCTAAAAACGGAAAGGATGTCTCTGTAATGGTTGAGTTACAGGCCCGGTTCGATGAAGAAGCAAACATTAAATGGGCAAATGAATTATCGAACGAAGGCATTAAAGTTTCATTTGGATATCGGGGACTTAAAATTCATTCTAAGATTTGCTACATTAGCCGCAGGGAGGGTAATTCTTTTCGAGAGTTTGCACATGTTGGCACCGGTAATTTCAATGAAAGTACTGCCAGAATTTACACCGATCTGTCTTTATTAACCTGTAACTCCGACATTACCGATGAAGTAAGGCGGGTTTTCAATTTAATGGAAGGAAATTTCACTCCCTACCATTACAAACATCTCCTGGTTTCGCCCATCAATATGAGAACAAGGGTTACCAGAATGATTAATCAGGAAATTAGAAATGCCCGGGATGGAAAACCGGCCTACATCCATCTAAAGCTAAATAGCCTTATTGATCCTGAGATAATGAATAAGCTGTATCAGGCCAGTAAGTCCGATGTTGAAATTAAACTTAATATCAGAGGCATTTGTGGAGTGAAATCAGGGTTGAAGAATAGGAGTGAGAATATTGAGGCGAAGAGTATCCTGGGAAGGTATTTGGAACATGTCCGAATTTTAATATTCTGCAACAACAATAAGCCTAAGACGTTTATCGGGTCAGCCGATTTGATGGAGCGAAACCTGGATCGTCGAATTGAAATTACATGCCCAATCTATGACACTGATCTACAAAGTGAAATACGTGATATATTTGACATTCAATGGAAGGACAATGTAAAAGCAAGGGTATTGGATTCTCAAACATTAAACAAGTATGTGAATGACGGAAAAAGGACCAAAACGCATTCACAAAATGAACTCTATAAATACTATCGAGAAAGATCTCAATCGAATTAACCCGGGCACAACTAAATATTTCGAAATTGAAAAGAACTAAATACGGAGCAATTGACATCGGCTCCAATGCTATTAGATTGCTATTAGTCAATGTATACAACAACGACATTGAATCGATCTACAAGAAGGTTTCATTGGTACGTGTTCCTCTGCGATTGGGAAAAGACGTATTTACAAAAGGAAGGATCTCGGACGAAAAAGCCATTGATTTTGAACGTACCATAATTGCATTTGAACAGCTGATAAAGGTTCATAAGGTGGATCAATACAGGGCATGTGCAACCAGTGCCATGCGTGATGCTGAAAACGGGGTTGAAATTGTTAACGGGGTAAAAAACCGAACGGGCATCAACATAGAAATCATCTCCGGAAAAGAGGAAGCAGAAATCATTCGGTCTACTCACATTGAAGAACGATTGGAACAGGGACATGACTTTTTATACCTTGATGTTGGTGGAGGTAGTACGGAAATTAGTTTTTATAAAAACGGAGAATTGCAGGATTCTAAATCATTTGATATAGGTACCATACGATTGCTTGAGAATAAAGTGAAGCAAAAATTGTGGGACGATTTGGAGACCTGGACTATAGAAACCACAAAGAATCAAACGGGTCTTGAGATTATCGGATCCGGAGGTAATATCAACAAGATTTACAAAATGCTTGGCAAGTCCAACTGGCAAGGGATCTCCTTTGAAGAGCTATCCAGTATTCTTAGTGAAATGGAATCATTGACCGTGGAAGAAAGAATGGTTAGGTACAAATTGCATCCCGATCGTGCCGATGTAATTGTTCATGCCGGTACAATATTTAAAAGTATCATGCAATGGGCACAAAGTAATGAGATTCAGGTTCCAAAACTTGGGCTTTCTGATGGTATCATTAAATCTATGCATAAAAGTTTATCGTTTAGAGATTACTAAATTGTTTCTCCTTCAATAAATTCACTTACCAAAAATTGAATACTTAAGGCTAAGAACAAATTGTTTAATACAATTTGTCTAGCATAGCGCAACACTTATTCTTAAAATAATTTTATTCTGGTTATAGGAAAACAGCTAAATTTGGGTTACAACAAAAGACTAAATCTATGCTTCCAACTAAAATTGCGATTGTAGACGATCACGAAATGCTGCGAGAGGGTTATAGAAAACTCATTTCTGAATTTCAGAATATAGAGGTGGTTCTAGTTGCAGGCAGTGGCAGGCAATTGATTGATCAACTTAAGTCATGTTCAAATAATAAGATGCCTAATTTAATATTGCTTGACCTTGAAATGGAAGATATGGATGGGATTGAAACGGCTAAAAGACTAAGTATATCGTACCCAGAATTAAAGGTCGCTATTCTTTCAATCTTTTATAACAGTTCTTTGGTTAGGCATATGATATCTTTAAAGGTTTGCGCTTATTTTCCAAAGACTATTTCCTTGAGTCAATTGGAAATCGGCTTGCAAAAAATAATTAAGGAGGGAAAATACTTTACCGAAGAGATATATGAAATGTTGCGTAGAGAATCCATTGATCTTCAATTTAAGAATGCAGGTTCACGCAAATCAGATCAGATTACTAGAAGAGAAAAACAAGTTCTCAATTTAATCTGTAAAGAATATAACAGTAAGGAAATTGGTAAAAAACTGCATATTGCTCCACGAACCGTCGATGCTCACAGAAATAATCTATTGGCAAAAACAAACTCCAAAAACGTTGCCGGCCTTGTAGCTTATGCTATAAAAAACAACATTATAGAATCCAGCAGTGAAGATTATTTCAGGCGAAGGTGATTTAATCTTACTTAATATTTTATTTATAAAACTACTAGGTAATCTTATGTAGAAAACTATGTAGAATTACCTAGTTATAATATTTAGGTAATTAAACCGATGTCTTTGTCATAAATACCATTCAATTTTATTTGGACAAAAGTTTCGTATAACCATTCGTTCAAAAAATCAAAAACACCAAGCCTTTTGAACAAACTCATGTTTTCTGTGGGAAACAGAAAAACTCGCCACGATCTTGTGGCAAAAAATCATTAACTAAATTTAGAAATTATGAAAAATTTAATCATTGTTAAAACAATACTGCTGTGCTTCTTTGTAGGAGATATACTGGCACAACCAGCTAACCTAACTCAAATTGCTTCAGCTCGGTATGTTTATGCTGGAACAACTCCAACCAATAACAATACAGGTAGTGATATTGCGAAAGTAAGTCCTACCAGTACTACCCTGCGGGATGAAAACGTTACAGTTTATCAAACTACAACGGGAATAGAGATGCGCCATATACAGAAAGGTATTTTAGGCACAGGCACACAGGTTACCTTGGGCGTTGGACTAGGTCTTACTAACATGAATGATCCTGATGTGGTCGCGGTTACCAACGCACCCTATGGATTGGGTACACCGAAGGAAATTGTTATGGTAACTTATATTGGAACTACCGGTGGATTTCCAAACGTATTTCTGGAAATTTTTCATTGGGACCGTCCCTCTGGAACCTTTTTGCGGCTGAGTTGGGCTAATTTAACTCAAAACCGAGCAACTGGAGTTTGTACTAGCCCAAATATTGACGCTGATCATTTGGGGAATTATGCCGTAGTATGGGAAGAAAGTGGTAAAATTTATTTAGCTAGCGAAAATATAATGACTCCTCCAGGGATAAATTTACCAACCAAGTTTGTTGATATGACTGCTTCCTGCGTCGCTACAGGTGTTGAACCTGATGTATGCGTTATGCCAGATGATCCTATGACTAGCCTTTCACTCATTAACGTATCATTTCGAGTTGGCAATAATCTCTATCTAGAACGAATTTGGACTTCTACCTTAGTTCCTGGATTGATAAATTATCCTGCAGCAAATTGTTTAAACCCATTCATGTTCTATAACAACTTATTAACCGCTGGTATTTCTGACATTCGAATCGCTTGCCCACCACAGAAAAATCACGGTAGGGATGTTTATGAAGTTACCATGACCTTTATCCACAATGGGACAACCAATAACGATGTTATGACCGCCACCCATAGTACGTCTAATTTTGGAATGGGTGTTATCGTTTATAGCTCACCAACCATGGGATTTTTACCTGCATTTGGAGTTGGCTACAACCATTCAAAGCCTGTAGTAGCATATCAAGATCTGGTTCCTGAGTTTGTGGTTGCGTGGGAAATGGTAGATACATATACAAGTGGATTGCAAAATGCCTACAATGTAGCAGCAAATTTTGCTCCGCAAGTAATAAATACAAATAAGAACATTGTTGCAATGCCAGTTACGGATGCTAACACTATGGTGAATCCATATATTTCTCAAGCAAGTGAACACAATATTTTTGCGCAGACATCAGAGGCCGTGAGTGTTAGCAAGGGAGATATTTCTCCTATGAATTATACTTACACTGATGCTTCTGCGGAAAGGATAAACACCAATTTTGCAGGACTAGCTTTTAAAACAACTCCAGAAGCCAACTATTGGCTTATTGATAGACCCAGTACTATTGTTAATACTCAAAGTGTAGAAGAATTTGAAAAGGTGATTGCATATCCAAATCCTGCTCCTTCACATACGGGTGAAATTACAGTGGATCTTGGAGTATTTACCAGTGGAGAAATAATTATTTTGTCCATAGATGGAAGAGTGGTTTATGAAAATACGTTTGAAGAAGAAAACCAAATTTCTATTGAAAACAACCTGGAAAAAGGAACCTATTTGATTAAGACCCAAACAGGTAACAACGAAGAAATCCTTAAATTCGTTATCAATTAATTAATATTTATTACCTTTCTTCCAATCTTTTATTGGAGGAAGGGTAATTAATAATTTATGAAACAGAGCATTCTTGTATTCTTTATTTTCTTAATTGGTATATCTGCTCAAAGCCAAATTCTAAAGGAATGGGCAATACAAAGGATTAACCCAAATTATGGTGCTATTAAACCAAAAGACACGGTTCTTACCTTTAATTTTTTTCAACCCAAAATGCACCTCGATACCATTGTACTCAATAGTTCTAAAAACTACCGTGCAAACTTTTATCCCAATAGAGGTGGATTGGCCTACGGTAATGGAAAGACAGCAGTATATTCAGCAGGACAGGCTTTTTACGATTCAACAAAATACGCTTTTGATTCTTTACATTGGTTTGCTGCGGAAAGAGGCCAAAATTTATTGGTTAGGAGCTTAAGACACG
>CEQS01073943.1_pt1 | contig 18706 bp, 6 predicted proteins | sample 530981 | NCBI WGS metagenome assembly CEQS01 (sample SAMEA2621176, study PRJEB7988) | marine metagenome | biome: marine biome (ENVO:00000447); feature: mesopelagic zone (ENVO:00000213); material: "saline water (ENVO:00002010), including plankton (ENVO:xxxxxxxx)" | depth 800 m
ACCCAAACTAAGGTATAGCTTATTTTGACTAAGGCTTGCCTTAGTTTTATACTAAGCTAAACCCCAGTTTTGGTTGAAAATCATAGAATTAGAATTTATAATTTACTTTGTGAAGGTGATCGAAAAATGGCTCCATGAGCATAAATGCTAGTATTGAGTTTAACTTAAAATTTAAATATTATGTCATTTGATGGAAACGAAGGAACAGTAATTAGCTATGCAACGGCGCACGATTTAACCGAGGCCTTTCAAACAGATAACTCTGGTCATGTCAAGGCCTTTTTCTTTGGAAAAAACCACATTCAGGACATCCTGGACCAAATAGATTGTGAGGGAATAAGAATCTACTATGGACAGAATACTAGTGATGAGCCTGCAATGGTTATTGTGGGTGCAAATGCCAACGAAGATGACCAGATAAATGGAACAATACTGGATTATGGTTTAGCTAGCCCACCAAAGTCTGGAGCTGCAAATAATTTGAATAACAATTAGTGACACTGGCCTATTTTTCCTCTTACATTTTATGCCTTCCATTACTATTGATGGTTTGGTTAAGAGTGTGGGAGGCGAATAGGTATTTACTTGCATTCTTAATTGTTGGACTTCTGAATACGATTGTTCAGCATGTATTGATGCTTGCAGAAGTTAACAACCTATTTCTTCTTTTCTTCTATTTTCCAATTGAACTTCTTCTTGTTAGTGCTTTCATTCAAAACAAGCCAAGAATAAGCACTGTTGCGATTTACCTTTTTTTATTGTCAATTGTTATTTCGGTGTTTGAGGCTTTGTTTATTGGTATAAATACATTTCCAATCTATACGATTATTTATGTCTCAGCTGTTTTACTTTACTATTCTTATAATCAGCTACTGTATATGGTAAATTCAAACTTATCGGTAAACTATAAAATAGAAAAGGATGGCACGTTTTGGTTTGCATCTGGCCTTCTAATTTATGTATCCAGCAGAATAATTCTGTTTCTTTTTTCTAGCTATTTACAAGTTAATTATCCCCAAGCATTGCATAGGTTGTGGGTTTTTGTTGAGATTTTTAATATCTTGTTCTATTTGACAATATCATTGGGGGTAATCAGGATTTGGAAGAGCAATCGTTAACATTATTGATCTCAATTGGCATATTAATCATGCTGATAATGTCTGGTGCAGTGCTTTTCTTTACCATTTACAGTCGTAAAAAAATTCTTGAAAAAGAATTAGAAAAGGTAAAAGCCGAGGAAGAACACGTTCGAAAACAGAACGAGCTTAGAATAAAAGTATCCGTAGAGTCAAGGGAAGAAGAGAAAGAAGACATTTCGCGTTTTATTCACGACGACATCAATATGAGGCTTTCGCATGTCGAATCTCAATTAAGAAAAATAGGGAGTGATGTTTTTTCAGCGAAAAACCCTAAATTCGAAAAGCAGCTTGTGATTGTAAACGAAGTTAGAAACGAATTGAGGGATATGTCGCATCAGCTTTTGCCGTCGGCACTTAAACTAGGCTTGTTTAATGGCCTCCGCGATTTGGAAACTTCGTTTAACGAAGCACACGACATGAAGCTCAATATTGATATTATGGACCTGGATCCTATAACAACAGAATCGGGCAAAGCCATTTATCGAATTTGCCAGGAATTACTTCATAATGCGGTAAAACATTCCGGTGCCGATAGCGTTGAGATAATGATGCTACCTGAAGAGGATGACAATATTTTTATGACCTACTACGACAACGGCAAAGGAATAGAAGAAGACCATAAGCCAGGAAATGGACTCATCAATATTGAATCTTACGTGGGGTACTTAGGAGGACAATTTGATTTGCTTAACATTAATCGGGGCGGGTTTGAAATAACATTTACCTTTCCAAAAAATCAGTTCTATGAAAACAATTAACATAGGAGTAGTTGACGACCACAACCTAATAAGAGAAGGAATTAGAGAATTGCTTAAAGATTCCAATGACATTAAAATCATTTTTGAGGTGTCCGACGGAGTTTTGCTATTGAGGGAGCTCGAAAAGAGAAAAATTAAGCCACACATTCTAATTCTTGATCTGGAAATGCCAGGCATGAATGGCTTTGAGGTAACCAAATTCTTAAAAGCCAACTACCCCGAGATTAGGCTCATTATTTTAACCATGCACACCAGTGAAGAAGTAATTATTAATATGCTTAAGAGCGGAGCTTCTTCCTACCTCGATAAAAACACATCGCACGAAGAACTCGAACGTGCCATAAGGGGAGTTCACAAAACCGGATATTATTACAACGAGCGCATTTCAACTACCCTGGCCAGAAACCTCAACAAAAGAAAACGTTATGACAAACATTCCACCAACGCCGAATTTACCGACCTCGAAATAAGCGTTATTGAGTTGGTATATAAAGAAATGACCAATTCTCAGATAGCGGATATTGTATGTCGAAGCAAGGGAACCATTGAGGCTATTAAACGAAACATATTTCGAAAGGCCGGGGTAAAATCCTCCACTGGAATAGTCAAGTACGCCATTAAAAACAACATTGTAGGCCTCGATTAGTTAAGGGTTCATTTTTAGGTACTTAACCAACCTTTACTTGGCGCCTAAAATTTCCAAACTTTTCTTTTCTATTTCATTTTATCATCCACATCCCAAAAGATAATCCATCGCTTGTTTTGCATTAAAGAATTTTAACACCCATTTTAACATTAGGCAACGCAAAAAACCCGGTTTTTCCCTAGTTACTTTTAACTAATTTGAATTTCCATTTCAAGGGTTAATTAATGATAAAAAACCCTTGTGATAGATACGATTCAGGAACCAATTTGCGTTTATGAATTTATTAAGCAGTGGCTTAAAAAATACGGGGAAAACCTTAGTTTTTTATTTATAGGGTTTACCTTATTGTAAGACTCAAAAACTCCCCTTAGCTTTAGCCAAGCATAATTAACCGACAGGGTTTGACCGACATTTAGTCTCCCAATTCTTGTCGCCTTTTTCAATTCTTATATCAATAAACGACATGAAAACGATTAACGTTCAAATTGCCAACACGGCAGACAATTTAGAGACCTACGATTTTTCAGGTTATTGCGAAATTTGGTTTGTTGCTTACCCTGATAATACCGACGGTCCAGAGAGCCCGGGAGACTATGATTACAGTAAGTATATAGATAATATTTATATCGACAAAGATGGTGCTGGCTCTTTACAAGTTGCCGATGATGTTTTTATTGATGTTGATAAGGAAAACCCAACTGTTACCTACAATTATATAGAGGCAAGATATTATATCAATGAAGAAGAAATAGATATTACCGGGAGCGGAAATTATGTTGCCCCAAATACATTTTATTTCTTGGCGAGTTCCAACGACATGGATATCGGTTTCGATATTGATATATTATTGAATAACTCGGAGCCTGACCCCTATATCTATGACATTAGTTTTCAGCGAGATGACAATAATGAAGTGGTCTCCAACATTGTTTGCAATGGAAAAATTCTAGACTCAGGTGATGTAGAGCTAGAGGATTTAGGAGAATTAACAACCAATTCTAGGGGTGCGGTAGTTTACAATTGGGAAGCGATTACCGGACAAGCGAAATTGGAAATATCTATTCCGGCAATTTCGCAAACGTTTAGTGCCATTACCATATCCGGACAAGAAGTATCCACGACACTTCTGGTAGATGCTGTCGAATTGGATAAAGAAGTTGATAATGTTATTCCGGATATAGATTTATTAGGAGCTGGAGGGCTTTTTGAGATGTTATCAATTACCGTAAATGACCAATTGAATAACTTTCTCACCAACGAGAATTCACTTGAGTCGTTAAGAGCGCTTCGAAAAATTGGCGGTACAGATAATATGGTAGGTTATGATGAGCTATCGACAGAAAATCCTGATAATAAAGGTAATGTATTGAGGGTTCTTGCGCAGGCCAGACTTAACTTGGTATTTTTTCCGGAAGGTGGAAACGAAACGGAGGTGGTTGACTTCAATGATCATCTTTATACCGATCAACAAATTGAGTCTCCTAAAGATCTGTTAGAGACCTTCAGTCCGAGTACGTTTGTTAAGTACGTCCATGGTGAAGGACTTAGCTCGCCCCCATCAGACTTTCAATTGGCGGCTATGTACGCGCTTAGTGAAAGACAGGTGCAGTTGAGCTCCAATTTGCTTACCGATGCGGCAACCGATAAGGTATACCCCAAGGGAAATGGCATTGCAGAAACCGTATTTGGAAGCAGTGACCCGCTGGAATGCGAATGCAAAGACTGTACGTCGGCGGTAAGTCCGTTGAGCTACCTGGGGTCATTAATTTCCTACGCAGAAGAAAATGTGCTTAAGGATGTAGCTTCTGAATATGTTGAGACAGACATTACAGATTACACCAGTTATCTGTGTCAACCGTTGAGCACGTTGCCTGTTTCCTGCGATAATTCGGAGAAAAAAATATGTTCTTTCCGGGTACAGATGGAAGTTTTGTATTGTTACGACAATAACGCTACCCGTTCGGATTGTGACACCAGAAATTTCAGGCTTCAAAAGAAGCAGTATTTAGAGCTTACTTATAAATTCCTACTCGAATACATAGGCACGTCTTACTACGAAATTTTCTCAGCCCAGGGCAACTCCGACCAACAACAGGAAATATCGAAAAGAATTGGAATTGTACCCGTTTACGATTCGGTTAATACCGTAGAGACCTTGTATTTTGATTTTGAGGTTTTTGAAGATATTGATCCCACAACTTCCGGGTACCTGACCGGGCTGACAAATTTAGAAAACAAACTTCAGGACATTTTTGGACTGGCTAAAGACAGTCAAAACCCGTTGGTAGCCCCTGACAAGGCCGAGTATTTAACCTGGAGAGAAGACCAAACCAAAGACAATTGGACCGAACAGGATACGCCGACAGGCTACTTCCTGGATGATTCCAGTTACTACGTAGACCCTGATCTTGTGAACCCCGATGATGTGCGTTATAGCATTAATGCGGCATCGCTTACAGCTCCATACAAGACACTGACTCAAACCGATATTTATAAACTGTGGGAAAACCGAAAAAAATGGCGAGAAGTAGCTTCAGTTCATGTAAAAGATGATTGGAATACAAAGGCCGGGTTTATTCAGGGCGTCAACAAAATTCAAACGAGCATAGCTTATTCGAGCACCCTATCATTGATTAAGGGTACTATTCTTTCCATTCAAGATTCAGCAACTAATGCTGGGAATTTTGAAATTTCCGGAGGGCTTAGTTGGACATCTACGGCTAAATTGGGGCTAGAACTTTCTACTCCGCTTCCCGATACAGTTGTTGATCGGTCGGCAAACATGATATTCGAATTGGGTAGCACGGTAAAGGCTTATACTTCTCAGGTAATAGAGATTGATGATGCTGTGGCTAACTTGCTCAATACCGGTTTTGTACGATTAATTGCAGCCGATAAATCGAAATCAATTTTACTCAAGGGTACGGTGTCAACCTCATCAAAAATTGCCATAACCCTCCTACCGGGTCAAACATGGGCAAGCATTACGGGTGCTTTTCCAGCGAACACTGATCCAATATTGTCTTTCCAAGTAAAAACACCCGTATACAGCACCGGGGCAAGTTATGACATGAAGGACTCCCTGATTAGAACTGGGGACGAAATCACCTGTTTCGGAAATCGATCTTCCGAACTAACTTTAGGCAAGGAATTTTGGATCGAAGGCAGTGAAAACAACGATGGAACTTACGAAGTTGACTCTTCCAGCCTCTACCAATTGGACGATACATCTTTTAACCCGACGGCCTATGATTTAACCAATATTGTTGTGGAAAAAGAGCCGGCTACTGAAGGCAATAAGTCATCAGTAACCGCCAACAAAGGTGGAGGCAACTTACATTATTATAAGGCCAATACCGCAGTTTCATCAGCCGATAATGGTTCCGAGTTGTTTATTGATGCTGGAGGGCTAAAGTTTAGTGATGAGGCTACTTTATTGGAAGAAGGAGATGGCTTGCTACTGGATTTGGGTTCAGGAGAGTTTTCCGAGTGCAAGGTAGCTACTCATGCCGATGCCAATAACTCAACAAATAAGGTTTGGGCACAAGAAGTGGTTTCAGAAGCTGATGCCAACATTCTTAAATATGACCCAAAAACAGGTACTCCTGAAAAAATTCAAATTATAATTGATCCTGACGTAGTGGCTGCATCAAATGCTACTTTTGTTGTTGCAGGCAGAGACTTAACCGATTACATATCAGTAAGTTTTAGCCTCACCTTAAGGGTTTATAAGCAAAATGATTACGATACATCTGTTGCTACTCCGAGTTCAATAACGTTTGCGTCCAATAATAGTACAATCACGGTTCCTGGAAACCCACTTTTGACCTCAGAAAAGTACGTCTTAGCTGTTGAAGTGGACGTGCTTGACTTCACTCAAAACCAATCACGGTTAGTATTGACCAGCCCACCTACCGGTTTTATGACCGAGCTTTTTGCCGGTGATGAAGTCCGTTTGTTAGATGGAACCCCTGACTTGTTGCAAGAAATGATAGTAGCTGGACTAAGCACCAATGAAATTTTTGTGGAAGGAATTATTGAAGCCCCGGCAAGCGTTGCAAACACGTCCTACGAAATGGTATTTCCCATATTAATGGAAAGTCCATTGTTAGACAACAAAGTTGGATCCTCAGATAACTCTATGGCCGGAGGATTATCAGTAATCTCTACAGCTTCAAACTTCCAATATACTCCGGTATATTACAACGCAACTGTAAATATCAATTTTACCTCCTGGGATCTTTCATCCATGACCGGAACTGACTTATACGCTGAATTGTTGGTTGATGCCAACACATTAATTGGTGGAGGGTCCAGCACTACCTGGGTTTCGAAATTACACATGCAAAACGACTCTTTCCTCAAGTTCGTAGAACTGTATGGAAAGTTAAGGACCTACTTAAGCGATCCGGCAAATTCTGAAACACTCACGGAGGAAGAACTTGTTGATTTTCGTTTAATTGTTGAGTCCAGCATAAAAGAAGCACTGATTCAGACCCCCAACCCAAATGCAACCAGTTATTTGGCATGGGAAAAAGAAGAGTTGGAGCTATTAATTGACTTACAGGCTACATCGGAATTTTCAGACATAAAGAGGCTTCCCGATCCACGGTTATTCCAAATCTCAACCTATGCACCTAAAATTTTAACCGTAGATAATATTATTGAAAACCAATCGGAGAGTCCATTAATTGATGGAGAATATCCTTTGTTGCTAAAGCCTCTCCAATCGCACGCCGGAGAAGATTCAACCGGTGTTATGCTCTCCAGAATAGATGAATTCAACTACGACTTGACCTTTTTCGAAGGCTTGTTTCTCGACCTGGAGTACGATGAATTTATTAAGTCCATTTGGAAGCAGTTTATACCCAATACGGTAAGTGCCTTTTTTGAAGACATTACTAACCGGCTATATGGGATTAAGGCTTCGGACCGAATAGCCGCAGAAGAGTTTATCACCCAGGAATTGTTTTTGAGCAGGGAAGATTTTGAGGCCCTAACCGCACTTCGAAACAAATGGGTGGAAAAGAAAAGTGTTGCCCTGTTTACCGAAGAAGAGAAAAGCTTTATTGTGAAACAGCTAACTTCCTCTTATAAACAACAAAGTATTTTTCCATTGTGGACATTGGATGAACAGAGTCAGTTCGATGTGTCTACGGTTACCTTACTCGATGGATTGGTTATGCGATGGAAGGTGGCTCAGGTGGGTATAAAACCCTGGGTAACCACGCCGGAGTTGAGAATGAAATGGGTAAATGCCATTGGTTCCAGGCAAAGCAACCTGGCCATTGACCCGGATAACATAAACCTGCGCTACATAAATAACATTTCGGATAGCTCAGCTTCATCTACCTATAGGGTCTACGATCTGTTTAAAACCCGAAAAGTTGCTGTAGAAAACTGGCAATCGGTTACCGTGCCAGGAACACCTAATGAACTGGAAAAGGTTAAATACTACTGTGCATACTTGCTTCAGATTTCAGTAGAAGAATTGGATGGGCTGGTTACTGCGAGTAACGACGGTGAAAACGTTAGCGACCGCTTGCGCCAGTTGTTGTTGTCCAATCATGCCTTTTATAGAATGGTGGAAATAGTTGAATTGGCTACAGCCACTCCTACAACTGCTATTCCCGATGAAGTAGAAAAAGAATTGTTTAGTCTGTTGGTTCAGGTAAAAAAGGAAAGAACTTATTGCGAATGGAAGGATATTGAAGTTTACGATACAGGATCTAACGCCCCCATTACCATAGGCCCTGAATTTTTTAAGGAGCCTAACCTCGCCCTTACCTTTGATGACAATAACTATGCAAATTCTAATTTTAAATGGAGATTCAATCAAAAAACACATCAAAAATGGCAGCGTAGGTTCAAGGGAAGAAAACTAAGTTGGGAGGCCATTGAGGAAAACCAGGAAGTCATGCTTATGGAAGCCGACAACCACCACATGATGCTGCTAAGAGATGCCTACATCGATTACATAGGAACCAATGATACCCTGGAAGAGAACGCACAGGAAATGAGCGATCGGTTGTTGCTCGATTTTGAGCAGCAGTGCTGTGCAAAAACAACTAGGGTAAGCACCGCAATAACGGCCATGCAGAATTTCTTCTATGTTTTAAATAATGAGACAGGTAATCCGGCAAATGCTACTTACGACCTGCAGGCACCCTATTTCGACAAGGAATGGAAGTGGTTGGGAACTTATGGTTCCTTTAGGTCAGCCATGTTTGTTTATTTATTTCCCGAGAACCTGTTGCACCCTTCATTAAGAAGAGAGCAATCGTCTAAATTCAAAGAAATTAATAACCGCATGAACCAGGGCGGTCGGTTTACACCGGAAACAGCGTGTGGCTTGGCGTCGGAATACGCCGATTATTTAAAAGACATAACCAATTTATACCCGGCGTGTAGCGCCAATTCACTGGTGCTCCAGCAAAAGGGGAAGTGTGACGACAAACAACAGGCAGGAATGCAAAAAACTGCTTTTAGCTTTGCTCTTGGTGGAAATTCCAAGTTAGTCTATTGCTCTCAAATTGAATACAGCAAAAAAGATTCAACCAATATCAATTGGGTAGGGTTAAATGCGTTTAAATCTGGTAAAGTAGTTCGTGTAGTAGGAGCATCAAATTTCAAGAACACAAAGAATGAAAGGCACCTCTATTTATTTGCTATTGTTAGAGAAGAAGTAGAGAGCGAATTGGCCTTTATTCGATATAATCTGGATACCAACTACTGGGACGAAGAATACACTATTTTGGAAATGCCAGGGGATCAAAAATGGTATTGGAACTCGCTTCAGGTACTGCAACGTCATGGAGAAAAAAGAAACCCCATGATCCTGTTTAGCATGGAGGGGGAGAATGGTTCCGTAGGGGGTGTTTATGGAAACCAATTGAATGATGATGGGGATGATTGGAAATTTGAAGACCCGGTTGCTCTTACCACGGCTTCCGCTGGCAAGGACCTATGGTTAGAAGGGGCTATTGAAATAGGGGAAGTAAGCAGTGCTTCCTATCAAACGAGTATGGCACTTATCTATGGTAACATAAATGCCGGTAATATTGTAATACAACCCTTTATTTATGCTCCCGAGAGTACGCATTTCGGTCATTTTATGTCCATGAGGCCGGGTAAATTTTATGGTCTAAGATATAACTCTACTGAAGGATACGAACTGGCTCCAATGGTATTGGACGTTGACTCAAATGCCAACATTTATACTGATTGGTGTCCGTCTACTTACAAAGGATCCTATTCGGATAATAGTAGCAGTTTTGAATTTACAGTAATGTTCCGTCCATCCTCCTCTACGGTTAACCAGCAGATTAAGGTATCTCTTGCTAATGAAACCGAAGCGGTGAACAATATAAACTTCACAGCTTTGCAAGATTTGTTTTTTCTGTACTTCAACATGGATCTTAATCATCCGATGATGCATTCAATTGTGTCTAAAAGAGACATAAGCATTGCCTCATTTTTTGGTTTAGCCGAACAAGGATATATTAAAAGAGCGAGGATAGTTGAAATTAAACAACTGGTGTTTTCAATTAGTTCATTTCTAAAACCAAAATACATTAAGAAGAGGGTGGTCGAAATAGATCCTTCCGAACATAAAAACCATGCGGAATATGAAAAGGCCATGAATTTTGATTTTTTTAATGGTTTAAGAAAATATTGGCTTCCCACTGAAAATGAGACCCCCCAGTTTTCTACCTGGTATTTCATCGCAGGGTATTTTAAATCGTTCTTTTCATTAGGTAACCAAACCACAGGGCTGGTGAGCTCACCATCAAGTGGTATATCTGGCAGACCAGGTTTGCATCAGGTTTTTGCATTCCCATGTTGGCCGAGTGGAATAATTATTAAACAAGTGGCGTGGCTTATTTCCGGCGAAAAGAAACTGTCCGTTTCAAGTTATGATACTTCCTATGTGAAGCAGGTTTACCCCAATGCGTTTTTGGAAGCCACGGCAGATCAATTTTCTATCGTTGACCGCATCAATGGGCCGAACATTGAATTCTATGAGAACAATGAACTGGGCAAATATTCTGAGTTAAAACAATGGGGTTTAAGGTCATACTACAATGGCAACATACCCATAACCTCCAACAAGAATTCGGCTGACTTTCAGCATCAACGGGTTCAGGTTCAGTCGATGATGGATTCAAACAAAAACTCCCCCAGCCTAAGCAACTACATGGCTGAAGCTTATTATTTCCTACCCATGCTGCTGGCGCTTAAGTTGCATGAAAATGGGTACTTCGAAGAAGCGCTGGCCTGGTACAGAAGTGTATACGACTACCAATGGAAAACCCCCGCAGAACGCAAGATCTACTACGGTCTGGTGTTGGAGGAGTTTACCAAAAAGAACTATTCACTGGCCGCAGATTGGTTGCTCGATCCTATGGATCCGCATAACATAGCCATGACCCGTACCGAGGCCTATACCTCGTATACCATAACCTCCATTGTAAAATGCTTGCTCGATTGGGCAGACCAGCAGTTTACCATCGATACGGTAGAAACGATTAGCCTGGCAACCAAGTATTATGAAGAGGCAGAGGTGCTAATGAGCAATAGCTTGTTTACTCCAAATACGGATCCTTGCGCTTGTGGCGATGGTGAAACCGATTTGTGGAGAGAAGTGCGGTGTATGGATAACCTCGAATACCTGATTCACTACCGCAAAGAGATTACCGAATTGGGATATTTGCTGAATCAGGTAACCAGCTGTACGGCACGCGACACCCTTATTAGCGATGCTAAAACAGATTATCTGAAAGATAAAACGACTACCCAGGAAATCATAGAAGGCCTTGCTGAATTTCAAGAGGAAATAGACACGGTAATCGATGGACAAACACCTCCGGCAATACCTACTTATGCGGGTTTATTGTCGAGTGCCAAGGAAGATACGGCTACGTATTTTGACCATCTCTATGCCGTAGATAATTATGACTACTTAGCCGAAACCACTTCGAAAAAAGTTTATGACGATTGCGTTGCGGTTTTTGAGCAGGTAACCGGTTATGAAAAGGATAGTTTGGTAGACAATTCAACGGCTCTCGACTTTTTGGAATATCCTTACGACGACCCTTCAGATCCTGCATACACCTGGACACAGGGAGAAGAGTTTTTACCAGACCTAAGAAAAGAAGGAGCCGAAAAAGCCGATGGCTTTGCGCTTACCAACCTGGCATATATCAATTACCCATTGTCTTCTACCAGAACCGGATACGACTATCAGGCCAACTTTGCTCCACGTACCGTGAGCTTTCAATTTTGTGTTCCATTAAACCCGGTTTACGAAGCGCATACCCTTAGGGCTCAGGCGAATTTGTTTAAAATCCGCAACTGCATGAACATTGCAGGCATGAAGCGCGAATTGGACCCCTATGCGGCACCGACGGACAGCAAAACAGGATTGCCTTCCATTGGTTCAGGAGGAAGGCTGGTGGTAGCAGGTCAATTGGCTCAGCGGCCTACTCAATACAGATATCGGGTACTTATTGCCCGGGCCAAGGAGTTAACCCAGGTGGCCCAGCAGCTGGAATCTGTTTACCTGGCTTCGCTGGAGAAAAAAGATGCAGAAACCTACACCTTGTTGAAGGCAAAACAGGACCTAAAACTTTCTAAGGAAGGCGTGAAACTAAGCGATTACAAGCTTAGGGTCTCAGAGAGTGAAGTCGATTTGGCTGAAATACAACGAAGTAGGTACGAATTGCAAGTAAGTGAATTGGATGCTATGATTAATTCAGCTTTGACTCAATCGGAGCAAGCATTAATTAATGCTTACGTAACTCTTGCTGGTGCTAATACTGATTTAATTCGCACCCAGCTAAACCAGACTAGAGCACTTGCATCTGCGGGGATTGCGACCGGCACTTCCAATGCCGTTATAGCGGCTACCTCTCAGGATTACGCTGGTGCTGCACAATATTCAGCAAATGCAACTGCTGCTGCAGTATCATTAGGATTTGCTAATGTGATATCCAATCACCAACTTAGAATAGTAGGAATTCAACAGGAGGTTTCCAGATATTCGCTTATGGCTAGCGTTGAAAACCGCAAGCGTGACTGGCGCTTTCAAATGGTGCTGGCGCAAAAAGACATTGAAATAGCTTCTCAGCAAATAACTGTTGCTCAAAACCGGGTTAAGGTTTCTTCTCAAGAGAAGAAAATGGCGGAACTCACTCAGCAGTTTGCAGAAGACACCCTCGACTTCCTAAAGAACAAATTTACAAATGCAGAACTCTACAGTTGGATGAGTAAGGTGTTGGCCAATGCCTATTCCAATGTATTGGCTCAGGCAACTGCAACCGCAAAAATGGCCGAACAACAAATTTCGTTTGAACGGCAAAATGTGCCACCGGTAGCCCTTTCTGATGATTACTGGGAAGCACCATCCATGTCCGTTTCCCTGGAAAATTTAGGAGGTCCCGATCGAAGGGGATTAACGGGCTCGTATAGATTGATGCAAGATCTGATTCAATTGGATCAGTGGGCGTTTGCCAGCGATGAAAGAAAACTGGAAGTTACCAAATCATTCTCATTGGCTCAGAAATACCCCATGGAGTTTGAAATATTTAAACAAACCGGAGAGTTGGTATTTGACACTACCCTTGAACAATTTGACCGGGATTTTCCAGGCCAATACATGCGAATTATCCGAAAGGTTACCGTTAATGTAGTTGCATTAACTCCGCCGGTGGAAGGCGTAAAAGCCACATTGACTCACGCAGGTAATTCCAAAGTAGTAGTAAAAGGAGATATATACCAGGAAGCCACCCTAAGAAGGCAGCCCGAAATGATTGCGTTTAGCAATCCGCAGAATGCAACCGGTATGCTGGAGTTGCAGCCGCTTAATCCTGAAATGTTTAATCCTTTTGAAGGAAACGGAGTAGTGGGCATGTGGCAGCTCGAAATGGATAAAGAAAGCAACATGCTGGATTATTCCACGATTGCAGATGTCATTATCAAAATTGATTACACCGCACTCCATAACTTCGACTACGAAACTGAGGTTAGGCGCAATATGGATCCGGCATATCACGGAGAAAGGCTGTATAGTTTCAGGAATGAATTTGCCGATCAGTTTTACGAATTGGCCAATGCATCGGAATCTTCCACCCCTTTCAAGGTTAACATCAATACCTCTGCATACGATTTTCCGATGAACCTGAACGACATAAGTATTTCAGGGCTAAGGGTCATGTTTACCGGAAGGGCTGAGGTGTTGAGAAGCCAAACCGTAAAACCGTTCAAAATGCAATATGTCGATCAGTTGGGTACAGACTCCAATGAGGTTGATGTGAGCCTAAACAAAGAACTATTTGCCGGAACCATTGGAGGGGGCGGTGCAGGAATGCTTAAAATAGTAGAAGGGGGGCCAACGGTGAACGGCACCTGGACCTTCGACTTTAACCCGTTGAAAGCTCAATTGAAGGGCAATCGACTTCAGGAAATGTTTAACAATGGTGATATCGACGACATATTGTTTGTAGTGGACTTCACCGGATCTATTAATAAATAAAACTAATTTACCATGGCAACTACATGTGATTGTATATTAACCCGAATCGAGAACCATATAGATTCTCGTGATGTATATTTTTCTTTCAGTTCGGAGATACTGAGTCAGCAGACTCCTACACTAACTATGAAACCCAATGATTGGATTACCGATGACGACTACTCCGTAGTATCGGTACAAGACAAGACCGATAGTAAGAGTGTAAGCATAACCTATTCTTCTCCTACCATTACTTATACCATTGAAAAAAGTGATGAGTACTGGACCGGAGGGGGAGGAGAAGACAGCTTTCTGGTACAGTACAAAAACGACTTTACCGGTGAGTCTACCTTCATTACCGTACACGTTACCTGCTACCTCTACGATGCAAATTTCGATGCTTCTAATATCGATCTGGACATTTATCCACCCTATCCTGAATCGCTTCGGGTGAACCTGGTTCCAGGTATGGGCACGATTACCGACTTTGTTTTCTATAAGAGCGGCCCTTTCGACCCATCAAAAATAGAGGGGGTAAGCACTTCTAAATTTGGTACTCAGGAAGTGTGGGTTGACCTTCCTCGATTGGGCGAACTCAATGATGTAACCACCTCATTTGCTTACTACGTGGGTAATATTACCGAAGGGATAGTGGATGAAGCTACCGATACCACTTCCCTGGCCAACATTAACCTAACCTTCAAATTATAATAGTATGTCTGACAAAGGAGGAGGAGTAATCAACGTTCCCTCTGGCGGCGGTGCTGTCGGCGGCATTGGCGAAAAATTTAGCCCCGACTTATTTACGGGTACCGGAAACTTTTCGGTTCCCATTGGAGTTCCTCAGGGGGTTAACGGTTTTCAACCACAACTTACCCTGGGCTACAGTACCGGTAGTGGCAATGGCGTTTATGGCCTGGGCTGGAGCATTAGCATACCGGGTGTAATGCGCAAAACCAACAAGGGTATTCCGCAATACAACAACACCGATGTTTTTATTGTAAGTGGAGCCGAAGATTTGGTTTCAATAGGACAATTAGAAGTAGAGGAAGAAGGAAAAATCATTTTAGGAACCCAATACCGTCCGAGAACCGAGGGGCTTTTTGCACGAATTCTACATGTGGTGGACAGGAATAACGATTATTGGCGTGTAACCACCAAGGATGGTTTAACCAGTTACTATGGAACACCTGACAGCCGCGAAAATGACCTTGCAACCATACGTGACCCCGAAAACCACGATAAAATATTTAGTTGGCAGTTGAGTAGAACCATCGACGTGTTTGGAAACCGAATCGACTATTCTTATTTTCGGGAAGCCACCCAAAAAGATGCTTTCCACGAATGGGACCAAAACTACCTCGATAAAATCTCCTATGTTCATTATACAGACAGCAGCCAGGTTGAAAAACCTTTGGTTCAGGTCTCCTTCGAATACGAAGATCGGCCCGATCCTTTTTCTCACTATAAACAAGGCTTTGAGGTGAGAACTACCAAACGTTGTAAAGCGATAAAAACCTGGAGTAATGATTTGCAGGTTCAGCAATACGATTTTACCTATGCCGACCAAACAACAAATGGAGAGGCAACACTAAACGGTGTTTCCATGTTGCAGGAGCTAAAGGTTACGGGTGTCGATGGAACCGATACCGAAGCAATGCCCCCCATCTCCTTCTCGTATACCGATTACCTTCCCCGCAAACAAAAATTTCAACATTTAGAGGGCAATATTCCATTGCTGTCGCTTGCGGCTGATACACTTACAACCGTAAGTTTATTTGGCAATGGCCTGCCAGATATTCTGGAAGTGAACGGTGCGGTACGCTATTGGCGAAATTTAGGAGAAGGAAAATTTGACCAACCTAGAATAATGAAAGAGGCTCCCGTTGGTTTGAATTTGGCTAGCCCCGAAGTGCAGTTGGTTGATGCCAATGGGGATGGAAGAATAGACATGTTGGTTAACCGGCCGGGTCAGTCGGGTTATTACAGCGGCGATCAGAATGCCGGTTGGTCGGTTCAAAGTTTTACCCCATACAAAACCGCTCCAAGCATTAGCCTAAATGACCCCAGGATAAAATTATGTGACCTTACCGGCAGCGGTATCAGCGATGCCTTGTATACGGGTGATGGAGTTTTGACGTGCTACTTCAGCGATCCCATTGAAGGGTGGGTTGGAGCTAAAATCAACGGGTCTGCTCCGGGGGGGGTGCCCTTTGTCGACTTCAGTAATCCACGGCTTCGACTCGCCGACATGAGTGGTGATGGGCTCCAGGATATCGTTTATATCCAGGGAGGTAATGTAGCTTACTGGCCCAATATGGGTTATGGAAATTTTGGAAAAAAAATTCAAATGAAATCAGCGCCTAAATTGCCCCACAACTTTGATCCCGAACGCGTCTTTTTAGCTGATGTAGACGGTGATGGAATGGCCGATTTCATTTATGTAAGCTTTGATGCTGTAGAAGTATGGATCAATAAATCGGGCAATGGATACAGTGACCCGATTCGCGTAGGCGGAACACCTCCAATGACTGATCCCAGTGGAATTCGAATTGAAGATGTGCTGGGCAACGGAACCAGTGGTGTTTTGTTTACCAGCGACACCAGAAATTCGGGAAGAGCCCAGTGGTACTTTTTGGACCTTACAGGAGGCATTAAACCCTATGTGCTATGTCAAATGGACAACAACATGGGTTCGGTTACCCGGGTGTCGTACAAGAGTTCTACCGAATATTATTTACGGGATCAAAAGAGTAAGAAAACACAATGGAAAACCTCCCTGCCCTTCCCGGTACAGGTGGTTTCCAAAACCGAAGTAGTGGATAAAATAAGTAAGGGAAAATTAAGTACCGTTTACGATTACAACCACGGCTACTGGGATGGTGCGGAACGCGAGTTTAGAGGTTTTGGACGGGTAGACAGTTACGACACGGAAAGTTTTGAAGATTACAACAACGCATCCGGTTTTTTTAGTGGTTCGTTTTCCCCCAACACCAGGGCACCCCAGGTAAGCCCTCAGGGAAACTTGGTATTTGATACCGTAGACGAAAAATACTACAGCCCCCCAACGGTTACCAAAAGTTGGTTTCAGTTGGGGCCGGTTGGCGGAGAATTTGGAGATTGGAAAGAATTGACTTTCTCCGAAGAATATTGGCAGGAAGATCCCAACGTATTGAAAAGGCCAACAACAACGAACGAAATGTTAGCGAAGCTGCCCAGGCGATTGCAGCGGGATGCCATAAGAACCCTCAGGGGTAACAACATGCGCAAGGAAGTGTATACCTGGAATTCAGTTATGGGAATTGCGGCCCGCCCATTTTCTGTAAGTGAAAACAGCCAGGGAATTCGCCTGGAACTCATTAAAGAAACAGCCGGTGATCCTGTAGTTGGGCGCTTTGGCGTTATTTTTCGCCCTCCGGAAACCGTATTTTTCCCTCATGCGGTGGCCTCGCGCCAAAGTCAATGGGAAGAAGGTTTTGAACCCTTAACCACCTTTAGTTTTACCAGAGATTATGATGATTATGGGCAACCGTTTAGAAATGCCAGTTTGGCCCTGCCTCGTGGCATTTTACCGCCTTATGGCAATAATAAAGGAACGGATACCAGCGAGCGAATATTGGGTACGCTAGGTCTTACCGAGTACATTTATAAAGACGATAAGACCAACTATATTGTTAACCGAACGAGTAGAAGCAGGGGGTATGAAATTGTAATGCCCTCTTTAAATGCACAGGAAATAGGAAGTGCAATACTCAACGACCAGGTTCCGCTGGATGGAAGCCCTCGCTACAAGGTATTGGGGTGTTCGATCAACTACTACGATGGATCGGCATTTACCGGATTAGCCTATGGTTTATTGGGCGAACACGGTGTGATTATGCGAACTGAAACCCTGATTATTACTGACAATCAAATTACGGCGATTTACGATACTGATACTCCGGAGTGTTTTAAAGCAACACCCGATTACAGTTCTTACCCAAGCGATTTTCAGACTTCACTGCAAAACAGCGACACCCGTCTTGGGTTTATTGAAAAAACGGCAGACCCTTATATAACAGGCTGGTATCGAGTAGACATTAAAAATCAATACGACTTTCAGGTATCGGGTTATACCAAACCCAAGCGGGGCTTGTTGGTAATGAGCAAGGATGGTTTCGACAACCAAAGCGAAATTATCTACGACAATTATGGGTTTTTACCCCTGGAGGCCCGGCAGTATTACGATAATACTACACCGGAATATTTGTCAACCACGGCTGAATACGATTACCGATTATTAAAACCCAGTATGATTACCGATGAAAATACCAACCGCTCTTGTTTTGAATATTCACCGCTTGGTCTACTAAAGGGAATTGGTTTGATTGGACAGTATGGTGAAAATCAAGGAGACATTAAATCCGAATCGCCCCTGGAGTACGTTCCAAGCACTACGTTTGAATTCGTTTTGGATGCTTTCTACAACAACAACCAACCCGTTTGGGTAAAAACCATTCAAAAAGAAGAACACTACCAACCTTCTAAAGACCTTGATATACCTACGATTCAAAAAATCGAATTTAGCGATGGTTTTGGAAGGGTTTTACAAACGCGGGTTCAGGCAGAAGATATTATCTTTGGGAACAGCCTGACCGGTGATAGTGGATTA
>CEQS01070420.1_pt1 | contig 18647 bp, 23 predicted proteins | sample 530981 | NCBI WGS metagenome assembly CEQS01 (sample SAMEA2621176, study PRJEB7988) | marine metagenome | biome: marine biome (ENVO:00000447); feature: mesopelagic zone (ENVO:00000213); material: "saline water (ENVO:00002010), including plankton (ENVO:xxxxxxxx)" | depth 800 m
AATTTTATTGTATTCATCATTTTTTATTTTAAAGGTTATTTATTTTTGGTTATCTAAGTATAACACAGCATTATCCTTGTTTTTAAAGTATCCTACTGCTCCCTCGTTATCCAAGAGGACGATATAGGCTTCGGTCTTGTTTACCTTTTCCCCCGAATGTAGATCAATGGCTGTGCGAGCAGTTTCCTTTTCATTTAAAGCCTTAACACACATTTGACAGCAACCGTAGTAAGTTTTTCCATTTACTGGCACAGGAATTTGGTCTCTGGCCATATAAGCATCATTCACCATGCAAACCTGTTTATTAGGCACTTTATCACCCACTGCATACTTACCCGTTTCTTTCTGATTATTTTCCATTTTTGAATGATCATGGCGCACCTCTACCTCCTCGGTTTCATGGATTTTATTTTTATTCTGTTGTTTTTCATCACAAGCACCCAATATGAATAGTGTCGTTACGACAATTGTCATTAAACTTAATTTTATTGTATTCATCATTTTTTATTTTAAAGGTTATTTATTTTTACGCTATACTAATTTTAGAATCTAGATAAATTTGCTGAACGGATTGTAATATTTCCACTCCTTCGTTGAAGGGTTTTTGAAATGCCTTTCTTCCCATAATCAATCCAGAACCACCTGCTCTTTTATTGATTATTGCTGTAGTAATCGCTTCCACTAAATCGGACTCTCCATTTGAACCGCCACCAGAATTGATTAATCCGATTTTCCCCATATAACAATTTGCAACTTGTAATCTACACAGGTCGATCGGGTGATCTGTAGTGAGCGTATTATACATGTCATCATTATATTTTCCAAAACCTATCTCTTTGAATCCATAATTGTTTGTAGGCAATTTTTGCTTGATAATATCTGCTTGAATGGTTACTCCGATATGGTTGGCCTGACTTGTTAAATCAGCTGCAGCGTGATAATTTTCTTTTTCGGTTTTAAAAGCTTCGTTACGCGTATAACACCATAAAATGGTAGCCATTCCTAAGCTATGAGCTTCCTCGAAAGCTTCTGCTATTTCTATAATTTGTCGGCTACTTTCTTTTGAACCAAAATAGATTGTAGCACCTACTGCAACGGCGCCCATATCCCAAGCAGCTTTTACCTTACCAAAAAGAGACTGGTCATATTTGGTAGGGTAGGTAAGTAGTTCATTGTGATTAATCTTTACAATGAAAGGTATTTTATGGGCATATTTACGAGCGTTCAAACCCAATACCCCAAACGTAGATGCCACACCATTACAACCCGCTTCAAGAGCCAGTTTTATGATGTTTTCTGGGTTAAAATAGGACGGGTTTTTATAAAACGAATAACTAGCACTGTGTTCAATTCCTTGGTCAACTGGCAGAATGCTTAAGTAACCTGTATTTCCAAGGTTTCCATGATTGTATAGCTGAGATATACTTCGCAATACTTGTGGATTTCTGTTGCTTTCAATAAATATATTTTCGAGCGTATTTTCACTTGGAATTTGCAGCTCGTCTTTTTTTATCTTCTCACATTTATGATCTAAATAAAAGGATGCTTTTTCACCTAGTAGTTCTATAATTTTATTGTTTGCTCTCATTTTTTTAAGATTTAATTAATTCCTAGGCTTTCATTGGTTTTAGAAATAGATTTTACGCCATCTGTTTCAATTCCTGTTAAAGCCCTTATAGCATCAATCGTTTCGGGTATTACAATAGCTTGGTTATCGACTACATAAGCATAAAAAAGTTCATCGCCCACGACTTTTAGCATATCTTCCCAAATAGCAACTTCATACATGTCTCCCCAAGGACGTCCCATATCCAAATATCTTTCTTTGATTGTATTATTGGAAACCAAACCATCTGAATAATTCATATAACATATCCTTGTTGATGTTTTAAAAGCTTTCAAAACTTCTTCCTTAGATGATTCCCGGGTAAGACGAACATTCCAATAATGCATATGACTTAGTGTTTGAGGTACTTTCACAGCCATCGTTACTACATCTAGTTCAGGATCTACACTCTTTGCATCTGGTCCTTGGTGACTTGGAATGTCTTTTTCTGGAACTAACGTATTCATAATTCCTCCGAGGTGACTTTCCCAAGGATCTGTAGCTCTTCTAAGTAATGTACCACGAGCGTTTTTTAAGAGATTTGCTCGCTTTAAAGCTGTAAGTGTACGTAAAATCGAAGTAGTATTACAAGAGACAACCCTAGTGCTGTCGCGGTTAATGGCAGTAGTATAATTATTCTCGGCACTAAAAGAATGACCCGTAGTTTCATGTTTTTCTCCACCTTGTAGGATGAACTTAACTCCCCATTTTTTATAAACCTCCAGATTTTGTTCGGCTATTTTCTTGGGGGTACAGTCGACTACCAAATCGACTATTTCCAGCAGATCATGCATATCACCAGCCAATGGAATACCTGCCTTTTGCATGGTGTTTTTTGATTCGCTGGTGGCTGCATAAACTGCATATCCTTTTTTTATAGCAGAATGAATACGCCAGTCACTAATTACATCACACACACCCGTTAACTCCATATCATCCTGCTTTGCTACTGCATCAGCAACTCTTTTACCTATAACACCATATCCAATAATTGCTACTTTCTTTTTCATATTATTTCTTTTTAATTGTTGTATGAATATTATTTATGTTTGATAATCCAAATACGATTAGTATAAAACTTTGACCAATCTCCAGAATCACTAAGATTTTTGCAGGGACTGTAATAGGTACAATATCACCATACCCAATAGCTGCAAATGTTACTACACTGAAATAAAATGATTCAAATAAGTACTCTAGATAATTAACACTATCTAATGAACTAATTCCTAGAAAAGAAGATGAGTTTGAGAAAGCAAGGCAAGTGAAGTCTGCTGCATATGAGAAAATAATTAAGAATACTAGTAGTCCAAAAACCCATAAGAGTTGGCTATAAGAATGACACTCTTTAATTGATTTATTAACTTGTCTGAAAGTAAAAAAGGTAAAATAACTTGTCTTAATAAGTGCTAATAAAATTATAAAGTAAGGCACCCAGCTTTGCTCATGATCTAAAAACCTCATAAGGTAAACATAGATAAGGATTACTAATAGCACTAGCAGAAGTGTTGGGCTCAGCTGTTTTAGAAACTGAGTAAAGAAATGATCTATTTTATTTTTCATATTTCTATGTCATTAATTGACGAAATAGTGTTAGTACTATTCTCGTACAAGGTTTTAAACACAATAATTGAAGTAATAACCAATAGACCACTAATTATATAAAACGGGCTATATGGACTCAAAATATATAATGCTGTCCCTGCTAAGGGACCAATAATCTGACCTATACCACTAAAAGAAGATTGAATTCCAAGCGCCCAACCTGATGATTTTGGTTCCTTAAGGGAGATCTGAGCAAGAAGATTTGGAACAATTAAAGAAGATCCTAAACCAAAAACACCTATATTTAATAGAATAATCCATTGGGTTTGAATCAATACAAATACGGGTAATGTAAGCCCTGCAATCAAAAAACCGAAAGCCATTTGTTTCTCAGGATTAGCGATAAATAGCTTTCCGTATTTTGCTACAATTGGCTGCATGATGGCCATCACCAAGCCGCAGATTAATAAACCTGCGCCAATAAAAGCAGCTGAATATTTACCGGAGTCTTTAACATAAAGTGGAAAGACTGTTTCAAAGGAAGTGATTCCAAGTTGTAAAATAGAGGATAATAATAGTAGCTTTCCGAAGATAATCCATTTTCCTTTTGGAAACAATGCACCAAATGATGTGACCGTTTGATTTAAATGGGTTTTCTTGTTGTTTTTTAAAAAGACCAATGTAAGTATAAGTGTCAACAATCCAATGATAGCAAGTATTATAAATGGAACACTAAAGCGGTCAATTAAAAGATGAAAAGAAGGTTCCCATCTCAAATGCCAGTTATTACCAATCAATAATCCGCTAATAGCGGGACCGGTAACCACACCAGCACTGACCGCTGTTCCAGCCCAAGCCATGGCTTTAGTACGGTTAGCTTCATCTGTGATGTCTGATATAAAAGCATTGATGACTGGTACTAAGAAGGAAGAGAACAGACTCCCTACAATTCGGGCTACATAAAGCATAGTCAGGCTAGTACTAAAAGCAATCATTACCTGCATTAATGTAAATCCGACAAGACCTATTACTATAGGCCATTTAGAACCGATTCGGTCAGAAATTCTCCCCCAGAGTGGAGCGGTGAACACCAGTGTTATAGGGTAAATAGCAGTGAGTACACCAAAGTGAAAAACAATATTTTCGGGGTCTATCGGATATGAAATAATACGTTCTAGAAAAAATGGTAAAACGGGCAATAATACACCATAGCCCATCATCACCACGAAAAGGCAAATTAGGAGTAAAAGAAGGTTTGAATTAACATTCCATTTATTCATTTTCAACATATAATTTGAATTTAATGTATGTTTGATTAACTACCTTCATTTGATTTTTTCTTCATTTTTCCTTTAAGTAATTGTGCGTTGATTGCAACAATAATCGTACTTAAACTCATGAAAACAGCTCCTATTGCAGGCCCTAAAACAAAGCCGCTAGAGTATAAAACTCCCGCTGCTAGAGGGATTGCAAAAGCATTGTACCCAGTTGCCCATATTAAATTTTGAATCATTTTGTTATATGTTGCTTTACCAAATAAGATTAAGTGAGCAATATCCTGAGGGTTACTATTAACTAAAATTATATCTGCTGTTTCAGCTGCCACATCAGTACCTGAACCTACAGCAATTCCAACGTTAGCCTGAGCTAGTGCAGGCGCATCATTTACACCATCACCAGTCATGGCTACAAATTCACCTTTCTCTTGAAGTTTTTTAACTATCTCAACTTTTTGGTGAGGCAAAACTTCAGAATAATAACCATCCAGCCCAAGTTTTTCACTTACTGCCTTAGCTGTTATTTCATTATCACCTGTTGCCATCAAAACTTTTATATTGTTATTTTTAAAAATATTAATAGCTTCTGCTGATTCTGGTCTTATTTCATCTGCTAGAGCGATATAGCCAGCTAATTCTCCATTAATTATTACAAAAACAACTGTTTCAGCGGCATCACTATATGCATCTTTTGGAATGTCTATTTTTTCATCTCTTAAGTAACCAGGACTTACTACTTTTACCTCTTTCCCTTCTACTTTTGCTTCTACCCCCTTACCAGTAATTGCGTTAAATTTTTCAAGTGCTGGAATAGTTAGATTATCTTCCTTTACTTTTTTAATAATTCCTACAGCAATAGGATGTTCGGAGCTTTGCTCTAAAGCACTAGCGAGTCTTAACACTTCAGCCGAAGGATATTCTGTATTGACTGATTCAATCCTTGTCACTCCGAAGTCTCCTTTGGTCAATGTACCAGTCTTATCAAAAAGCAATGCAGATATTTTTCGTGACTCTTCAAATGCAGTTCTATTTCTGATCAACAATCCATTTTGTGCTGAAACGGCAGTAGAAATAGCTACTACCAACGGTATAGCTAAACCTAGTGCATGCGGACAAGCAATCACCATGACGGTTACCATTCTTTCTAAAGCATAAACAAAAGGAAAACCTAAAAACAACCAGATTGCCAAGGTGCTAAAGCCAACAGTTATTGCAACATAAGTAAGCCATTTGGCAGCCCTATCTGAGAGATTTTGCATTTTTGATTTTGTCTTTTGGGCTTCCTCAACCATCTTGATGACCTTGTTCAGATAACTATCCTTTCCAGTATGTTCTACTCTTGTTTTGAGTGAACCATTACCATTAATGGAACCACCAATTACTTTTTGGTCGACACCTTTCTTTACAGGTTTTGATTCACCAGTAAGCATCGACTCATTCAAATAGCTTTCACCTTCAACAATTATAGCATCAGCAGGTACTTTTTCACCTGGTCTGATGAGAATAACATCATCTTTCTGGAGTTCTTCCAGTTTAACATCTTCTACTTGATCTCCATTTACACGGTGGGCCTCTGCAGGCATCATGCTAACTAAAAGCTGTAGTGCTTTAGAGGCTCCTAATACTGATTTCATCTCTACCCAGTGACCGAGCAACATAATATCAATCAATGTGGCTAATTCCCAGAAGAAATCTTCACCTTCTAATCCAAAAACAGTTGCAGAACTATAGAAATACGCTACGCTGATAGCCATTGCAATTAAGGTCATCATACCTGGGCCTTTTGACTTTACTTCAGTGTAGAAACCTTTTAAAAAAGGCCACCCTCCCCAGAAATATACTATAGATGAAAGACCAAAAATAATATAGGCATTTCCTGGTAAAAGCCACTCATAACCAAAAAAGCCCTGAATCATAGGAGAAAAGACTAGAATAGGGATCGATAAAATAGTTGATATCCAAAAGCGCTTTTTAAAGTCTTCAATCATCATCTTGTGATGATCGTGTCCCATTTGACCATGGCTTGGGTTGTGTCCACTATGAGTCCCATGAGCTGAATGGTCTTTATGTTTCTCGTTTTGTTTTTGGTTGTGTTTATCATGTTGATGCTTCTCGTGATTCTTCATAATGTATATTTTATTTAGGATATTTTAAATTTAATTTTTCTAACTGTTTAGTTAAGATTTTAGCTGCTAAATAATTTCGATACCAACGTTTGTCCGAAGGGATTATTTGCCAAGGAATATGATCACAATTGTTCAGTATTTGATTATACGCTTTTCTGTATATTTCCCATTGTTTGGGTATGAGATCATCTTCTTTAGAGTATTTCCAGCGCTTGTGAAGCTTAGTCTTTCGCTCTTCAATTCTATTAATCTGCTCATCCCTTGATATGTGAAGGTAAAACTTTACAATCACCGTATTGTTTGTAAGAAGGTGGTGTTCAAGTTCGTTAATCAGACCAGTTCTATGCTGCAAGACATCCTTAGAAAGACTTTTATTTACAGTTGGCATTAAAATGTCTTCATAGTATGAGCGATTAAATACCTTTATCATTCCTTTTTCTGGGAAATGAGGATAAATCCTCCATAAAAAGTCATGATTTTTTTCATCTTCAGTTGGTTTTTTAAAAGATTTTACCTGAACACCTTGAGGATTCATACTGCTAAATGCATTACGGATTACTCCATCTTTACCAGAAGTATCAAGTCCCTGTAATATAATTAACAGACTGAATCGACCGTCAGCATAGAACTTGTTTTGAAGTTTGAAAAGTTCTCTCTTTAGTAATTTTAGTTGGTTCTTTGTTTCATCTTTTTTAATTCCCGATGGAGGTAATACCGATATGTTTTCCAGGTCAATCATCTTTTCTCATCTTTAGTTTTTCTATCATCGACTCACTAAAACTTTCACTGTAGATACCATAGGCATCAACTAAAATTCCTTTTATGTCTTTTTCACCACTAATAGCAAAAAGAATACTGTTATCATCAGGGTCACTTTCACCTTCGAATCGGTAATAGCTATCTATTTTGAAATCCTCTGGATACAGTTGTAGTTTTGAACTGGCACATTCTAAACAATACGGTTTTAAATTAAAATCTTCGGTATATCCTTGATTTCTTAATTCATTTATAGCTTGGCTTAATGTGTCAAAATTTGAGTTTTGTTTATTCATACTATCTCATGTTTAAAATATATTATTCCTTTGTTCTCTTTATAAACCATTTTTCACCTATAAAAACCAAAAGCATTACTGATGCAGAAACAATTAAAACAAGTATATCAGATTTTACTTTTATCCATAAAAATGCTGATAAAACAATAAAATCTAAAATTAAAGCGGACAATATGATTATCCCGTTAGCGTTTACTTCTCTTCTTAAATGTTTATAAACACCCCAGTGGATAATCATATCCATAACCAAATAAAAAATAGCTCCCATAGAAGCAATTCTGGAGAGATCAAAGAAAACAGTTAGAATGATGGCAACAACAACCGTATAAACTAACATGTGTTTTTGAATACGTCCAGACATTCCAAAATGACTGTGTGGAACTAGATCCATGTTGGTAAGCATTGCTGTCATGCGTGAAACTGCAAAAATACTAGCAATTACTCCAGAAATAGTGGCTACAATTGCAATTCCAACAGTAAAGTACAATCCGAAGTCGCCAAAAGCAGGTTTGGCTGCCTCGGCGAGTGAATAATCCTTGGCTTTTATGATTTCTGAAATAGTAAGGCTTGAATTTACTGCAAAAGCCACAAGAAAATAAACCACTGTACAAATCAATAGTGAAATAATTATAGATCGGCCTACATTTTTTTTAGGGTTGGTTATTTCACCCCCACTATTTGTAATTGTAGTAAACCCTTTATAGGCTAGAATAGAGAGCGCGAGAGCACCTATGTAACTAGTCGTGGAATAATCAACATTATCAGCTGTTTTGGGAATTAATCCATCCAATGAAAAACCTACAACCCATAAAGCACCAAGGGCAAAAATGATAATTCCGACAATTTTAATAAAGGACATGAATTGCGAAGATTTACCAATAAGTTTATTCCCAGAGATGTTAATAATAAAAGCAACAATTAATAATGCTACACCCAAGATTGGAATCCAGAGAGTTTTGTTTTCCACAGTAAATAATTGTAATGTGTACGAACCAAATGTTCTGGCTACTAAACTTTCATTGATTACCATTGATAACGCCATTAAAAGCGATGCTGACGCTGTTATGGTTGTTTTTCCATATGCCTTCTTTAAAATCATAGCAATACCACCCGCGGAAGGATATGTATTTGAAACTTTGATATAGGAATATGCACTAAAAGCTGATATAATAGCTCCTAAAATAAATATATATGGAAACCAAGTTCCTGATAGTTCTGCAACTTGGCCGAGTAAAGCGAAAATCCCAGCTCCTATCATTACCCCTGTACCTAAGGCAACTGATCCTGTAAGTGTTAGACTGTTTTTAATGTAATCGCTCATTTCTAATAATTTATTTTGTTTAAAGTATTGTATTATTAAGGATAATGAACCATGAAATAGCCCTCATTTTCCGTTCTAAATAATTGACTATTCAATATTCTATTATGATCAAAGTTTTCTATAACCTGAAAAGTTTTAGTTTTTACTTTAACTCCCCATAAATAGGCTTCAATGGTTAACGTTGATTTAAGTTTAAACCCATCTTCGTTTTTAATTAGTATTCTATTGGTAAAAGTTAAAATATTTGTCGAACCAAAAAAACTAAGAACTCCTGATTCAATTGACATAGAAATGCTCAGGTCGTTTAATGTTTTGTCTTCAGAATTGAAATCATAGAGTTTTTTAAAACGAGTAGAAGTAGTTTCTATCATATATTCGGCATTTCTATTTCGTGCAAATGGAAATACAGCCAAAATTACATCAGATTTATCGGGATTACAGGTGTATTGGGTAAAGTACTTCTCATCAAGTGTATTTTCTTCATCAAAAAGATTGACTTCTATATCTACAGTAAGAACCTTATCGTTCGTTTGTAATTCTCCAACTATAAAAACTTGTCTAGAAATTAATTCTTTATCATCATTGAACGCTTTACGGATTATTTTTTTACCGGCAATTTGCTCAATAAGCATATCCTGGCCGTTGACAAGAATGCCAATAAAAATGAACAGTAAGAGTAGGGAGATTTTAACCATGTTTCATCGTTTTTTTTATTGTGCTAGCTAATAAACTACTTAAATCTATTTGATTACTTTCATGTGGAATGGTATTGCAAGTGATTACTCGTGCACCTGCTTTTTGAAGATCCTCATATGCATTTCCGGCAAAAACAGCATGTACTCCTATACAAACTGGAGGTTTCAATCCAGTATTTTTTAAATGATTTACAGTTTCGATCATTGTATGAGCGGTTGAAATAATATCATCAACCAGTACTGGCGTATGATTTTTGTAGTCATCAACCTTTGGTATAGAGACCTTAACATCTCTATCACCACGACGTGTTTTTTCCAAAACGATAAACGGTGCACCTGCATTATTGGCTACTTTAGAAACCCATTGCTCACTCTCACTATCAGGACCTACCAACACGGGGTTTTCTATATTTTCTTTGATCCAATTTGAAATTGCATTTGCAGCGTGAACCAGTTCTGAGGGAATGTTATATATTTCGGTGAGCGACTCTCTCCTATGAAGGTGAGGATCTACTGTGATCAAGCTATCTGCAAAACTTGAAATTAGCTTTCCGAAATAATTTGAAGTCACCCCTTCACCAGCATTAAATACCTTATCTTGTCTCATGTATGCTAAATAAGGGGCTACAAGGCAAGTGCATTTTGCTCCTAAACTCTTGGCGGTTTGAGAAAGGAAATAAATTGGTAGTAGTTTTTCATCGGGTTGATGTAATGTCGCTACCAATACTACGCACTTGTTTTTAACCTCTGAAAGTATACGTACATACGTTTCTCCATCGGGAAATTGCCTAATCGTAGTTTCTCCTATTTCCGCTTCAAGATCATTGGCAAGATTCGCGGTAAGCTCTTCATTTCCAGCTAGTCCAAAAAGTATTATTTTCATTTCTCTTATTTATTGGATTGTTAAAATATTTTTTTGTGAGTTATAGTATTCCAATGTGTAATTAAGTTCACCCTCTGATTCAGCGTGAATAACGTAAAGTGTTTGTCCTTTTTCCACCATCGTGCCTATAGGTGTTAAAAAATCTATTCCAGAAGTTTTGTTTTCTGGTGCACCTGCTAATTTGGCAATTTTAGCTAATTTACGATTATCTACTTTAGTTACTGAACCTGCACGTTCTGCTTTTATTTCATGTTGGTATCTTGCTAGTTCAGGTTCAGAAAATCCTCCCTGAGCTTTACATATAGCCATGAATTTTCTATAGGCCTTACCTGACTCTAACAGATCTCTTGACATATTAATACCATCGCCAGTTTGAACTGAATCAGAAAGCTCTAGTATTTCTCCTGCCAACAACAAAGCACGTTCTTTTAAATCTTGGGGAGCATGAGATTCGTTTCTTAGAACTGCTAAAATATCCCTTGCTTCTAATGCTGGGCCAATCCCTCTACCAACAGGTTGTGAACCATCAGTTATAATTACTTTCAGTTTCAAGCCAATAGCATCACCTACTTTTTCCATTGCTATTTTAAGCTCATTAGCTGCATCAGTACTCCGCAACTTGGCGGTTTCTCCCACGGGAATATCAATAACCACGTGATTAGATCCAGCCGCTACTTTTTTTGACAATACCGAAGCAATTAATTGTCCTTCACTATCAATATCTAAGGCTTTTTCTACCTTAATCAGTATATCATCGGCAGGACTTAATTTTGCAATTTCCCCCCAGACTATGCAACCACCTTCTTTCCCCACGACTTTTATAATTTCTTCCATTGAAAGATTCACTTTCGTCATTACTTCCATTGTATCTGCTGTTCCAGCAGGTGATGTAATGGCTCTTGAGGAAGTTTTAGGCATGATTAATCCAAATGCTGTTACGATAGACACCACAATTGGTGTAGTTCTGTTACCGGGTAGACCTCCAATACAATGTTTGTCAACAATGATTCCTGACCCCCACCGGATACGTTGTCCTGTTGCAATCATAGCTTCAGTCAGTGAAATAATTTCATTGATTTCCATACCTTTCCCTGCACATGCTGTAATAAATGCGGAGAGGAAAACATTAGAATAATCGCCATGAACAATATCTGTAATAATTTCTTTCATCTCCTTAGACGAAAGAGTATTACCATATATCTTTGATCTAACATGACTCAAAGAGCTCATTGGATGTAAATGTGAGACAGAAATAGTTGTTCCTTCCTTCACTTCTAATGCAGTAACAGCACTTATTGAAAGACTGATTTCTCCTGGCTGTAATATTTCGGATCTAATGACATTTAGATTCGCTACTATAGATTTTTCACCATTGAAAATACGAATACGAGTTAAGGCTTCAAACCCCTCGGAGATACAGACGTGACAATCCTCTCTCATATAAACATGATGCTCGTTTTGAGTATGAATTCCTAGATTTTTAAATATTAGTTTATTTATTTGACCGTTCATCTATATTTTGTTTTTTTACTTCCAATGGGATGTCTTCAATACTATATAACTCTGGTATTGTGGAGTTCCATCCATAAACATCATTTATTTTTAATTTTAGGGTGTCAGCTGATTGATTTTCTCCATGAATAATGAATACATTTTCTGGAGTATTCTTAATATCACTCATCCAATCGAGTAACTCTGACTGATCTGCATGTGCCGAAAGTACTTGTAAATTAAAGACCTCAGCTTTAACATCATAGTGTTTACCATAAATTTTTAATTCTGAAGCCCCTTCCAGTAACTTTCGTCCTCTTGTACCTTCTGCTTGAAAACCTGCTAAAAGTACAGATGTTTCTGATCTACTGAGATATTGTTGAAGATATGTAAGCACTCGCCCACCACTCATCATACCACTACCAGCAATAACAATTTTGGGACGCTTGTCATCTATCACTTCCCACGTTTCTTTATACTCTTTAACTATATGGAATATGTCACACATTCTTTTGCAGTCTTCTTTGGAGAGTTTATGCCACCCCTTATGGTTGTGAAAGACATTAAGCACATTAGCACCCATAGGACTATCCATAATCATTGGTATATTTGGTATAATTTTCTTTTCCTGTAATTGCCACAGCAAATACATCAATGTTTGAGTACGTTCTACTGCAAAACTTGGAATTATGAGAGTTCCACCTTTTTCTATAGTGTGAAGAATAATTTTTTTTAGTTTTGCCTCCAGGTCTTCTTTGGGGTGAAGCCGATCTCCGTAAGTGCTTTCAATAAAAAGCACATCAGCTTTTTCAGGCTTCTTATAGGGTCTCATTAGCAAATCTTCCTTTCTTCCGATGTCACCCGAAAAGACAAATCGTTTTCCGTGTATGTCCAGTTCAATAAATGTGGCTCCTATGATATGCCCGTTGTACTGAAACCTTGCCTGTATACCTTCAAAAAGTTCGAACCATTCTCCTTCCGGTACTGGTTTGAAATGTGCTATTGTCTTTTCTGCATCTTTGAGGTCATACAATGGTTTTGCGGGGCTATGTTTAGAGTAGCCTTCCTTGTTAGCTCTTTCAGCTTCTTCTTCCTGTATTTTTGCGCTATCTCGTAGAATGATCTCGGCTACATCTAATGTGGGGGCGGTTCCCTGAATGGTTTTGTTGAATCCCATTTTTACTAATCTGGGTAAATAACCTGTATGATCCATGTGACCATGAGTCAATAATACTGTATCTATTTCATTCATCTTAACAGGTAAAGAATCCCAATTAAGTAATCGTAATTTTTTTAATCCTTGAAATAATCCACAATCAACCATGATCTTGTATTGTCCTGTATCTATAAGATATTTGGATCCAGTAACTGTTCCTGCCGCACCTAAGAAGTGGATTTTAATATTATCTTTTTTCATTAATTATGTTTCATTAAATTATTAAATACCACACAATTGATGTGCTTCTTTTAAAATATTATTTTGCCGTCGTTCACTTATTCCTATTAATTTTAATAAATCGGGATGATTGCACAATTCCATACATAGTACTTTTTCTTTTAAAAGCAGTTTTTGCTTTTCATCTTTTGTTAATGTAGTAAGACAAGTAATGGGGTGAAGACCAGAGATATCAATTCGCTCTTTCAAACTATTCTTTTTAGGGTAATCCCATCCCACCAACCTTAACCCTACACATTTTCCGAATTTAATGGCATCGGATGAGAATCTAGTATTAGTATAAATCCACCCTTGATGAAACTTAGTTTCATGTCCATCTTTCTTACTCCATTGTTTTTTTACATCTATATATCTTGATTGTATATAGAGTGGAATCTTTACGTTGCATTTCCGACCTTGCTCACTGTGGAATTTACACTCTATCATAAAATGTTCATTTTCTTTTTGAGCAACAACATCAACTTCGTGGTTAACACAATGACCTTTAACAATAACACCTACTTTAGTTTCAAAATTCTCATATTCAAGAATTTTACCAATAAATTTTTCAAAAGGAAAACCAGTTGGTCCAAGTTCTAAGATGGCATTTTTCAACTTATAACGACCCGCAGTAGGACGTGAGTTTTTACGCAATAATTTAAAAGCAGTTTTGTATATTTCCTTGGTGCTCATACCATCGTACAGAGATAATTCTATTTCCTTAATGACTTGCTGAATAACTATATCCTTGGCTCCTGAACGTTCCAATGAACGTCTAAGTTTGGACTGGTCGAAAGGGACTTTGTCTCCTGAAGCTTTTGTAACGATTATGGTTTTTGCTCTTGCCATGTGTTTAGAGTTCTTCTTTTATTTCTCCGCAATTCAACATTTCATTTCCAAAGTACGGGTTGAGAATCGTTTTGGAAGCGGTGAGCCAATAGGCCCCTTTGCCATCAAGAGCCATAGGGCAGTATGCGGCGAATAAGGACCTTGCTTGTATGTCAAAACTCTTTACTGTACAGTACATGATCTCAGATACGTGAGCAAAATACGAGCGTTTGTTACCCAGTCCTTTGATATGTTGCATTTCTTTGAGTTTTTCTTCATACAGTCCTGCATGTTGTGTCCACGCGTTTAGGCCTTCTCCATAAAAAGAATCAACAGGAATGGATTTTACTCTTTTCGCTAGTAGGCCTGCGGATTGATCCACTTTATTTGTGTCACCTTCAACCAATGCTTCAGCTAATAACAGATATTGGTCAACGACTTCACGAAATAGGATTTGGACAGAGTCATTTATCGAATAAGCTATATCTAGAATGACAATATTCTGATGTGTAAATTCATTAGCTAACTGATTGTGCTCTTTGTGTATAGGTTTCTCCATTTTTGTTTCTTTTTGTTCTCCGGAATACAGGAAATCAAGCTGGAAACAAGTATTTGAGAAATCAATATTTTGAAAATATTTTTCATGGCTTTTGATTGTTTTGATGGGTTTCAATATGGTGTTTCAATAGTTCTTTCAGACTATCCAGGTAATCAGAAAAGTTTTTAGTATTCAACTCCGGATGTTCACAACATGGGATTGTCATCGGGTTCTCATTCATAAACTCATACAGTTCCGGGTATTCCAGTTCCATTTTTAAGGTTAGGTCATTAATTTCTTTTGTTAATTCCTGTAATCGCTTCATGGGTTAAAGTTATTTTGAATTAATATTTACACTCAATACAAGTACTTCTGAATGGTTCACCATGCTTTCGGTAATACTTGGTGAAATCATCTTCATAAAACCTGTTTTCCCATGGGTGGTCATGGCAATGACATCAGCCTTCATGGTTTCTGCAAACTTCAGAATACCTCTTTCTTCGTTTAGGGCATTGTAAATATTTGTAGTGTAAGGTTCTTTGGTCGAATTTTTTAAGAAAGACTGCATTTTAGTTTCTATTTCGTCGGTTTCCTTAAAGTTAAAAGGCACGTTTACATTTAACAAATGAATTTTCGCGCCCATAAACTGTGCGAAATCAACTACTTTTTGAAATGGCTTTTGAACTTCTTCTTCAAATGTAGATGCAAAAACTATATTTTTAACTTCGAAATTTTGAGGCTTTTTCTTCACTACTAACACAGGAGCAGAAGAATATCTAACTACTCTTTGCGTATTGGTTCCAAGAACTTCTTTTATTCCTTTTGCTCCGAAAGATCCCATTATGATAAAATCATGCTTATGATGCTTAATATGAAAATCAATTTCTTCATGACCTTTATCATAAACTAAGAATGTCTGAGCTTTTAAACCCATTTTTTCAGCATCTCTTTTTAATTGAGAGAGTTTACTTTTTGCAGTTCCAATTCTCTTTTTTACCTCAGGGTATAAATCTTCTTTTTCGAGGGGCAATTTCACCCAGTCTACTGGTGTGTGTAATAAATGCAAAAAGTGGATCTCTGCATTGGCTTTTTTGGCAAACTCAAGACCTAATTCTTCTGCCTCTCTTGCACAGTCCGAAAAGTCTGTTGGTATTAAGATGTTTTTCATAAAACCTAATTATTTATTTGACTTAAAACTTCTAATAATCAATCTATTTCCCTTGTCGTAGGTGAAATAGCTCCACGCCCAATTAATAGCAACTAAGATTTTATTTTTAAATCCACTAATTGAAATTAAATGAACAAAAGACCAGAGTAACCAAGCTATATAGCCACCAAATTTTAATTTTCCAATATCAGCGACTGCTTTTCGTTTACCTACTGTAGCAAGTGAACCTTTGTCTTTGTACTTGAACTTACTAAATTCTTTATTCTGTAACTGCAGTAATAAGTTGCCTGCTAATTGTTTTCCTTGTTGAATAGCTACCTGAGCTACCATGGGATGACCAATGGGGTATTTCTCAGACAACATTGCTGCAATATCACCAATGGCAAAGATGTTTTCATACCCTTTTATCCTGCAATAATCATCTACCAAAATACGATTTCCTTTGGTGATATTGTCATTTTTGATTCCAATAGGAACATTTCCTTTTACTCCGGCAGTCCAGATCATTGTTCTTGCTTGTAGTAACACATCTTTATTGGTTCTGATATTTAATCCATCGTAAGATTGCACGGTATTATTTAAAAGTACCTCAACACCCATTCTTTTGAGAAATTTCAAAGCATTTTCTGAAGATTTACCAGACATGGCTTTTAACAAAGCATTATCTGCCTCAATAAGGTAAACAGACATGATAGTAGCATCAAGCTCTGGATAATCTTTCGGGAGAATATATTTTTTAAATTCAGCAATTGCTCCTGCCGTTTCTACCCCTGCAGGCCCTCCTCCAATAACAGCAAAATTTGTTAGGGCATCACGTTCTGCATCATCACAGGTCATCACAGACTTTTCAAGGTTTTGTAAAATCATACTTCGGATATCCAAAGCTTCTTGAATGCTTTTCATGCCTACACCATACTTCTGCACATCTTTAAGTTTAAAGAAATTGGTGTCACTACCTGTAGCAATTATCAAGTGGTCATACTTAACTGTTCCAATATCTGTATGAATTGTATTGGATTCAGCTTGAATTTCAGTTACCGAAGCCATTCTAAAAAAAACATTAGAGTAACCCTTAAACATTTTTCTAATTGGAAATGCAATATTGTCTGGCTCGATTCCACTTGTAGCTATTTGATACAATAATGGCTGAAATTGATGAAAATTATTTTTATCCAAAACGACAACCTGAAAAGGTTTGTTTTTAAGATTTTTAACAAGTGAGATACCTGCAAAACCTCCTCCAATTACAACTATTCTTGGCAGGGTGCTATCTGGAAGGCATATTTCATTTCCCGTTTTACATTCTTGCATAAGTAATTGTATTTAATTTGTTAAGACGATATGTATATACTTGTAAGAAATCTATTAGAACGTATTAAATTAGAAAGGAATAATAGTGGACGTCACTCCAAGATTGATTTTGTTGTTTTACATATTATTTTGATCAGTTTTTTTATTAAATGAAATATTATAAAACATGGCAACACATGCTCCTATAAGCCAGGCGATGACAAAGGTTTGTACCAAACCAATACCTGCCTCCCATAAAGGGATATCCATACGGATTATATTAGAGACATCTAACCCATGAAGCAAACTGTTAAAAAACTTAATAGTTCCTTCACGACCAACCGTTGCCATAACAATTATACAACCTAAATAAAGAAAAACCCCTGTTAAACCAAAGGCCATCCCTAATTTTTTAACATTTATTTTTCCCATAATATTTTATTTTTTTAGTGGTGAGAATCTTTTGATTTTTTGTCATTCTGATTATTAATTTGATCACTTGAATGAACTCTAATCATAAAAAGGTGCGCAACAAAGAAAATAGCCATAAATAAAAAGAAAGCTGAGCCAGAAGTCACTCCAAATGAAGGGAGTAAAAAAATAAGTAGGATTGGAGCTAAACACGCTACCACCATCCAAAACCAATGATTTTTCATAAAGTTAAAATGTTAATTTCAGTTATCATTTTCAAGCTCTGTTATATTATAGCTCGTGTTCTTCAATGCACCTTGTATCTGACTAAGTTTTAAATTAATTTCAGAAACAATATCTACCTGTTTCTTTTGCAAATCTACTTTAACAGATTTAATTTCGGGGATTGAGGACAATAATCTACTTTCTACTGTGTTTGCACAACCACCGCAACTTAGACCACTTACGTTGTAAGTATGTTGTATTTTATTTATACTATTATTCTCCATAATGTTATAGTATTTTATTAATCTTTTAGAAGTACCTTTTTCTGCTCTTCATATTCTTCCTTATTAATATCTCCAGCCGCATATCGCTTTTTAAGAATATCTAGAGGAGTTTCTTTCTTTTTTTTCTGCCCTGGAATCTCATAGGGAATAGCAAAAACCCAAAAAATAAAAATGAGCCAAAGAATCCACCAAACCCAGTGCATTCCAAAAAAATGATGTCCATCAAAGTGCCACATAATTCTGTTTTTTTAAAGTTTTAATTCTTGTTCAAATATAGTTTTATTACCTTCTTTAAATAATGACTATTATCACTATTTGAGCTGATATTTAACGCTTTTTAATCTATCCTATAAATTATTCTAATAAACAACTTAATTTTTCAATTATTCTTTTCTAAAAGAACATTTTTTATTAAAAAAAAGTTGAAATCTGGAGCTATCTCACTTTTTAGTTGAATTATAGTTTTTTTCAT
>CEQS01014067.1_pt1 | contig 18619 bp, 12 predicted proteins | sample 530981 | NCBI WGS metagenome assembly CEQS01 (sample SAMEA2621176, study PRJEB7988) | marine metagenome | biome: marine biome (ENVO:00000447); feature: mesopelagic zone (ENVO:00000213); material: "saline water (ENVO:00002010), including plankton (ENVO:xxxxxxxx)" | depth 800 m
CATGTTCCAGTTTGAGAATTCATGGATTCCACCAGCTTCTTTAACTATGTCGTCACCAGGTTGTAGGAACAAATGATACGTATTTGCCAGGGCCACTTGATTGCCGACATAAGTAGCCATATCTTCAGGTTTAATGCTTTTGACGGTTCCTTTTGTGCCGACAACCACAAAAGCAGGTGTCTCGATATCACCGTGAGGAGTGGAGATTATCCCGGCCCTAGCCATAGAGTTTGGATCTTTCTTCACCACTTTGAATGTAATTGGTTTTCCGCTCACGGTGTGTTGATCAAATAAATTACAGTTTGTTGTAGATACGCGAAGCGCGGTGATTTTGAAAAGAAATGTAGTGGACCTACATAGACTGACAAAATCACCGCCGCACCAACGTGATGTGGCAGATACTAATTTATCCCAAGTAGTTCAATAGTAAATACTAGGGTGCTGTTCGGTGGAATTGGTCCAATTCCCTGTGAACCGTATCCCTTTTCTGGTGGAATAACCAAAACTCGTTCGCCACCAATTTTCATCCCCATTAATCCCTCTTCCCATCCAGCAATTACCTGACCAGCACCAACGGTAAACTCAAATGGAACTCCCCTTTTCTTTGAACTATCGAACTCTTTTCCATCTTGTAGGGCACCAGTGTAGTGAACAGAAACCGTATCACCATCTTTTACCTCACCACCCACTCCGACTTTAATATCGTCAATTACCATACCTTGTGAATTATTAGTTACCTGAGCCAAACCAGCTGTCTTCTCTTCCCCAACGACAATAATGCCTGGCTTCTGAGCTTCAATTACTTGAGCAGGTTGACCAACCACACCTGGACTAAATAAGGCATTATCAACTTGTACTAGATAGATTGCAAGTGCCATAAAAAACACTGAAACACCGGCTGCGAATAACTCGAATTTATTAAACATATCAAACTAATTTATAGAATCAATCATAGCTATTTTTGATGAAGTTGCAACATAAGTCTTCAACTGTATCTGTCCGGACAAAATCCCTTGAGACACTTTAGGGTTAGACTTTTTTGCCAATTCCTGGAGAAATGCAGCGTGTTTATTTGCTGACATTGGGGCTGGTTGAGAAAGGGTAGATGCAGATGTAACCGGAATTAAAGTTACTAAACTGGCGCTGAAATCAACCTCAAGCACCAATCCCTCTTTAACATCGTTAGAAAAGTACTGATCAAAAATATAATTTCCAAGTGAATAAAAAACAGGAACACCATTGATTAAATCAACTTCCTGTACTACATGTGGGTGATGTCCGACAATGAGATCAGCGCCAGCACTGACAAGCTGTCTGGCCAACTGTTGCTGTACTTGGCTACTTTGCGAGTCATACTCAACTCCCCAGTGGATATAAATTACCTGAAAATCACTTTTAACACTAACCTGCTTTATCAGCTGGATAAGCTCTGTAGCCTCGGTTTGGCCTGAAAGATCCTCAGCTCCGATTATGGCTACTTTGGAGGTTTCTTGGTTTATGTATGTAACCGAATTGCTATTTACCTCCTCAGCTACCCCGAAGCCAGACAAATTGCTGTTCGAAAACTCAACAAGAGTATTGTTATATCCTGACTCACCATAATCAAGACTATGATTATTAGCCAGCGAAAAGTGAGTAAATCCAGCCTGAATGGCAGGTGTTAAAAATCTTTCGTCAACAGAAAATCTAAGCATATTTTCTTGAGTAGGAACATGCTCTTTTGGAATTGCGGCTTCAAAGTTTCCGATAACTGCTGGATTACTGGTGAGCGAAGAGAACGATAAACCTCTATATGGGTAATCTGACCCCTTACTACGAAGCAAAAATTCCACGTTTCTAGCTAGAAGGACATCTCCAACAAAAACTAATCGATCATATTCTCTTTCCGAGCTAACTAGATCTGCTTGAACAACTGGTGTGTTGTGGGATATTTTTTCATTTTGGATCCGTTCGATATACTCACCAAGTGCTAAGGTTGGAAAAGTAAAACTTGGTGCACCTTCAAGCAATTGCAAAAAAAGTAGAACTAGGGCAAAAAATATAGAAACTTTTTGAATCACCGCTGAACGAAGTTAACATTGGAACTGGGATGAAAAACTCCGATGCTATTCAAGTACATGTAGCCGAGTATTCCACCCAAAGCCAGGGCTAAAGAGAGAAACCAAATTAGAGTGTATTGAAGAGTTACTGCAGCTCTATTGCGAACTTCGACATCAACCTTATTAGTGACGTCAGTATCGATACCAAGCAAATTGGCAATCTCGCTAGAATTTAAAGCTTCCTGTGAACGAAAAACTTTATGTAAGCCATCTACTCGAGTTTGTTTAGTTTTAACATCTTCGCGTAGCACCATAATGGCCGTATCTACTTCATCCTTTGAGTAGCGAGCGCTCATTAGAACAGAGCGGATCTCCTCATCAGGTGCAGTTGGAGTAACTCCATTAATTTTCAGTATAGCTTCAACTTGTTCTCTTGCAATCATAATTCTGTTTCTTCGGTTTCCGATAAACGTTGTTCTTGGACAATGTACTGATTGTAGATTTCCAAAAGAACAATAAACAGAGTAACAATAACTGGTCCTACGACGAAACCAACTGGGCCAAACAGTGAAATACCTCCAAGTACGGAAATCAGAATAATAAAGGGATGCAGGTTGTTACCACGACTAATCAGATAAGGACCGACTAAATTGTCGACTAATCCTACGATAAGAGCTGACCAGATCAGAAGGCCGATACCGCTGATCATTTCTCCTGCAAAAAATAGATAAATAATAGCTGGTGCTGTTACAATCGTTGTTCCAATCCCAGGAATTAAGGCTCCAACCGAAGCAACTGAACCCCAAAGTATAGCTCGGTCAATTCCAAACAAACTAAAGCCAACCGCTACCAAAGTACCTTGAATCATGGCTACAAAAAGCGTGCCGGTAGCTACAGCCCTAACCGCTCGAGCCATACGCTCAAATATGATCTTATCTTCGTGATCTGGTAATGGACTGGCTTTAATCACCAACTCTAACAACTCTCGTCCGTCACGGAAGAAATAAAATGATCCGATAAGAGAGATGAAGAAAATGAAGATAACCGAAACAGTGCCAGCAAAAATCTGTCCAATATTTCCAGTTACCCATTCGGCAGTGGCTTTAACTTGTTTGTTTAAGTCAACATTGAAGTCAGGAATCACAGTTCTAACTGTCGACTCCAGTGCGGAAATACTTGATTGCACTGACATTCCTCCGCTGTCAAAATCTTCGTAAAAAGCTAGCACCTCATTAACAATTAACGATGTTATTAACACCAACGGAACGATAATAGCAAAAAGAACCACCAGAGTAGACAAAAAAGCAGCGGCTGATTTATTACGCTTTGGAACAAAGTTACGGATTTTGTCATAAAGCGGCTGACAGATTGTGACAATTACCGCAGAGAGGGCCAAGGCTGTAATGAACGGCGCCATGATCTGCCATACCATATAACCAGCCAACCCAAGAAGGCCAAAGAAAAACACGTACTCAACTACTCTACTGAGCTGCATAATGTCTTTATTATACAGTACAGTTTTCAAATACGAAAAAGGGCCTAGCGGATAAGCTGGCCCTTGGCATCCTTATGATTAAATTCTATCTCGCATTTCCTGCTGTGAGACCATGGCAGCTGTTTTGACTGCGCGGAAAGACTCACGCGCTGCACTGTCTAAAGCCGGAAAGGCGGTATTGAAGAATTGCGATAGCCCCCAAAGAACTATCAGAAAACCAATTGCTTTTCGCACAATAATTGCTTTGCAGCCCAGAAACCCTCTTTTCGACGAGAGAGCTCCACGTAAATAAGTGGAAGGGTGCTGACAACGGGTTTCCTGCTATTCCTACTATAGTACAACTTGGTAAGTTTGTAAATAGTTACTGGGCTAAAGTCTCTTCGATTGTCCCTCTGACCGCTTCTTGATTTAGATCGCCTCGAATATGTTTTACGATCTCCCCTTTTTGATTATAGATGATGGTTTCTGGCATAGCGTATCCGCCGATTGATTTAAAGAATGAATCATCCGGGTCAAGAATCAGCTGCACTTTTAGGTCAAGATTGTGCGCTTTAAGAAAGCGCTCGGCACTGTACCGATCTTCGGCTCTATTGATAGCAATCACCACAACTGAATCTTGCTCATACGATTCGGCTATTTGGGACAGCTGCTGTAGTTCCTTTGCGCAAGATGGACACCAGCTAGCCCAAGCATGGACTAGCATAACTTGACCAACGTAATCAGTTAAAACGACAGACTTTCCCTCCAGGTCTGTGTAGGAGCCGGTAGTGGTTGCACTAAGAGCACGATAGGCCGGTGTAGAAGCGATTTGTCTCTCAATAGCTTTGTTATACGTAAACCATCCAACTATCAATAGTATGAATATGAGAGCAGTTAAAGTTGCAAATGAAGATCTACTTAAGCTCATATCTCAATTACTTATTTCAGATATTTTTTCTTGCTCGTAAGAGTTCTCTTGCTGAACTAAGTAGGCAAATACAAACATACCGATTACCAATAGCGTTAATACAAGAGTTACTAATACGATAATCTTTAATTTCATATAACTATTCTATAGCATCAGCGTAGTCACTACCGACATAAATCACAACTGGAACGCCATCAACAGGATCGCCGGTATATGATGAAAGTAGCGCATTATCTAACAATTTGCTAATTTCCAAGGCCTGGTCAACAAAACTATCATTGTAAACTACAACTGTGTTGTGTTGGGTTCCTTCAAAGTCAATACTTAGAGCGTTAACAGGTACACTATTCTCCTCAAGATAAATGCGCATTGCTGCTGTCACACCCGGTTCTCCACTACGATTTACTAAGTTAATTTTTGGCAAGCGATCTGCTGATGTGGTGGTAGCAATTGGTTGTGTAATCTTAGCTTCGTAATCAAGCTGCTCAGAAGAAATAATCAGTTCACTGTCAGTTCCTGCTACCGTAACCTCGTACATACTCTCTTCCTGTGAGGCGTTTCCTATATACCAAACCAGACTCACTAGAAATGCAACTACCACCATTATTGAGACAAAGAACCAGCGATAATTTTTTATAAACTCCCACAAGACTGAGAATTTATCATTTATGGTAGTAGAAGAACTAAAGCGATTCCTTAAATCAAGGATTCCAATCTCAATCGGAGCAACTAATGATTTACGTTTGGAAATCTGATAGGTAGAGCGGGGAACACTAACAGCTCCTGGCGCTATCCCCGCTAAAGCCAGCATGCGTCGAATGTAGAGTTTGATTGCCCAAACCATGAAAAAAGCAAAACTAAAGATAACTACAATAACTGACAGTAATGCCTTCCACGGTATAACCCAGAAATTCGTTTCACTGAAAGTGAACTGCTTGCTCTCGGCTCCATAAGCCAGGGTAGCAATTGCTGTGTAGCGACCCATATCAGCTATTGACCAGTCCCCTTTCCAGCTGAAATTAAACTTCCTGATACTTTCCTGTGGAACAATTCCAAACATTGTTTCTCGGTTAACCGGCACTGAACCACGCACCTGGCCCCACATATTAAAAATTTCGATTTCACCTTGAGGTTGAAGAAAGACATTTCCGGTGTTTTCAAATCTTAACTCGAAAGTCGCTTCCGGTTTCTCTAGTAGCGACTTGGTGGTTCTGAAAGACCTGATCCAGCCTTCTTCTTTTACGTCACCACTAACACGCAAGAAAATAAGTGATGTGATTACCTGGGCAGTTTCAACTCGAGAAGCTTTGTCGTCAGTTTCCGGAGGTTTGGTTCCAACAAAAATCGCTCCATAGTAGCCACCTGGTCCAGTATCTTTTGGAACTGAAACTGTAAAGGGTAATTCTAGAGTTTGCTCAGCTGGTATTGTTAAAGATCTCTTTTCAAAAGAGATCCATTCTGCGAGGGTTGTACCTCTAGTAGCTTCAGAGTTCACGTAAACGAAGCTGCCCTGACCGGAATTAACATCTGGAATAAAATTGACTGGTTCAACGTAAACAGTTATTTCGAATGGATTAGGATTAATGACCCGTATCACACTTGACCAATCTTGTGAAGGATTTGCTGTCATTTCATAGAGAGTCGGCGAAATACTTAGCGACATAGTTGCTTGAGCCTGCACAAAAAAGGGTAAGACAAAAAAACCTAATAATAGGAGTAGAGTGTATTTACTAATTTTATTTTGACAAATCGATATCATGATCCATTGGGTTGGCGTCGTGTCCATCACGTACAAACATTGTAACGTCTTCTACCTCATCGTGATACGGGGCATCCATAAAAGTACGCTTGAAAAGATACGTTACAAATAAGGACATGAGAACTACTGCAGTTAGAACTATCAACATCAGTTTGAAAGGCATTATATAGAAAAAGGCCGTATCATAAAGTGCAGCCTTTTGGTCGTTGCCGTATTTAAGTGAAAGGTTGGCTTTGTAGCGTCCTAACCCTGACATATCTGGCACGGTAGTAACTATGGTAGTGGTCTCACCAGGTGATACTGCCACCCCTTCTGTATTAACTGGCACTGCAGTTCGTTCAACACCACGAGAATCATAAAAAACAATTTCACCTTTTGGAGCAGAAGTAATTTCACCGATGTTTTCCAATATGATTTCAACTTCACGGTTATTACTGCCCGTAATAAAACGACTGATTGAAAAGCTGCTGACTCGCATACTGTCATTACGCTCGTCACTAATCGTAATCTTAACCACTACACCATCAGCCTCACCACTCATGGAGACTTTTTCTGCATATTGGCGATTTGGACCTGGTACGAAGCCTACAAAAGCGTGATATTCACCTGGATCTGCAAACGGATTTATTTTAAATGTAATTGGCACCTCTCTCTCTTCTCCCGGTGGAATTTCAATTCTTCCGCGCTTAACTTCTATCCAACTAGTAACAGTATTTGTGCGGTCTGTCATCACCGGCTCAATGAATTGGTAAATTTTGCCACTAGTATCGACTTCAATTTCGTTAGTCGTAGCATAGACCACGTATTTACGATAAGTGCTATCATTCGTAAGTAAAACTTTCTCAGTAATAATGTCACGGGGCTGTGCTGTGATATCAATAAGAAATGGTCTGACCGAGTATTCTCCAGCTTGTGCTTGAGGTGGTAGCAGCAATAAAAATAGTAGCCAACCAAACAAATAAATGATCTGATTCTTCACAAATATAATCATACACTTAAAATACCGGCACCACTACATATGTAACGCTGGTTTCGTAATCACCTGCAACTTGATCTTCGGTAACCCTGATGCGATAAACCAAATTCTCGCTACTAATACCAGGTACAGAACTGTACATAACCTCCTCAGCATTAGTGGCTAGTGGAGCATAAGAGTCAACCGGAGCAAAACGTCCACTGCCTCCGGCTAAGGTTGCATCAGTTGTATGATAACCAAAGCAGCTTAATGATGCACTAGTACAGGCAGCTCCCCAGCCTGCCGGAGCTGCGTTACTTGATGTAATAGGAGTAATTTCAGTACCATAGGAATTTTCTAACTGCTGATCAGCGAACATCAACACCTGGTAACCTTCCGTAGCATTAGTGTTAACCGATAAATCTTGCGCTACTTCTTTGTCAGTATCAAAAATCACAGAGCCAAAATCAATTGACGTGGCAGTTGAAGTAGCATCAGTGGTAATATCGCCGATGACGGTGTTATTATCCACACCTGAAACAGTAAACACGAGTTGTGCACCCTCAGTTACTAGTGACGGATATGATGAGCTTGCCACCAACGGCTGGTCAGCAACCACGTCAAACAGCCTAAAGTAGTAAACACCATTGGCTCTAGCGGCGGCGTGCTGAAGTGTGAATTCAAACTCCATATTGGAACTAGCAGGTTGGTTTAATGTACTGCTGGTAGTAGCGGCTTCGTTGTGAACTCCACAGCCGTTACCAACTCCACCGCTACAGCTGTCAGTATTTGTTAGAACGGCGCTTTGAATAACAGCATTGTCAATGCCACCACCATCAGCGTAACACCAGGTAGAGGTTGCCACGCAAGAGCTGGTAGCAACTAAATAAGTACCCCCGTCTGAGAAGTCAGCGTATTGAGAGTATTGGAGACCAAATTTTATGTTAGTCCCGGCGGCATTTTCTACTTCGGCGACCAGGACTCTGAGTTTAATTTCGTCCGTGTTAACAATATCAACCGGGGCAACATTTTCAACTGCCAGTGGGCTAGTTGGAGTTTGGTTTGTTTCGTCACCAAACCATCGCCAATCGCCGATGATTGGTGTGTAACCTGTAGTTCTAATGGTTGGATAGTTGATGTAACTATCTAGTTCCGTGTCGTCATTATTTATTGCACGGAAACAATAATCTGAACGCTGAGCAGCACCGTTATGTTCAACAATCCAGTCGTACTCAACATCTTCGCCAATATCAACTGAGTAAGGATTAACAGCTGAACTATTCTGCTCTTCGTAAGTACCAGCAACATCAGATGGAGTAAGTAACAAAGTACCGGAAGCCGGTGTACTGGTAGCAATTTCAGCGCCATCTATCAACGAACCATTGTAACCCCGCCAAATTGCACCGCTGCCTGGATCTCCGACGTCAGTCCAGACAGTAATCGCAGAGCAAGTAGTATCTTGCAATCCGTATTGTAACTTGAAAGAGCGAGAAGTTTCAGGCAAAGTCGCATTGTTGATTCTAAATGACATTCGAATACGCACTCGCTCGCTCTCACCAAGTGGATCGTCAGCTCCAGTTAGAGTAGTATTTTCACCCAGGTCAGTTGCTCCGACTGGCCATGGATCCGTCGGTGTAATTAGGTCATTATCAACATAAAAACGGTAATAATTTTGTCGTACAGAAGTCTCAGCTACCGGCCATTCAACAATTTCTGTACGATACGTTTGTGTTTGACCAGTGTCGCTACGCCAATATTCGATCTGGGTACCATCAGTGGTGATGTTAACGCCGACCATCGGTCGTGGAAATGCAGTACCAGCACCGGAGCTACGGTTGCTTACCCAAGGAGATGTATTTTCTGCGTTGACAGTTGTAATGGAAACAGCCTCCGTACATGGTTCAGCACCACCACACGCTCCAATTGCTAACGAACCGTTTGTTCGTTGTACGCTCATCTCGCCCGTTCCGATTTGAGTATTCTCAAGCACCCAGGCTACACCATAGTGACCTGCTGGTGTAGTAGCACCGGATTGCAATTGAAATGAAACAAAACCGACACTGGATAGCCACACCTCTTGACCTGTTTCGTCTAGACCATTGCTAGCAACTCTTTTTTGTGCATGAACAAATGTACGTGAGAGACTATTCAGAGCCGCGATCGACTCAGTTTCAGCTGCGGTGGCAGAGCTATAATTATGTTCAACTCTTTGAATTTTCCAATTGGCTCCGGTGAATTCAACTACTGCGTAACTAATATCAGTTGTGTCACCCGTTGCACCTCTGGTAAACACCGGCTCGTCACTAGCAGTAGCCCAATGTGAGGTATACAAACCAGTATTGACAACAGTGCCAACATTATCGTTACTTTGACCGGTAATAAATACCACGACGTCTGAATCGTCCACGATACCTGTAGCCGCTGTGCCTGTAGCCACTAAGGCCCCTGAACCCGGCGCGATTACTGAGTTCTGTCTTACTATCATTTCATTATCACCACCAACTATGCCAATATATTCGATTATTTCCCAACTAACTCTAGTTTCAGCCGTGGCAGTAGTCGGGCGTTGAATCACAAAGCTGTTTTCAATATTCCAAGGATCGAGTATGTAAGCAGTAATGTCATCAGTGTTTTGATTACCACCACCGGTAGTGTTACCTCCACCAGTTAACTGCGTAGTGGTAATTCTAACAAAAGCTGAAGTAGACGCCGCTGGAGTTATATAATCAATACCAGCAACTAAAGTTGTACTAGCTCCAGTAATTACTTCGGTTCCACGTTGAATGTAAAAATCTTGCTTTTCTCTTGTTGTGAGTTCAGGGTATATATCGTATTTAGGTAACGGAGTACCTGAGTCAGTTACCCGGAAGCAGTAGGTGGTGTCGAATGCTGAATCTGTAGTTGCTTCAATCGAATATTCTAACTCTGTAAACTCACTATTACTTAGTGTAATAGCGCCGGATTCAGAACTGGTCTCACGTAGTGCGCCAACTCCATCAAAAGTTATGTTCCCATCTGTGACCGCACCGTTACCGGCAGTAACGATATTTGTAGTATTACCATCAGCAATATTGGAACTAAGGGCCATATCCCAAGCTCCAGCAACAGCGCCAACATCAGTCCAGGTACTGACGTTAGCGCAAGTCGAAACCTTGGTTCCATATTCGAGTCTGAAGTTAGTGGCTGAGGCATCAACTGTCCCTTCATTAGAAACCTCTAAACGCAACCGTCGAATTGATTCTTGAGGTACACCAATAATTACAGTATCTTCACTACCTCCTGAAGCTGAGGTTGCTCCAGTTTCATTCCCATCGTCATTTCGCCAATGATAATGCTCTTGAGTTAAAACTGGGCCTGCTATTGTTGTACTTCCAGTTGGCGAAACTGCTGTACTGGGACCAACCGAAGAGCTTGTAACAATCACGTCACTGGACGGATCAGCAATTTGCACTTCAATAGTTTCCCCATTACTAGCTCCTGATCCGACATCAAATACAACATAACCGCAGAATGAATTGGTGTTGTTTAGTGATTGTGACCCCGTAAAGGTTGAACTGCCATTAGCAGCAGAGAAACCATCTGTATCGGTAGTACCCCACTGTGGATCGGAGCCAGCATTATAAACTTCACCAGTACAATCATACGGAGACGTATTATCTACGTCGTAGTATATTTCAATATTATCCAAATTATTTTGAGCATCAATGGTGCCTGTTTCGGTGATAGTAATACTGGTTAATGTTCTAGTTCCACCAGACCGTTCAATCACAAACGTACCACCAACATACTGAGCAGTACTACCAGCATCAAGTGATGTCACCTGGGAACTAGAAGCACTCACGTCAATATCAGCGGAGATAGTGCCTTCAGGATAAACGTCATAATTTCGCAAAGGTGTACCGGCGTCCGATAGACGGAAACAATAAGTGTTACCTTGCGGTGCTCCAGCAGTTGGCTCAATTGCGTATTCTAACTCCACGAATTCGGAATTGGTAAGAGTGATGCTTCCGGTTTGCGAGGATGTGTCCTTTTGAGCGCCATTAGTGGTTAAGAATGTGGTATTTTCGTCGGTCACTCCACCGTTGGCTTGAGAAGCTACGTTAGTAGTATTGTTGCCGTCAGTTAGGTTAGCGGTGTTTACTACATCCCAATCACCACCACCACCGGTACCGACATCTGTCCAGGAGCTGATGGCCGCACAAGTAGTGATCTTCTGTCCATATTCCAAACGATACTGGACTGCCGCAGATGAAGTCGAACCTTCAGCCGACACCTCAAGTCGCAATCGTCTGGTGGTGCCGTTAGCAAAGCCAGTAGCCGAAGTATCTTCTGTGCCCTCAATTGAAGTAGCCGTGGTCTCAGAGCCGTCATCATTTCTCCAGTTGTAATGAATCTGCGTCAGCTCAGCATTACGAAGAGTGGTAGATCCGTTAATGTCGACGGCACCAGTAGGACCTAATGTTCCACCACCAGTGATAGTTACATCTGTGGTCGGATTATTAATTGAAATATCAATAGTGTCAGCATCGGTTGAAGAAGCAGTGATATCCGACACTACATAGAAACATGCTGTCTGAGTGGTGTTGATGGTAACTGTATCAGTAAAACTCGAACTACCGTCAGCACCTGAAAATCCATTGGTGTCAGTCGATCCGTACTGCGTTTCAGTACCAGCATACGATTCGCTGCCACAGTCGTATGGAGAGGTGGTGTCATATTCATAAAAAAGCTTGATGTTATCTAAACCGTTGGCAGCATCAACACTTCCAGACTCAGTAATAGTTATACCAGTTACGTTACGACTTGAAGTGCGTTCTTCAACTGCAAATAACCCGCCGACATAAAGATCGGAAGTAACAATGTCGGCTTCACTAGTCTGTGTACCAGTAGCTGTTACAAATGCATCAGTACCCCAAAAATTTTGATCGAGCAGCACGCCCTGTACTGCGACCCGGTTGGATTGAAACTCGGCATTAATCGGAGCTTCAGTCTCATCGTATTCAGTGACTTCAATGTAATCAGAGGTGCCCAAATTATTCAAAATCAAACCACCGGAAGAACCTCCAGAAAACGACTGACTGCCACGAATATATGATCCGTGGCCACCGTAATTAACAAGTGAGCCGGATTTCTCCCAATCAATTCTTGGCGGCTGACGTTCGTTTGAAGAATTCACAGCGTACATGGTTGAGAAAAAAAGATAATCACCAGCTGCATCTATGTTGATACGTTCTGGGTTTGAAGTTGTTGAATGTGAAAAAGCGGCAGAATCAACCTCTTGTTGAGTATTCCAAGGAAAAGCAGTGCGTGAACTAGAAAGAGCCGAGGTTGCATTACGAGTAAGCATCACATATGAACCCTCATCGGGAAGTGCCACTATAGAAATAGCAGTCTTGCCTCCTTCAATGATTGTAGTGCCGCCGGAAGCAGAAGACTCACGTCTATACTCCAGGTTAAGTGTCTGATCGCCGATAGCATCCTTCCTAATAATACCAACGTACGACAGCGTGCCGTCTAGAATGCCATTACTATTACTATCACCCCTAAGATAGGTGGTAGTTCTGGTGCCTGGAATCTCAGCTCCATCGAGCGTTAGGCGCATTTCATAGTTTTCTCGAGTGTTATTAGCGCTTCGATTAAAGTGGACGTTGGCTGTCACCAGAAAGTGGTCGTTGTCGTCCCCCTTAAGAGTGATATTTCCAGAAGTTGGTGTAAAGTCAAATGAATCTGTATCAACTTCGTCACTAGCATCCCAAGCCAGGTCAGTAAAGGAAGTGTTGCTGTCGATATCCCCCGTGTCTGCACCGCGACGAATTCTAAGGTAATCCCAGGAGTCCTTAAGTTTCAAAACCGAAACACCATTCGTAGTTCCACGCATGTTCATGCCGGCCCCAGAATTAGTATCAAAACGCTGTACCTGCACCTCCAGATCATCACCTGCAGTAGCGTCAACTATCGCCGCACCGCTGTTGTAGGAGTAGATAGTGTTGTCACTGTCACGTAAGTATCCTGTACTACGGCCATACTCTAGTTCCGTACCCCCGAGTGTTAACCAAGTTTCGTGCCCACGACGGTTGGTACCTGCAGTTGAAGTGCCTTGCTCAGTCCAAACGTTGTACATAACAAGATACTTACCACCATCAGCTAAATCAATGTCGCTATTGTTGCTTTGCAGGATAATATTACTGTTCTCAGAAACCGTGGTGTCCCACTGAACATTCATAGCTGGTGTAGTTGTCGGTATTGTTTCAGTACCAGTGTTCTCCCGAAAAATTGAAAAATCACCTACACCAGCTTCTGCCGTTTGTATACCTAGATAATCATCCAATGGTAGATAGCTAGATAATCCGAAGCTAATGAAAGTGATGATGTCAGTAAAAATTAAAGTAAAAATCAGCAAGAAAGACAAAAGACCGTTCAACCTTTTCTTTAAAAATTTTGAACGCATCAAATTAACCCCCAATGTCTCCCACTGAAGCATGTCTGTATTTTACTGGATAGACTCTTTAAAACCTATGCCACTACTGTGTACTGGTGGCGATAAACTCCGTATCAGTAGCCGCCGGCACGTTAATTAAAGGCGGATTTAATACTGCTGGTGCTGATGATGCTGTTTCAGTGATAATAAGGTCAAATTCAGTTAATTCAAAGTCATCCCCTACTACTTGATCGGTCGCCTCAGCTTCCTCTAACTCAAGCACTAGTGTATCAGTATTGGTGACAGTTGAAGTAGCTAGATCTAATTCCCCAGAGTCAGTCGAGGTCGAGACTGTGACAATTTCTTTCTTGTCATTAGTAGACTTATTCTGGATCAAAGCTCGGATTTCACCCACCGGATCAGCTTCAGGTATATCAAATGGCAGTTCAGCAGGCTGAGCAGCAATTGGTTGTGCCAAACCAGTGTCAGGATCAAATCCTTGAGTGACGATGTCACCATTATCAAATTTAGTATCGTACACCAAAACAAACCGCGGATTAGCTACCGCACCACCCTCGTAACCACTGATAGTCATAACTTCACCAGTTTCAATCGAATACACTCGAGCCTCAGACTCCTCCCCTCCAAGAACACTCCACAGCACATACCCATCCTCAACTACTGGGGTAACATCTTGCAGATTGTTGTCGGTGATTTGATCGGTAAATTTTCCGTCGAAATAAAGTACTTCCCAGTCGTTTCCGTCCCAAGCTTGCCAAACTATTCCTTCCTTCGCTACTTTTGGTTCCATACTATTGGTGCGCGAGAAAGTCAGCTGAGTTTCTTCTCGCTCTTTTAAATCATACGAAATAATTTGGTAGCGACCATCGATCATTCGTTGCCACACCACCCGCATAGTCGCCAGATCAAGATCCGGCGAGGTATCGTCAAACGCGTTGTCAGTAAGCTGTTTGATATCACCTTTAGAAGTTCGCATATATATTTCCATGTCTCCATCCTTATCTTGTTCGGCATAAACAGCACTGTCCGGGTCAACTTCTACACTGTCCTTCATCGTACAATGAAAGGTTCCGTCACCAACGGGTGCACAGGACTGACGACTAAATTGATAATAGTTTTCTTCAGTTACCAACTGACGAGTTAAGGTAACCACCTCGCTTACCACCTCATCAACCAAATTATTAACCCCATCTTCAATCGCCTCATCGTCAATCAAATCTCCACCCGGATCTTCCTCGTCACTCACTTGATCCTCATCTGAACCAGCAGATTGATCGCTGTTAGACTCTTCGTCAACATCGTCGCCTTCGTTGTTAGTTGGATTATCAGATCCACCACCGGAGTCACTATCATCAGCCACATCCTCGGAAGTTGTAGCATTATCATTTTCACCGTCCACAATCTCATCCGTACTTGTCGCTGTTGTGGAAGCAGTCTCGTCAGTTTGTTGGCCATCGTCTAGATCAACGACTTCATCAGTTGAGCTAGCAGACTCGTCCACAACTTCATTGTCAGTTGAACTAGCTGACGTAGTTTCTGAGACATCTTCCTCTGGTACTACTGCCACAGTGGTTGAACTTACCTCATCCGCGCTGTCCACCTCTCCCTCTAAGTTTTCTTCAGTTTGTTCTACATTTTCCGACGTATCAGAAGAGTCCTCAACCGGTTCCTCAGCAAGATTCTCCTCCGGCGCAGAGGACTCTTCGGTTTCAGGGTTGCTCTCTACAATTTCGGACTCAATATTTTCACTTGGTTCTACTTCAGATTCAGGCTCCGGGTCAGGTAATTGCTCTTCCACCTCAGCTGGTAGTTGTGTCTCTGTCACTTCAGGTTCAGCCGCTTCGTTCGCCAAAGCCTGATGAAACGGCTGGATTAAGAACGATAAAAACAACAGCGTGATTGCTGCAATTGAAATTTTACCGGCATATACAACCGAATAAAGCCACACGCGGTGGTTAGATCCAGCGTCCTTATATTTAGAGTGTAATCGCATTTAGCTCTACAAATTACACTCTACGTCGTACTACCTAATAGTAACAAACAAAGTATGCAAAATAAGGATATATCAACAGTTATTTGAAGAAAGCGTCAGCTAGAATGATGGAAAAATCTCTAAACGTCATTTTGCCATCATTATTAAAATCATAGACGATTTCTCGACTTGACCAGGCAGCCATAAAAGCACTTACATCTTTAAGAGAGACCTTGCCATCACCATCAATGTCAGTCACAATTCGCACCGCAACATTCACCGAAATACTGTCTGGATCGACATTTTCATCATATACAAACAAACTAACTGAACTATCTGAACTGGTACTGGTCTCTACAAAACTTCCCTCACCATCACCAGCCAACAACATGACGTCAGAAACCAAAACCTGCTGAGCTCCTGTTTGTTTAGCTTTAAGGTCAATTCTAGCGATCAAATGCTCGTTTAAAAAACCACGCCTGAAAGTTCCACCTCTCAGCGTGACTTTGTCCTTTTCAATGATTGGATCTTCTGTCCAAATAGTCAGAACTGATTGTCCAGTATCAACTCCTTCAACTTCAACAGCACCTGACTCAAAAGAAACTGTTATATCAACAGCGTTCACCGGGACATGAGCAAAAGCATACACATCAATTGAGAACTGTTGGCCTGCTTCCACAACAGATGAAGCTGTCTCTAGTCTGACATAAGAAACATCAGTGGAAGTTATAACGGCCGCACCTAATAAGCCGGCTAACGTAGCGAGCGTGGGGAACATATAACGAACCGTACCTCGACGCCTTTTAAACGGCGAGAACTTGGTAAGTATGTTCCAGAAAGCTCTCATATCTCATAGGTTTACAACGATATTAGTTGCTTGCGGATGTCAGAGGCTTGTTTATTAGCTACAATTAAAGTCTCTTGAATCTCGCGCACTTCTTGAAGAATTTCAATAATTTCTGGGGAGTCAGCAGATTTACCCTCAAGTAGAGTAGAAATTATCTGATCTTGTTTTTTAACCAGCTCTGCAAATAGTTCGCTTTGTTTTTTCTCTTCAGCTGACAAGGCCTTCCATTGTTCAACCTGATAGTCTCCTAACACTCGATCACCTTCCAAAATTGCTAACTGGTTCACTGTAGTTTCAAAAATTTCAATTTCTCTTGCCAGACGCGTTACCATAATTGTCTTTCGTTCTGAGAAAAAGCTACCACAACGACCAAACAGTCGCTCTAACTCAACTAATTCGTAGCGAGCGAGACCATCATTAAGTCTACCTAGCAAATCATCAAAACTACTCCTCTCTTTGATTGAGCAATCACGGACTATCGATTCGGTTATGGTGTCCGCTCCATTGCGGGCAGTGGTTTCGGCAATTGCTGCCAAGGTAGTTTCTTGACTAGCAATTTGTGCCCTGACACTTTTTTCAAGGTCATTAAATTTTGAATCAATTAAGCTGTTTGCGAACAGGTACGCCAGAAGTAAGGTTCCACCAACGAAGGCAAGCTTTTTAACAAAATTTCGATTCTGTGGTTCTGAATTAGTCATACTATTTATTATTCTCGGTTAAATCAGTAACGTCTTGGATCTCTTTCTCAACACTGCGCTGAGATGACTGCAGAGCTCTATCAAACTCTTCAATCATTGTCGCCTCAGCTTTGGTGAGCTTCTTGGTTTTCCTTGATTCCTGCATTAAGGATTCTTGGTTTCGAAGAATACCTTGCAACTTGAGGAATTCACGATTGAGTATCTCAAGGGCTTCAACCGACTCCACTCGAACCTTGCGACGGAAACGCTTAAAGTACATGTAGAGATACCAAGTTCCAAACACCAAAAGGAATAAGAGTACGATCAGTGGAATAAAGACTGACAAGGCACTGACAATCAGCGATCCGATTACCAGATAACCGGGTTCCTGAACCGCAATTTTGATTGTGTCAGAAAAATCACTCTTAGCTCCAAACCCATCAGTTGCTTGTGCTCTGAGTTCGTAAACACCGGTAGCAAACGGGTTGTCAGGAATAAAAGTAAATACTCCTGAATCATCAGACGTAATAGAATATTGAGTTGGCTCTGAGCCAGGATTACTTAGATAAACATCAACAGTCGCTCCGCTTCTGGTTTGACCTTTAATCACAGGAATCACCCCAGCTGACATCTCTTGCGGATATTCCGTAAAGACTGGCCTGTCGAAGGATTCAATCGTAAAGGAGTAAGTACCAACGATACTGTTACCAGCCTGATCGAAGGCTTCAATTATCACCGTATGGTACCCGGGATCAAGTGAAGGTAATTCAATAGTGCTAGAACCAGTCTCATCCTCGTATTCAAACGGCTCAGCTGAATCAACCTTCACTTTGAAGAAAGAAACCTCAGAAGTCGCATCGGTAACTTCAATTTTTAGCTTTTGGATCGGATTAGATGAATCACTTCCCTCAGCGGTTGAGATCTTAATTTCAGATGGGTTTTGAGTATCAACACCTAGACGATAGTGAGTTACCCGTCCCCAACCGTCAGAATTCCTAAGTTGGATGTGGAAGTACGAAACTCCTTCGTCTAAATCTGGCAAGGTAATAGAACTGATTGGATTGTCGTACACTTTAGTTGGAATTGAACCTGAATTTAAGTCAAGGAGGGTGCGAACTGCTGTTACCCCAGATGGTAAAGACCAACTAAGTTGCGCTTCACTAAGGGGGTACCATTTACTTGGGTCAGGATGGGTTTGAGAGGAGATTTTAGGTGCGGCTGGAGTATTGGCTGGCGCTACATACTCAATCACTTCCGGCTCGGGAGCCGCTGAAGCCGCCTGAATAGTGTAATTACCGCCATTCATCGAACTAAGGATGTTAGTTCCCTTACCATCATTTGCCAAAACAGAACCGTTGCTAAAGCTCACTTTGGTACTGCCTGAACCAATAGCTCGGAAGGTAACATTCATGATATTACCAGCGCCCCCGGTGTAGCCCATTGGATTACCACCGCTAAAGGAAACTGTTCCTGCGCTATTTGAGAAGGTAGGTTCGGTTACCCAAAGATTGAAAATAGAACTTGAACGG
>CEQS01163062.1_pt1 | contig 18506 bp, 14 predicted proteins | sample 530981 | NCBI WGS metagenome assembly CEQS01 (sample SAMEA2621176, study PRJEB7988) | marine metagenome | biome: marine biome (ENVO:00000447); feature: mesopelagic zone (ENVO:00000213); material: "saline water (ENVO:00002010), including plankton (ENVO:xxxxxxxx)" | depth 800 m
CGGTATTCTATAAAGAAATTTTGGGCGTTCCCTGACGGTCGGGCTATTCGCTGCTATATTTTCTCGCTGACGCTCAAAAAGGATATCCGCTTTTATCCCTAACGCGAGGCATCTCGTTAAACAAAAACAATTATTTTCTAACTTTGATCTAAATTGAATTTAGACTCAACCAGTTTGGCCAAAACAAACCGTTATATATCACTAATACTCTCTATCTTGATCTGTATTGGATCAGCATTACTTTTATATAGTGTTTTAAGGTATCAAAGTATTTCATCTCTTTGGAGATATCCTAACTTATCAAAACTAGGTATGCTTCTATATTTTGCACTTGGTTTCATCTTTAGTTTTTTTGCAATTACTTACAACATATTGATGTTACGTAATAAGGCAATTATATCACATGAAGATGCTGCAACAGACATAATCGACAATACAACTCGCACTTCTTCTAGAAGCAGAAAGCACCTTATATTATGGAGAATGTATTTAACCTTTTCCAGTTTAGTCATGTTGTTTGTTCCATCACTCTTTCTCATAGCTAGTCTTAGCGATAGCATTCACATGAATACAAATGATTTAGTGATAATAATTTTCTTTATAATTTTCTCTGCCGGTGGATTCTTATTTTTCGATGCATTGAACATTCTTAAAAACTGGAAGAAAGGCTAATTTCTCCTAATACGATAAACCAAAAATTAAAAACATACATAACGCAAAAAGATAAATCTATATGATGAAACCAATATTTACAATAATTCTACTTCTGATTATCGCATCCTGCAGTGAAGAGAAATTAGATGACGAGATAAAACTAAATGAAACAAACTTAACAAGTAACATAAAAAAATTGATTACTCATCAGATTAAGTTTGAAGAGGTGAGTATAACATATGTTGAGTTTTTAGAAGCTCTAGATGATAAAACAAAAAAAGAATTCTTAAAAGATGGAATTGAAACCTATAAAACATCGCTACCAAAATGGAGAAAAGAAGCTAGTAGTCTTTTAAAGTCGTTATGTTCAGAGGATGATATAGAAATTATGGAGCAAAATATGTACCGTGGTCCAGGCAAGGGAAACTTCAACGTTATCGAAGGTAGAATAAAGTTTAATTGTAAAGATCAATCAAAAAATCTAAAGTACTTAGGTTTTGAAATTGATGATCGGATTTTCCTATCATCATTAAAAGAAGTACCTCCAGGAGTATTTGTTCGATAATTTAATCTATTCCCTCTGTGCATTGAAAATATAACTTATGAAGTAATCGAACCGTCGACAGATGAGAGAAATACTTTCCATATTCATTTTTATTGTAATCACAGTTCTATTCTTATATCATAAATTCAGCGGTAATCAAATTAAAAAAGAACCTGAATCAAAGGCATTTTGCGGTAATGTTTTTACCTCAGAAAGCAGAGCTTTGAAATCAGAACCACATATCGCCAAAGCTAAGTGTGCTGCATGCCATCTGTACAATAGGGACGCAACCGGCCCTAATATGAAATACCTATCTTTAAGACAACCTTATGAGGGTTGGTTTCAAGATTTTATAACGAATCAAGATTCACTTGTCACAGCGAAGGATCCTTACACACTTGCAATGATGGAGTATTCCCCAGTTGAATTCAGACATAATTTTCAGGAACTTGACACGACTCAAGTAAAAGAACTTTATGAATACTACGTAGAATAAGGAGACAGAGTTAATTTATGAATACTATGGTCAGTTCTTTAGGACGCGCATTAAAACAAAAGACATTCTATACTTTTTTTCATTACCAAAAAAAGTAAAACAAAAAAGTCTAGCGCTTGGAAACTCTCCGACCCACTTAACCTTAAACTTCTAAAATGATTAAAACTCACCTCCCGATGGTCGGCTCAAACACCTAATCATTTTTGCGAAGTTTTCAGGTAGTGGGTGCCCCGAACTGATTTTCCGAGGCGCATCGCTCAACCTCTAACCATTTGCAAAGGATATCATTTCTTCCCTCCTATTAAGTGAATCATAAAGGATAAATGCTAGTTCTTTCGGACGCGCATTAAATTTTTTCGCCGGTGAAACGAACTGGAAATTGCGAATGGTGACGAAAGCAACGGAGGCCTGCCGGAGTTGATCGTCGGCGCCATCAATTTCCAGGAGTGGAACCAAGATCAAATTTAATGCGCTAGACCTTTTTGCTACTTTTTGCGGCGATGGCAAAAAGCAGATAAGGGCGTTCCCTAACGGTCGGGCTATCCGCTCTTATCCTTGACTACTTCGTATGTCAAGGGATAACCGCTGCTATCCCTAACGCGGGGCATCTTGCAAATCAAAAAACACCAGGCTTCGCAGTACAGATCACTAATCCCTATTGAATATTTACGTAAGAATTAGTAGTTTCAGGAAAAATATCTTTAATGAAACAAGCCTTATCAACCTATTTTTCAGGAATTGGAGCTAAACGGCTCACTGCTGTTGAAACAGATCCAAAAACATCGAATCAACATGAGTTCAATGGAATCAATGAATTTAAAGCTTTCTTCGGTGAATCCAGAAAAAGTTTTGCTGGAAAGTTTATTTACCTTACAGACGATGAGGACAGCACCCTAATCGAAGAAGGAACATTAACGTGGTATGACGCCAGAGAAAAGCACCCGAAAAGAACTGAGTTCAGACTATACTACTCGCCGAACTCTGCAGTTTCTTCTGCTTCTGATGGAGATCTGTTGATTATCGGAAAAACAGGTGAAGATGAGTTAGCCGTAATTGTTGCCGTGGAAGGATCAACAGCTGAACGTCAAATGAAATGGTTATTTGGCCTTCAAGAGATTGAAAATAGATATGTAGTTAAGAACATAGTCGAGCAGGATCAGGAATTAAATTTTGCAGGTAAACAAGTAATTGAAACACTTGGATTCGAAGTGGAAGAATCTGAACCAAGCTATCTCGAGAAAATCATTGACGAATTTGGAGAAACATTCCCTAGAACATCAGACTTCTCAAAATTTGCGCGAACTACTCTTTCAAATGAAGTTTCTGTTATAGAGGAACCTGATCAGACATTGATCAAATGGCTCGAAAGAGAGGAGTTATTGTTTAAGACACTTGAAAAACATATTGTCTCGAAACGGTTGAGAGAAGGTTTCGGTTCAGATGGACTTGATGTAGATGCGTTCGTCAAATATTCCTTGAGCGTTCAAAACAGAAGAAAATCAAGAGCCGGACATTCCTTTGAAAATCATCTTGAATCAATATTTCTGGAACATAAAGTTGCCTTCTCAAAAGGGAAAAATACAGAACGTAAGAACAAACCGGATTTCTTGTTCCCGAGCATCGAAAACTATCACGATGAACAGTTTGATGCAGAATTACTGACCATGTTAGGTGTAAAGACAACAGCAAAAGATCGATGGAGACAGGTGCTATCCGAAGCTGATCGAATTAACAAAAAACATTTGATTACGTTGCAACCTGCAATTAGTACAAATCAAACAATTGAAATGCAGGAGCAGAATCTGCAGTTAGTTATACCTGAACCGTTAAAAGAAACGTACACAGATGAACAAAGGCCTGACCTCATGAATCTTTCTGAATTTATTGATCTGGTAAAAAGCAGAGCGGTTTAATGGCAGACGTCCACTCTAAAAAACAACGCTCATATAACATGAGCAAAATAAAGTCGAAGAACACAAAACCAGAGATAAAGGTTCGGAAGTTTCTTCATGGTGAAGGTTTTCGTTTCAGAATTCACCGTAAAGATCTACCTGGAAAACCGGACATCGTACTGCCAAAATACAATACAGTAATATTTGTTCATGGTTGTTTCTGGCATGGTCATGAAGGCTGCAAATACTTTGTCATTCCAAAAACCAGAACTGATTGGTGGCTGAATAAAATCAATAAGAACATTGAGAATGATAAAAAAGCAATAAGACTCCTCGAAGAGCAAGGCTGGAAAGTGATAACAATCTGGGAGTGTCAATTGAAAAAAGACAAGATTCAGGAAAACCTGACAAAACTAGAAAACGAAATTATTTCTAACTAGCCTGTTTTGCTGATGCTGTTTTTTGACCATGAACCTTCTCATACTCTTTTATGCTATCAACCATTTGTTTTGCTACAGCCGTTACAACCGGCACAGCAACAGAATTCCCGAATTGTTTGTATAACTGGGTATCAGACACGCCAATGTTTTTCACTCTGAATTCCTCCGGAAAGCCCATCAATCTTTTACATTCTTCTGGTGTCAAACGTCTTGGATTTCTTTTCTTAGACTGAGGAATCAAAACCTCAGATCCATCTTTGTAATAACGTGCGCTCAAGGTTCTTGACACACCATCCAAATTGACTAAACCAAATCCAAATCCGTTACCTTTCTCACGGTGCTTTTGTGCATACTGCTGGAGATAGTTCCAGAGCTTGTCAGACAATGTATATTTAGGATCTACTCTTTTTTGAAGAATATCCTTTATCCGCGGTGAATATTGAGGTGGCTCAGGAAATGTAAAATCAATTCCATTCGGGAAAACCTCTTCTCTGAAGCCAACAATAAAAATACGCTCACGATGTTGAGGAACATAATATTTGGCGTCAAGCACTTTTGCCTTTACACTATACCCTAATTTTTTTAAAGTTTCCTGAATCACTTTAAAAGTATTCCCTTTATCGTGCGACGTAAGGTTCTTTACATTTTCCAAAAGAAAAGCTTTCGGCTCCTTCTCTTTGAGAATACGGCAAACGTCAAAAAACAGCGTTCCCTGCGTTTCATCCAGAAACCCGTGTTGTTTACCCAAACTTTTCTTCTTGGATACGCCGGCAATACTGAATGGCTGACAGGGAAACCCTCCTACGAGTATATCATGATCCGGAATTTGTTTCTCATCCGTCTTCGTTATATCACCGAAAGGAACCTCACCAAAATTGGCATCATAAGTTTTCTTGGCATATTTGTTCCACTCAGAAGAAAACACACACTTACCATTCTGTTCCTGAAATGCTAGCCGTATTCCTCCAATTCCGGCAAAAAGATCTACAAATTTAAAGTCGGGATCTTTCGGCGGTGGAAATGGAACATCATACTCAAATGGTATAGAATAATCAAAATCATCTAACTTGATTCGATCGAGATATTCATCTGCATCGTTCTCAAAGTATTTTGTAGCTCCATTCTCTCTGCACTGCAATAAATGGGTTGCATAAGCTGCACCGTCATCAATCCAGCTGGATTCCTTAGGAACTAATTTCTTTCTGATCTGGGAATACTTCATAGCTATACAAATTTAAAGCTTAAGGACTCAAATTAAACAATACGTCCCTGCTATTTATCAACATTTGTTTTTCATAGCGTAAAAGTAAACGAGTAGAACGTAATTTATTTACGTTGACTATTCTTCGATTTAAATTCATTTTATATATTCGGTTCTATTATCAATATCTAACAAAAACTAAATCATGCTATCCAAAGATTACCTGGTAGAAGAATACGTAAAAAAAGGCCGACCCCTTAGGTCTATAGCAAAAGAAAACAATTCTTCTGTTTATAAAATCCGAAAAAAGCTTGTCAGTTATGAAATAGATATAATTCCTAACATTGATAAGGTCAAAAAAAACATCGACTCAAGTTTTTTTGATAAACTGACACCAGAGTCGAGCTTCGTATTAGGGTATCTCATGATGGATGGTGATCTACAATTCAATAGATCAAAAGAAACTTATTTCCTTCGTTTATATTCGAAATATAGTACTCAGTTAGAGCTTGTAAAGACGCTTCTACAGATGGAAGCTAAGATCCAACACCGAAAACCTGTCCTTAAAGACAATGTAAGACAAGGAGAGATCTTCTTCCTTCATATTCAGGATCAAAGAATAATTACCAAATTGATCGAATATGGAATGATCAGAAATAAAAACCAATCCATTAAATTCCCTAAAATACCGGAAGAGCTTTTACCTTATTTCTTAAGAGGATGTTGGATGGGAAGTGGTTCGGTATACCTGGATAAAAAAAGTGCAATTTACACTTCATTTACCATTGGCTCAAGAATCTTTATTGAAACTCTAATCCAAAAGCTCACGGATAAAGGATTAACAGAAAGAAATATCTATCGAAATAGTCATTCGAAAAAAAGTTCATTTTATTTTAGGTATGCAACAAAGGATTCTCTGCGTTTACTGGATTATATCTATAAAGAAAATTATGAAACTCTCAAATGTGACAGACAGGTTGAGACATGGAACAAATACTTGAGGTTAAACTGGGATAAGACATTTTAAAATATATCGGTCTAAAAACGTAAAAAAAAATACGTATAAACCCATGACCAGTTCAAAAACATCCACTTTCCTATCCTCAACCTCCCAAAAAAAATATCTTTATATGGTCTAACATAAAATCAACATTATGAAGCTTAACATGAAAATCCGTAAAATCAAATCTATTGAATCTTTAGAAATCGATTTACCAATAGACAAAGGTATTTATGCTATAACAGGCCAAAACGGGTCTGGTAAAAGTACTCTTGTTACCTGTGCATCCAGTGTTTTCTTCAACATGCCCATGAACGACTATTTTGGTAAGACAGATCAAGATGCGTGTATTGAATTTGAATTAGAAGGAGCTAGACGCGCTTGGAGAAAAAACCATCAAAGTAGATGGAAGAAAGAGACAGACGGCAGGATGTTTATTAAGGGTTTTTATGAAGGTAGCTTAATATTTGGAAATAGATTTAAAAACACTAATTACCAAGTATTAAAACGTTTAGATAGAATAGGAACAAGTAAATTACAACCAGTTCCTGACTTCATTAAAGAAAATCTTGGTAAAATCTTACATAACAACACTCAGTTTTATGAAAAACTTTTAAAACTCAATAATAGAGATGCCGGACCACAAATTTCTTTTACAGGTGATATATTTTATTATCAGAAAGGAGATAAAAGAGTAAGTCAATTTCATATGTCTACCGGAGAAAACTTATTGATAAGTATCTTGAATTCACTCTACTTAAGAAACAATGACAGGGCAAATCTAAATAAACCATGTGTTTTATTCCTAGATGAAATAGAGCTTGCATTACATCCTTCTTCATTGAAAAGGTTGATAACATTTTTAAAGGAAATGTCGAATCAATATAACTACGCAATATACTTTTCCACCCATTCTATTGAGCTAATAAGTGGTATTACACCTGAGAATATATTCTTTCTAGAAAGACATAATGATGATAGTTTGGAAGTAATGAATCCATGTTATCCATCTTATGCTACTAGGATTCTCTATGATCATTCAGGTTACGATAATATAATATTGGTTGAAGATGATTTAGCTAAACAAATAATTAGAAGGTTGTTAAGAGAAAAAAGACTTTTATCTAATAGGTTAGTACATGTGCTACCATGTGGCGGTTATACTAATGTAATAGATTTAGCTCAAGAGGTAATAAATAGCAATCTTATTGGAAAAACTTCTAGCATATCAATAATCCTAGACGGTGATGTTGAGCAAGAATCAAAAAGCTATATTGCAAAAAATGAAATAAAACATAATATTCCTATTAATTATCTACCAATACAAAGTCTCGAAAAATATTTAAAAGAGAAGTTATTTGATGACGTCGATCATAAATTATTCAGGTTATTGAATGATTTCGTTTTTCACCAAGTAAGTTTAACAGAGATTATTGATGAATACAGGAATGAATCAAATACTAAAAAGGATAAATCTGGAAAGGTTCTTTACTCTAAAATTGACAGAGAACTAAGAAATAGAAATAAATCTAGATCTGAAATAATAGAAATTGTTATTGAGCATTTATCAGAAAATGAAAAGGAAAGAATGGATAAAATCATTCTCTTTTTAGAAAGTTTATTTAAATGAAATTCCAAAGTAATTGATTCATTAACTAATGATAATACCTACCCCCAAAACAATCCCCCTCCACCATTGTTAAAATAGTTAACTTTGTAAACTTTTAACAGGGTATGGATATTTCAGAACGTTCGTTATTGCCGTTAGGGAAAGTGTGTGCAGTGATCACCAAACAGTACTTAAGTGTGCTGGGGAGTAAGCTCAACCACCTTCAGATCAATCGGTATTACTATGCATTTTGGGTCATCGCGAAAAACGATGGACAGATCACGCAAAAAGACCTTTCCACGGTATTGAATGCCGATAAGGTGATCATCGTGCGCATCGTCGATTACCTCTCCGAAAAGCAATTCATCCAACGCAAAGAAAATCCGGAAGACCGACGTTCGCATTTGCTGGCCATTACCAAGACCGGTGAGCAATACGTGAAGGATGTCGAAAAAGCCCTGGAACAAACCGACAACGAATTACTCCACGCCCTCCCCGATGATCGAAAAAGCGATTTCATCAGTGACCTCATTACCGTTGCGAATGAAGCCGCCGAGATCCAGGGAGAGAGAGTTGCGTTAGATTACAGTTTAATTAATAAAGATGGTTGAATTTTTTAATTATGAATTATGAATTCTTCAATTAGCAAATTCATAATTCATAATTGATCAATTCCTAATTAAAACTAATAATGACAAAAAAACGAATTGTGACCTTCACCCTCGTAGCCGCAGCCTTCGCGCTAAACAGCTGCTCCGAAACCGAAGGCATCAAAGAAAACCCCGAGCAACTCGACTTCACTCGCGTCGACTACTTCGTCTGCGAAACGGAGAACCTCGAGAACATCATCAGTATTCCCGGGAAGACGGCACCGTTCGAAAAGATCGATGTGTATCCGGAGATCAGCGGGATCGTAGAACAGATCCATTTTGAAGAGGGCGCGGAAGTGAAACAAGGTCAACTCCTCGTGTCGATCGATACGGATGTCCTGGAAGCGGAACGCGAACAATTGAAGGTCGATCTGCGGTTGGCGAAAAAGAACAAAGCGCGTAAAAAACAACTCCTGGAAAGTGAAGCGGGAACGGAAGAAGCGTACGAACAAGCGGTGAATCAAGTGGAGAAACTCGAAGCACAGATCCAGTCGATGAACGTACAGATCGAGAAAGGTCGGATCGTGGCACCATTTGCGGGAGTAACCGGCTTACGCTACATCAGTAAAGGGGCGTATGTTACCCCAAGTGATCGCATCACGACGTTAGCGCAGGTTGATCCGCTAAAAGTGGAATTTGCCGTGGATCAAAAGTTCGCCCACAAGGTCAAGAAAGGACAAACGTTTACCATCGTTCCGGCAACGGATTCCTTGAATGCTCCGGAGATCAATGGAGAAGTCTACGCGAAAGATCCGATGATCAATGAAAGCACGAAAATGTTGACCGTACGTGGAATCGTGAAGGAACAGGAAGGACTCGTTCCGGGTGGATTCGTCAACGTGAAATACAACATGGGCGTTTCGTCCAACAGCATTAAAGTTCCTACCGCAGCGATCGTTCCCGATATGGAAGGACAGATCGTTTGGGTATTCGACAACGGAAAAGCAAAACAAGTCCGCGTAAGTGTGGGCACACGCAGCAGCGAATACATTCAGGTCTTTGGCGACATCGGTGCACAAGATACGGTGATCATGACGGGATTACTCGGTATGCAACCGGGTAAAAATGTAGAACCGAAAAAGAGCGTTCAATGAATCTATCGTCGATCAGTATAAAACGTCCCGTACTCGCTACGGTAATGTCGATCGTCATCGTCATTTTCGGATTCATCGGATTCTATTCGTTGGGGGTACGTGAATTCCCATCAGTCGATCCACCGATCATTACGGTAACGACCAACTATCCGGGGGCCAATGCGGACATCATCGAATCGCAGATCACCGAACCGCTGGAGGAAGCCATCAATCAGGTGCAGGGAATTCGTACCATGACTTCCGTGAGTTCCGACGGACGAAGTACCATTACGGTAGAATTTGACCTGGAGCTCGATCTGGACAATGCCGCGAACGACATTCGGGATAAGGTATCTGGGGCGATTCGAAATTTACCTGAAGATGCCAATCCTCCGATCACCGCGAAATCAGATGCCGATGCCGAAACGATCTTCTCGTTAACGGTACAATAGGATGAAAAAGACTTACTTGAACTGACCGATCTGGGGATCAACGTGTTTAAAGAACGCTTGCAGACCATTCCCGGGATCAGTCGGATCTACCTTTGGGGAGAGAAGAAATACTCCATGAAGCTATTGCTCGAACCGGATAAGATGGCAGCGAAGAACGTGACCGCCACGGATGTCCGCAATGCCTTACTCACCCAAAACATTGAGCTGCCTTCTGGTCGAATTGAAGGAAACGATGTGGAATTGACGATTCGTACCTACGGACGATTGACCACCGAAGAAGAATTCAACAACATCATCATTCGCAGTACGGAGGAAGGTGTTGTCCACTTGAACGACATAGGTTCGGCAGAATTACGTCCCGAAAACGAACGAACATTGCTACGTGGAAACGCTGGAATCCCAATGATCGGAGTCGCAATTCAGCCTCAACCTGGAGCGAATTACATTGAGATCGTGGATCAGATCTACGAGCGCATTGATAAGATCAGACCCGACCTTTCCGATGATATCGTATTGGGTGTTGCATTGGACAGTACCCAAAACATTCGAAAGTCTATATCAGAAGTGCAAGAAACGGTTGTGATCGCTTTTGTACTTGTACTATTAGTGATCTTCTTATTCCTGAGAAACTGGCGAACGACCTTGGTTCCCGTCATTGCGATTCCTATTTCCTTGATCGGAACTTTCTTCGTGATGTACATCATGGACTTCTCAATCAACATTCTGACCTTATTGGCGATCGTTCTTACTACTGGATTGGTGGTTGATGATGCCATCGTGGTGATGGAGAACATCTATTCCAAGATCGAACGCGGGATGAAACCGAAAAAAGCCGCGCACGAAGGAGCCAAAGAGATCGTGTTTGCCATCATCGCCACGACCATTACGTTGACGGCCGTATTTATGCCCGTGATCTTCTTGCAGGGATTAACCGGTCGACTCTTCCGTGAATTCGGGATCGTGGTCGCTGGATCGGTGATCATTTCATCGTTCGTTTCCCTGACCTTAACGCCGATGATGAGTTCGCGCTTGTTGAAGAAGAAAAAGAAACAATCGAATTGGTATAAACGATCGGAACGCTTTTTCAAAGGCATGACTTCGGGCTATAAACGCACCTTGATCGCTTTCATGAGACGACCATGGCAATCCTTTATCTACATGGCGATCACGGTAGGGATGATCTTCTTCTTTGGAGGAGATTTACAATCGGAATTAGCCCCGATGGAAGACAAAGGTCGACTGCGGATCATGAGTACAGCCCCTGAAGGAACGTCATTCGAACGCATGGATGAATTCCAGCAAAAGGTGATCTCCTATGTGGATACCTTACCCGAAACGCAATCGGTATTGGCGGTAACGTCTCCCGGATTTGGTTCTTCGATCTCTGTAAACTCAGGCTTTACCCGATTGACATTGGTACCAAAAGATCAGCGAAAGAAAAGTCAGTTCCAGTTGGCCGATGAGATCACGATGCACTTGAAAGATTACAACTTTGCGCGATCGTTCGTGGTGCAGGAACAAACCATTGGTGGAGGAAGAAACCGAGGACTTCCCGTGCAATACGTACTGCAATCAACGACGCTCGAGAAATTGGAAGAAGTGCTACCGACATTCATGGAGAAAGCACGAAGTCACCCTGCTTTTCAGGTCGTCGATGTGAATTTGAAATTCAACAAGCCTGAACTCCAGGTGAAGATCGATCGCGAAAAAGCAGAGAACGTTGGTGTTTCCGTAGCGGACATCTCTACGACTTTACAACTGTATTTTTCAGGTCAGCGCTATGGCTATTTCATCAAAGAAGGGAAACAATACCAGGTGATCGGTCAGGCGAAAAAGCAATACCGCAACGAACCGTCCGATCTGGAAGAAGTGCATGTACGCAACAACACCGGCGAAATGATTCCGTTGAGTAACCTCGTGACGATGGAAGATGAATCGAGTCCACCTCAACTCTATCGTTACAACCGATATGTCGCAGCTACCGTTTCTGCCTCTACCGTTCCTGGAAAAACGATCGGTGATGGAATTGACGCCATGGATGAGATCGCGAAGGAAGTGTTAGATCCCTCCTTCTCTACTGCCCTTGCCGGAACATCAAAAGAGTTCATGGAAAGTGGGAACAGTTTGATCTTTGCCTTCGTATTGGCGCTTGTTTTAGTTTACCTCGTGCTTTCGGCACAATTCGAAAGTTTCCGTGATCCACTGACGATCATGTTGACAGTACCTTTGGCCTTAGCTGGAGCGGTACTGACATTATGGTTGTTCGATCAAACCTTAAACATCTTTTCAGAGATTGGGATCATTGTCCTGGTTGGATTGGTGACCAAGAATGGAATCCTGATCGTGGAGTTTGCCAATCAACGAAAGAACGCCGGACTGAGTATTAAGTCGGCCATTATCGATGCCGCTTCCGAACGTTTTCGTCCGATCTTAATGACTTCATTGGCCACGATCCTGGGAGCATTACCGATTGCACTTGCTTTAGGAGATGCCGCGACCAGTCGTATTCCTATGGGATTGGCCATCATCGGAGGATTGACATTCTCGTTGGTCTTGACGCTTTACATCATTCCAGGCATTTACATTTACATCACTTCAAAACGACGCAGCTCATGAAGTACCTCATCATCATATTGATCCTGGCGATCGGTTCCGTCCACGCACAAGATTCCCTGACCATCGAACAAGCGATGAATCGAGTGTTGGAACACAACTATGGGATTCGCCTCATGGAAAGCAATGCCGAGATCGCCGCCAACAACAATAACCCAGGTGCAGCCGGTTACTTACCGACACTTGATGCGACAGCCACTCAGGATTTCACGATCAACAGTGCACGATTGGAATTCATCAACGGCGATGTCAACGAAGCGAACAATGCCCAGAACCGAGCGTTGGATATTGGTGCACGACTCAACTGGACGATCTTTGATGGATTCAAGATGTTCGCCACCGACAAGAAATTGGACGAACTGCAAACGTTAAGCGAAACTAATCTCCGCGGTGAAATGGAGATGAAGATCTACCAGACGAGTGTAAACTTCTTTACGCTGTTATCGCTACAATCCATGCAAGATGTTTATGAGAAAGCCATCGACCTCTCTAAGATGCGTGTTGATTATCTACAAAGTCAGTACGATGCCGGAGCAGCTAACAAAGTGCAACTCATTCAAGCCAAACTCGATCTTACAGCAGACAGTGCCGCGTACATTGACAATCAGCAAGCGCTATCAGAAGTACGTACAACCTTGAATGGTTTATTGGTCTACCCTGTCGATCATGCCACCACGGTAAAAGGAGATCTCACCGAAACATTTGATCTCGTTCCGTGGGAAGAACTCCAGCAAAAGTTCACCGAGCAAAACACTACAGTACTTACCGCGAAACGCAACATCGCCATCGCAGAACTCGAAACCAAAGAAGCCAAAAGTCGTTTCTATCCGCAATTGAGTTTATACGCCGCCTACAACTTTGGAAACTCGGTTAACGAAGTTGGATTCCTCGCTTCCAGAAGAAGTTTCGGTCCGAGCTTCGGGGTTTCAGCACAATGGAGCATCTTAAATCATTTGTCGCGCGCCACAGAACTGAAGAACAGTCGCATCGCTGAAGATCAGGCACAACTTTCCTACCAGCAAGATTCACTTCAAGGCTTGACAGATCTCCGTAACTATTACAACATGTTGCAATTCGCTCAACGCAAGGTCACGTTCGAACAGCAAAACATCCAGCAAACCGAATCGATCTTGTCTATCACTCGAGAAGCGTTAAAAGCTGGAAGTATCACTCCGCTGGAAGTTCGTGAGGTGCAGCAATCCGTTGTCGAAGCAAGACGTCGATTGATCCAGGCGTATATTGATTATCGTACGGCTCAGATGAATGTTTCCCTGCTCACAGGGGTGTTCGCAGGGGAGTGAGTAGTTAAGTATCCCGATGCGCTTCACTTTCGGGATTAGTTCGAAGACGTCCCGAGTGTCGGGACTTTCTCACTGAAGTGACATCGACTGCGCAAGCTTGTCTTAGTGAGTAATGTGGTAGAGCGCAGGGGAGTGACTCGTGATTTGTGACTTATGACTAGTTAGAGGGCGTGGGGTGATCTTTCGGTGATCGAGTGTTTCGAATGAAGCGAAGTGTAATGAGAAAAGTATCGAGAGCGCCGGAGTTTTAAGTAGTGACTCGTAACTAGTTGGAGGGCGTCAGGACACTCAGTCACCTTACAATCATCCTAGTTGATAACCTCTACGGTAGGTGATCGAGCCTGCCTGCCGTCAGGCACGGTGTACTGATCCAAGTAAAACGTAGCATCAGTATCGTATCGAGATCCCGACGTTTTCAGGTAGTGGGTACCCCGAACTGATTTTCCTAGGCGCATCACTCAACCTCTAAAGATTTGTAAAGGATATCATTTATTCATTCCTATTTGGTGAATCATTAGGAATAAATGCCAGTTCTTTCGGATGCGCATTAAATTTTATCGAAGGAGTAGCGAACAGGAAATTGCGAATGGTGACGAAAGCAATGGAGGCCTGCCGGAATTGATCATCGGCACCATCAATTTCCAGGAGTGGAACCAAGATCAAATTTCAAGCGCTAGATTTTTTTGCTTCGTACCTCCAAACTAGCGGCTCTAACGTTTCTTGTTTCTCGTCTTCACGAGCCGTGCTCGCTCTTTTTATCAATGAACCGAGCGAAGCGAGCTCATGAACATCTTTGAAAACATTTTGAAGTGAATAAAAAATGAAGAATAGTTTTAAATGTTCCTTTGAAAAACAAATAGTAGATTTGAGCAGAAGTAATCCAATTGAAAAAACTACTTGTCATACTGATCATCCTTACAGTCTCATTTCAGGGAGTTTGTCAGCAGGAAACCACTGTTGATTCCCTCCTGAAGATGGGTAATCGAAAAGTTGAATTAGGAAGAATCTCTGAAGCAGTAGAACTCTTTATCAGAGCTCGAAAGGTAAGTGACAAAAACAATAATGAAACGGAATACTTTGAAGCATCAGTAAGTCTTGCCAACCTCTACACACTTTACAGTCGCACAGCAGAAGCAAAAGAGATCTTCGCTGAAATTAATCCTAAAGATCTATATGGCGCAGAACTTAACTGTCAATACTACCACCGTAAAGCCTTCTTTTTTAATCAAACTGGAAAACTGGATTCAGCAATATACTATTCAGAGAAAGCACTTGATCTGGCTAATGAAAACAACCTGAAAAGTGCTAAGGGAACAGTACTGAATGAACTGTCAAACATCTACTTGCGCTTAGGGGATTATGAAAAGGCGTTGGAATTCGCTGACTCATCATGTGAACTTTATGAGGATCAACCCCGCTACTACGCGAATGCCTATTTTAACAAGGCTGTAGTATTTCATAAAATGGAAAATTACGACAGTTCGATAGTGCTTTTAAAAGATAACCTGAACAATATTAAAGATACTAAATGGCATTCGGTAAAAGGCCCCATTTACTTTTATTTATCCGACGCCTACTTCAAGTTAAACGATTCACTGAAAGGATATGAATACTTATCGCTTGAACGACTGGAAAACCTTGAAAAACAAAAGCAAGAGCATATAAAAAGCTTCAATAACTTGATGCTTGAGTATGAAACGGAGCAGAAAAACTTAGAACTCGCTCAAAATAAAAACACAATTAACCAACAGATCTATGAGCAAAAAAGATTGAATGTATTCATCATATCCCTTTCTATCTTATTATTACTCGCCTTGATCTTTACACTAGTTTTCAGGCAGAAAAACAAGAAACTTCACAGACTTATAAAGGAGAATGAGTTCCTGGTTGGAGAGGCGAATCATCGGATTAAAAATAACTTGCAGTTGATCAACTCTCTAATTGCAGACGAGATGGACAAAAAAGGAGCACGAGAGGATGAACACCTGGTCCAGATCGCAAGTAAGATAGAAACGATAACAATGCTTCATCAACAATTGTATTTGAAAGAAGATAAAACGCTGATCGATCTATCAAATTATTTGGATAATTTACTTCAAAATCTCAACCAACTCTTGCAACCAAATGGAATCGGCCTGGATAAAAAATTAAATGAAGTTCACTTTCACGCAGATAGATCTGTGTATATCGGACTTATTTTAAATGAGCTTGTGATCAACTCCATCAAGCATGCTTTCCGAGAAAATTCTGAAGATAAACAAATAACGATCAGTCTAAAAGAAGAGCAAAACGTTATTCATTTTACGTATCATGATAATGGCGTTGGGTTGAGTAATAAAGAAGAACCACATTTAGTAGATTTAATGGGCAAACAGTTAAAAGCTAAGTACCGATTTAAAAGTGAAGAAGGGTTTTACTTCGAAATGGAAGTGAACAAGTAGAAAGTTAGATCAATGAAGGGAGTTATAGTAGAGGATGAGTTTTTAGTCGCTGACCACTTAAGAAAAATATTAGTTCGTCAGGATGTAGAAGTTATTGACATGGTAGATAATGTTCAAAGTGCTGTTGATCTCATATCAAGATCACCTGATTTCTTTCTGGTTGATATTCGTTTATCCAACAACTCAAATGGTATTAGTCTTGGTGAAAAGCTAAATAAACACCGTATCCCATTCATATACATCACCGCAAACAATGAGATCGATGTGATCAAAAGAGCCGCCTCAACTAAACCTCAGACTTATATCACAAAACCTTTTAACGAAAGAGATGTGATTGCTGCAGTTGAAGTGATTCGAGGTCAGTTTTCAAATTCAATTTTTTTCAACGTCTTGACTCCTAAAGGGAAAGTCGAAATTCCCCTAAATGACATTTTATATTTTGAGGCGGATGGATCATACACAAAGATCGTTACAGCAGATCAAACCTATTTAAAGAGAGTATCACTAAAAGAAATACTTGATAATGTGACGATTGATTTTATTCGAATACATCGCTCCTACATCGTAAATGTTCAGCAGATCACTTCACGAAAAGCAAATTCTGTTTTCATAGGAGGAACCGAACTAAATATTTCGCGTTCGTACAAAAAGAATTTACAGGACTAAAAAAAGGCAATTCTCTTATTGTCTATTCTCGTCACCTGCAATTCATGAACAAAAACCTGTCATTCACAACGTTCGTTGTGTAACTCATTTCTTTCTTCGTTCTTTTACAAAAAAATTTTAAGATGAAGAAAACACTACTCTCTATCACATTTTTCTTGATGTGCTTAATCCAGTTTTCAAGCGCTCAGAGTATTCAACAACTAGGAGCAGATCTAGATGGTTTAGCTGGTGATGAATTAGGTTATAACGTTAGTATGTCCGATGGAAACACTGTCGCTGTCGGCAGTCCTTTTGGAGGTCCAGCTAGTCAGGGATATGTTCGAGTATTTGACTGGGATGGTAGCAATTGGGTTCAACGTGGAGCTGATATAATTGGTGAAGCAAGTTTTGACCGCGCAGCTTTTATCGATATGCCAGATGACAACACGATTGCTATAGGAGCTGTATTCAATGATGGCAACGGTACTGATGCTGGACATGTACGAATTTATACTTGGGACGGAAGCTCTTGGGTACAGAAAGGTGCTGATATCGATGGGGAAGCAGGTGGAGGACTTGGTGATCGATCAGGAAACGGTGTAAGTATGCCAGATGCAAATACGGTTGCTATTGGTGCTTATCTAAATAATGGAACGGGAACATCCGCTGGACACGTTCGAATATTTGAATGGGACGGAACCACGTGGGTTCAAAAAGGATTAGATATTGACGCTGAAGCAGCGGACGATCGATTAAGCGTAGTAAGTATGCCAACGGCGAATACAGTATCAGTTGGTGCAATTCTGAATGACGGCAATGGATCTAATGCTGGGCATGTTCGCATTTATGATTGGGATGGCAGCGCATGGATACAAAGAGGTAATGACCTTGACGGACTTGCTGCTGGAGACTATTTCGGATCTGCTCTAAGCATGCCTGACATGAACACGGTTGCAGTGGGAGCTCCGCAAAATAACGCTGGGTACGTACAAATATTTACCTGGGATGGTACCGTTTGGACACAGAAGGGAACGAACATAGTTGGGGAAGCAAGTAACGATGGGTTTGGTAGGAGTGTGACTATGCCGAGCCCTGATTATATTGCGATCGGTGCACCTGCAAATCAAGGTAATGGTCCGGGTGCTGGTCACGTAAGAATATTTTCGTGGGATGGAACTAATTGGGTACAATTTGGATTGGATATCGATGGTGAGGCAGCCGGAGATAATTCAGGAGGGGACGTTTGTATGCCAGATAATGAAACCTTAGTTGTTGGGGCCAATAAAAATGATGACAACGGAACTGATGCCGGACATGCTCGAATTTACACATTATGTCAAACTACAACAGGTACAGATGTGCAAACTGCATGTGATTCATATACATGGATCGATGGTAACACCTACACTGCTGACAATAACACAGCAACACATACGCTGACAAATGCTGCTGGTTGTGATTCAACGGTAACGTTAGACCTTACAATCTTGGAATC
>CEQS01163061.1_pt1 | contig 18427 bp, 30 predicted proteins | sample 530981 | NCBI WGS metagenome assembly CEQS01 (sample SAMEA2621176, study PRJEB7988) | marine metagenome | biome: marine biome (ENVO:00000447); feature: mesopelagic zone (ENVO:00000213); material: "saline water (ENVO:00002010), including plankton (ENVO:xxxxxxxx)" | depth 800 m
TTCTATTATTAGTGTTTTTTCGAAGACTATCGGTCTCCCATATTTACAAATGGACGCTCTGTCGCTCCTGTATAAATTTGACGAGGGCGGCCAATGGGTTCATTATTCTCACGCATTTCCTTCCACTGAGCAATCCAGCCAGGAAGTCGACCTAAGGCAAACATCACGGTGAACATTTGAGTTGGAATTCCAAGCGCTCGGTAAATAATTCCTGAATAAAAGTCCACATTAGGATATAGCTTACGCTCAACGAAATACGGGTCCTTAAGAGCCACTTCTTCCAGCCCTTTAGCAATTTCTAGAACCGGATCGTTTACGCCCAATTTAGCCAATACCGTATCAGCAGCTTTCTTGATGATACGAGCCCTTGGGTCAAAGTTTTTATATACCCTGTGTCCAAAGCCCATAAGTCTGAAAGGATCGTCTTTATCTTTAGCTTTAGCCATGTATTTCTCCACATCTCCTCCATCGGCTCTTATTGCCTCAAGCATTTCAATTACAGCCTGATTTGCTCCACCATGAAGTGGACCCCATAAGGCCGAAATACCTGCTGAAATTGAAGAATATAAACTGGCATGACTTGAGCCTACAATTCTTACGGTAGAAGTTGAACAGTTTTGCTCGTGATCTACATGTAGAATCAACAACTTATTCAATGCATCAGCAACCACGGGATCGGGTTTATACTCTTCAGAAGGAATTGCAAACATCATTTTCAGGAAGTTTGAACAATACTCCAAACTGTTATCCGGATAATTTACAGGATGCCCCAATTCGTTTTTAAAAGCCCACGCTGCAATTGTTGGAAGTTTAGCAACAATTCGTATAATGCTCATATACACTTCATCAGCGGAACGATTAGGGTCTAACGAAGAAGGATAAAAAGCAGTTAATGACGATATCAATGCGGACAACACTCCCATGGGATGCGCATTGGAAGGAAATCCATCCAGGATGTTTTTAATCTCCTCATGAACCAATGTATGCTGGGTAATGTCTCTGTTGAATTTTTCAAATTGCTCTTTGGTAGGAAGCTCACCAAATATTACAAGGTAAGAAACTTCCAAAAAGGAAGAGTTTTCAGCAAGGTCTTCAATGGAGTAGCCACGGTACCTTAAAATACCATTTTCACCATCAAGGTAGGTAATCGCACTTTTAGTAGAGCCCGTGTTTTTAAACCCTAAATCCAAGGTAACCAAACCGGTACTTGCACGCAACTTGGAAATGTCAATTCCTTTTTCATTTTCCGTTCCTTCAATTACAGGAAACTCGTAAGTCTCTCCGTTGTATGAAATTGATGCTGTATCTCCCATGCTACTCTCCTCGTTTAGTGTTATAAATCAATTACTTATATTTTTACAAAGTAATTTATAGGCGAATTCTGCCATATTGCGAATATACATCGCAACACGCATTTTTCCTAGCCAATATTCAATTAGAATTGCCTTCTAATAAGATTGAAAAGGGCCTACTTCAAAAATTTGAAATTCTTTCCGGGGAAATAGGCATCGGCACCTAATTCCTCTTCAATTCGAATTAACTGATTGTACTTTGCAATACGATCACTTCTGGATGCGGATCCGGTTTTAATTTGCCCCGTATTTAAAGCAACCGCAAGATCTGCAATGGTAGTATCTTCTGTCTCGCCAGAACGATGACTCATCACACTTGAATAAGAGTTTCGAGTAGCCATTGCAACCGCATCAATGGTCTCAGTCAATGACCCAATTTGATTCACTTTAATTAGGATAGAATTGGCTATGCCCTCTGAAATTCCCTTAGAAAGGCGCTCTGTATTGGTAACAAATAAATCATCACCAACCAACTGACATCTTTCACCTACTTTATCGGTCAAACTTTTCCAACCGGCCCAGTCATCTTCTGCCATACCGTCCTCAATGGAAACAATGGGATATTTATTTACCCAATCGGTCCAGTACTGGGCCATAGCTTCAGGCTCCAATTTTCGGCCATCACTTTTGTGAAAGTGATACATGCCTTCGTCTATATTAAAGAACTCACTTGAAGCAGGGTCTAAAGCGATATAAACGTCTTCTCCAGCTCTATATCCAGCGCTTTCTATTGCTTTTATTACAAACTCTATAGCCTCTTCGTTCGACCCCAGGTTAGGTGCAAAACCACCTTCATCTCCTACATTGGTAGAGTATCCTGATTTTTTTAGGTCACTTTTTAACGCATGGAAAATTTCAACTCCCATACGCAGTGACTCGCTAAAAGTATCAGCTCCAAAAGGCATTACCATAAATTCCTGGAAGTCAATTTTGTTATCGGCATGTGAACCCCCATTTAAGATGTTCATCATTGGAACCGGCAAAGTATTGGCATTGGTTCCACCTACATAACGATACAAGGATAGTCCATGATACTCTGCTCCTGCTTTTGCACAAGCCAGGGATGCCCCTAAAATTGCATTGGCCCCAAGACGGCTTTTATTTGGCGTCCCATCCAGAGCCAACATGGTTCTATCAATTTCATTTTGGTTGGTTACATCCAACCCAACCAAAGCTTCCAGAATTTCCGAGTTAACGAATTCCACGGCATGCTTTACTCCTTTGCCCAGGTAGGTGTTTTTATCACCATCTCGCAATTCAACGGCTTCATGAACTCCGGTAGAAGCACCGCTTGGTACAGCGGCTCTTCCAAAAGCTCCTTCTTCGGTTAATACTTCAACTTCAACGGTTGGATTACCCCTTGAGTCTAAAATTTGTCTTCCAAATACATCAATGATTGTACTCATGACCTCCTAAAATATTATGATTTATGTTTTTTAATGTTGTTTATAAACTGATCGAATAAATAACGAGAATCGTTTGGTCCTGCTGAAGACTCGGGGTGATACTGAACTGAAAAAGCATTCTTATTTAATACCTTTATTCCTGCCAGGGTATCATCATTTAGATGCTGATGCGTAATCTCAATATTTTCATTGGCTTCTGCTGACGCCCAATCAACCACAAATCCATGATTCTGTGAAGTAACTTCACAACGGCTTGTTGCCAGGTTTTTTACCGGATGGTTTACCCCACGATGCCCATTGTGCATCTTGGAAGTAGTTAGTCCCTGACTTAAAGCCAACACCTGATGACCGAGGCAAATACCGAAAGTAGGTTTCCCGGAATCAATAATTTTTCCAACGGTTTTTATCTGTTCTTCCATTACAGAAGGATCTCCAGGACCATTAGACAACATATAAGCATCTGGGTTCCATTTTTCCATTTCTTCAAAAGAAGCGTCATGTGGAAATACATTTAAGTAGCAATCCCGTTCAGCCAAACATCGCAAAATGTTCTTTTTAACTCCTAAATCAAGCACTGCTACCCTGTGACTGGCGCTTTCGTCTCCAAAGAAAAACGCCTCCTTGGTTGACACCTTTGAAGACAATTCAAGGCCCTCCATCGAAGGTACTTCCTTCAGCTTGGCCTTCAATTCTTCGATATCAGAAGTTTCAGAAGACACAATGGCATTCATAGCCCCCTGGGAACGAATATGTCGAGTTAAGGCTCTTGTATCCACATCGGAAATCCCTACCCGGTTATTCTTAACGAAGTAATCCTGTAAGCTCTCCACTGCTGCTGGCCGAGAGTAATTCTCAGAGAACTTCTTGCAAACTAACCCCTCAATTTTAATGGATTCAGACTCAATTTCATCAGCGGCTATTCCGTAATTCCCAACATGCGATGTTGTTAGCAACAACATCTGCCCATAATAGGAAGGATCGGTAAATATTTCTTGATAGCCATACATTCCAGTATTAAAAGCAATTTCTCCGGTAGCTGTACCAATTTGTCCTACGGCTTTGCCACGAAATACAGTACCATCTTGTAGAAGTAGTACTGCGTCAGGTCTGTGTTTAAATTTCATTCGTTTTTAGATAAAAAAAAAGGACAAGACTTAACGCCTTATCCTTTTCTAAATGTTATTGCAATCTGAAAAATTTCAACTTTACTCTTTTCCTTCTTCCTTTTTCTGCGTATCACCATTAGCTTCAGCAGAGGCACTATCTTCGGCGTCATCAGCTTCAGCTTTTGGCTCTTCAACCACTGGAGCTTCAGCTTCTGGTGTTTCTACCTTCGCTTCAGTCTCAGGAGCTTTTTCTTCCTTCTCCGCGTCGTCTGTAGCTTCAGCAGGGGCACTAGCCTCAGCAGCAGGAGCACTTTCAGCCACGGTCTCTTCTTCAACCACAACTGCGTCTTCAACAACCGGCTCTTCAGCAGGTGTTTCAACTGCTGCAGCTTTAGTTGCAGGTGTATCTTGATTCTTAGCTCCGCTTCTTCTCTTACGGCGTGTTTTCTTCTTCTCTTCTTTTCCGTAGATCTCGTTGAAATCAACCAACTCAATCATACACATATCTGCAGCATCACCAACCCTTGATCCGGTTTTGATAATTCGGGTATAACCACCCGGACGATCTGCAATTTTTGAAGCAACCTCACCAAATAATTCAGAAACTACTTCTTTGTTTTGCAAGTAGCTGAATACAACTCTTCGAGAGTGAGTAGTATCTGTCTTAGCTTTTGTAAGAAGAGGCTCTATATAGCGACGAAGAACTTTACCCTTAGCAACAGTGGTATTAATACGCTTGTGCTCAATTAGCGAGCAAGCCATATTCGCCAGCATGGCCTTTCTATGACCTGCTAATCTACCTAAGCTCTTGGTTTTATTATTATGTCTCATTTTTATTCCTATTCAATAAATGATGGATCTTAATCCTTATCTAGCTTATACTTCGAAAGGTTCATTCCGAAAGACAAGCCTTTATTCTCAACCAATTCTTCTAACTCAGTAAGAGATTTCTTACCAAAGTTTCTGAATTTCAACATGTCGTTTTTGTCAAATTGAACCAAGTCACCAAGAGTTTCAATCTCAGCAGCTTTTAAGCAGTTCAATGCACGAACACTTAAATCCAAATCAACCAACTTAGTTTTAAGCAATTGACGCATGTGAAGTGAAGTTTCGTCAAATTCTTCTTCAGCAGCTTGCTCCTCTGTATCCAATGTGATTTTCTCATCAGAGAAAAGCATGAAGTGGTGAATCAAAATTTTAGCAGCTTCCTTAAGTGCATCTTTAGGATGAACTGATCCGTCAGATTCAATTTCGAAAACCAACTTTTCGTAATCGGTTTTTTGCTCAACACGATAATTCTCAACTGAATATTTTACGTTCCTGATTGGAGTGTAAATTGAATCAATTGGAATCAATCCCAAAGCACCTTCGCTGTTGTTTTCTTCAGCAGGCACATAACCACGACCTTTTCCAACTGTAAGTTCCATTTGGAAATCAGCACCCTCATCAATGGTAGCAATAACGTGCTCAGGGTTTAATACCTGAAATGCAGAAGTAAACTGACCTATATCGCCAGCGGTAATTTCATTTTTACCTGAAACTTTTACGATTACTCTTTCGCTGTTAATGTCTTCTATTTGTTGTTTGAAACGAACTTGTTTCAACGCAAGGATAACTTCGGTAACATCTTCAACTACACCAGGTACAGTTGAAAATTCATGATCCACACCGTCAATCTTAATACTGGTGATTGCAAACCCTTCTAGAGAAGATAATAAGATTCTTCTAAGAGCATTTCCAATAGTTATTCCGTATCCAGGTTCAAGAGGTCTGAATTCGAATTGTCCGACTTTATCGTCAGACTCGATCATGATTACTTTATCAGGCTTTTGAAAATCTAAAATTGCCATATCTTAAGTTATGATTTAAAGTTTTATTTAGAATATAATTCGACGATCAGTTGTTCCTTGATGTTCTCAGGAATTTCCTCTCTTTCTGGGTTCTGAATGAATGTACCGGACATTGTTTCGCGGTTAAACTCGATCCAAGGGTAGTTAGCTGTATTCGAAGACGCAATTGAGCTTCGAATAGCTTCCATACCTTTCGATTTTTCACGAACACCAACCACATCACCCGGACGCACATGGTATGAAGGAATATTTACAATATTTCCATTCACGGTAATGTGTCTGTGCGATACCAATTGACGAGCTCCATCTCTTGTAGGAGAAATACCCATTCGGAAAACGGTATTGTCTAACCTTGCTTCACACAATTTCAACAAGTTTTCACCAGTAATCCCTTTTGATCGGGATGCTTTGTTAAACAAGTTAGCGAATTGACGCTCAAGGATACCATAGGTATACTTTGCTTTTTGTTTCTCTGCCAACTGAACCGAATATTCCGATTTCTTTTGACGTCTTCTGTTAGGACCGTGCTGCCCTGGAGGGTAGTTCTTTCGGTCTAACACTTTGTCAGGTCCAAAAATTGGATCCTGAAACTTTCTTGCGATTTTGGACTTGGGTCCTCTGTATCTTGCCATCTATCTGTTTTTTAGAAAGGGGTTATGAATTAAGGCATTTCCTTCGACAACCTGATTCCTTCCCAGTTATTAATTATTATACTCTTCTTCTTTTTGGAGGTCTGCAACCATTGTGTGGCAATGGAGTCACATCAACAATTTCCATTACTTGAATCCCGGTATTGTGAATGGTTCTAATTGCAGATTCACGACCTGATCCAGGTCCTTTTACATACAACTTAACCTTTCTCAACCCAGCATCGTACGCAGCTTGAGAAGCATCCTGAGCTGCTTGTTGAGCAGCATAAGGAGTATTCTTTTTAGAACCTCTAAACCCTAATTTACCAGCTGAAGACCATGAAATGGTTTGACCTTGTGCATTGGTAAGGGTTATGATGATGTTATTGAATGAAGCTTTGATATGAGCTTCTCCAACTGCATCAATTTTTACTTTAAGTTTTTTAGCGCTAGACTTTGCCATAACTACTTATTATTTAGAAGCAATTTTTTTGTTCGCTACTGTTTTTCTTTTTCCTTTTCTTGTTCTACAGTTGTTCTTGGTTCTTTGTCCTCTTAATGGAAGACCAGAACGATGACGAATACCACGATAACAACCGATGTCCATTAAACGCTTGATGTTTAACTGAACTTCAGATCGAAGGGCACCTTCAACTTTAAACGTAGAGTTAATGTAGTTTCTAATGGCAGACAACTGACTGTCGTCCCAATCTTGAACACGAATGCTTGGATCTACTCCAGCTTCGTTCAAAATTTCTTTAGCCTTAGAGGGACCAATTCCATAGATATAGGTTAGACCTATAACTCCTCTTTTATTCTTTGGTAAATCTATTCCTGCTATACGAGCCATAATTCTAAATTAACCTTGTCTTTGTTTAAATTTCGGATTCTTCTTGTTGATGACGTAAAGGCGTCCTTTTCTCCGGACTATTTTACAGTCTTCACTTCTCTTTTTTATCGATGCTCTTGTCTTCATCTTATTTGTATCTGAAGGTAATTCTTCCTTTTGTTAAATCATATGGTGACATCTCTACTTTCACTTTGTCTCCGGGCAAAATTTTAATGTAAAACATTCTCATTTTACCTGAAATGTGTGCAGTTATAACGTGTCCATTTTCGAGTTCTACTCTGAACATTGCGTTTGACAATGCCTCAATAATTTTACCGTCCTGCTCTATCGATGCCTGTTTGGCCATACTTATTTTTTATTTTCTAATACTTTTTCAATTTCTTCAAAACTTGACAGAATATCTGCCTTTCCATCTCTAATTGCCACGTCGTGCTCAAAATGTGCTGATGGTTTCCCATCCCGGGTAACAATGGTCCAGCCATCGTTTAATTGTTTCACTGCCTTTCCTCCCATATTAATCATGGGTTCAATGGCAATGGTTAATCCTCGTTTTAACTGCTTGCCTCTCCCCCTCTTTCCATAATTTGGAACTTCAGGACCTTCGTGCAAACTTCGACCTAAACCGTGTCCAACCAATTCGCGAACAACACCATACCCGTGAGATTCTGCATGAGTTTGAACCGCATTACCAATATCACCGGTTCTGTTTCCTGAAACAGCAGCTTCAATACCCAAATACAAAGATTCTTTAGTAACCTGCAGTAATTTTTTTACTTCAGGGTCAACCTCACCTACTTCAAAAGTGTAAGCAGAATCTCCACAAAAATCATTAAGAACAACTCCACAATCAACGGAAACAACATCTCCGCTTTCAAGTGGTCTTTCTGTTGGAATTCCATGTACAACCTGCTCATTCACAGAAAAGCAAAGTGTATTTGGAAAACCTCCATATCCTTTAAAACCCGGCTTAGCTCCATTGTCCCTAATAAACTCCTCCGCTACTCTATCGAGCTTCAGCGGATCAGCACCAGGTTCAATTAACTTAGCTACTTCAGCCAAGGTTTTTCCAACAAGCAAACAACTCTCCCGAAGAATCTCAATTTCTTCGTCAGTCTTATAAAAGATCTGACTCATTATTGAGCAACTCCGTAACTCCCGGCATTTGAACGACCGCTTATGCGACCAGACTTCATCAAACCATCGTATTCACGCATCAACAAATAACTTTCTACTTGTTGTAATGTGTCTAATATAACTCCTACCATAATCAACAAACTGGTACCCCCGAAGAAATACGCGAAGTTGTTGTTTACACCTGCGATCATCGCAAATGCAGGTAAGATTGAAATAATTCCAAGGAAAATAGACCCTGGAAGTGTAATTTTTGAAATGATATTATCCAAGAAATCAGAGGTATCCTTCCCAGGACGAATGCCTGGAACAAACCCACCATTTTTCTTTAAATCATCAGCCATCTGATTTGGATTCACCGTAATTGCAGTATAGAAATACGTAAACGCAATAATCATTACAAAGAATACCAAATTGTACCAGAAGCCAGTTATGTCAGCAAACAACGACGCAAAGCTTGTTGCAGCATCTGAATCGGTAATGCTTACAAAACTCATTGGAATAAACATCAACGCCTGAGCAAAGATAATTGGCATTACACCTGCAGCATTTACCTTTAAAGGAATGTACTGACGAGCACCACCAATTTGACGACTTCCAACAACGTTTTTAGCAAAATTCACTGGAACTCTTCTTACCCCCTGCACCAACAATATAGTGGCAATAGTAACGAGTAACAAGAATACCAACTCAACTAAGAACATAACCAAACCACCACCTTCAACACTATTTTGTGATTGGAATTCAAACACAAGCGCTGTAGGGAAGTTGGCAATGATTCCGATCATTATCAACAATGAAATACCATTTCCTAATCCCTTATCGGTAATTCTTTCTCCCAACCACATTACGAACATGGTTCCGGTAATTAAAAGAACGGTAGAACTAATCCAAAAGAAAGGTGTATTCTCAATGATTGCCCTAGGGTCTACAGAAGTAGCAATGTAGGATGGCGCCTGAGCCAGGCAAATACCAATGGTCAAAAATCGAGTCCATTGTGTAATTTTCTTTCTACCGCTTTCTCCTTCTTTCTGCATTTTAGCAAATTGAGGAACTGCTATGCCCATAAGCTGCATAACAATTGAAGCAGAGATATAAGGCATTATACCTAAAGCGAATATAGAAGCTCTACTAAAAGCACCACCGGCAAACATGTTAATCAATGCTGCCAATCCAGTTGCCTGTTGAGCATTAGCTTCCAGTACCACAGAGTCAACTCCGGGTAAAACAACGAATGATCCTAATCGGTATATAAGTAGAAAACCTAAGGTGTTCAGAATACGAATTCTTAGGTCGTCAATTTTATAAATGTTTTGGATTGTTGTAATTAAACGCTTCATTCAAATGATTCTTTATAGTGTAATGGCTTCTCCTCCGTTATCTTCTATCGCTTTTTTAGCACTTACCGAGTATGCGTTTGCTGTAACCTTAAGTTTAGCTTTTAGTTCTCCAGAACCCAAAATCTTCACTAAATCATTTTTAGCAACCAGACCATTGTCCATAAGAACCTCTTTGTTTACCTCAGTAATTTTCTTTCTATCTACCAAATCTTGGAGTGTAGAAAGGTTAATTGCACGATACTCAACACGGTTAATATTTTTGAAACCAAATTTTGGCACTCTTCTTTGAAGTGGCATTTGCCCTCCCTCAAATCCGATTTTTCTTGAATAGCCAGATCTTGACTGAGCACCTTTATGTCCTCTAGTAGAAGTACCGCCTCTTCCGCTTCCTTCTCCTCGACCAATTCTTTTTCCGTCTTTGACAGCCCCTTTTGCGGGTTTTAATTCATGTAATTTCATTGCGAAAGCGAAATTTCTTATTTAACTTCTTCAGTTTTCACCAAATGCTTAACTGTATTAATCATTCCTTTGATTTGAGGAGTAGCCTCATGCTCAACCGACTGATTAATTTTCTTGAGCCCAAGAGCTACAAGCGTTCTTTTCTGTCCTTCTGGTCGTTTAATATTCGACCTTACCTGAGTTACTTTTATCTTAGCCATTTCCTCTACGATTTAGCCGTTATAAACTTTACTTAAACTAACTCCCCTGTGATTAGCGACAGTTACTCCATCTCTCAATTCAGTAAGTGCTTTTACAGTAGCTTTAACAACATTCTGAGGATTTGAAGATCCTTTAGATTTTGCTAATACGTCTGTAACTCCAACACTCTCTAAAACGGCCCTCATTGCACCACCAGCGATTACACCGGTACCATGAGAAGCAGGCTGAATATAAATGCTTGCTCCACCGAAACGTGCAGTTTGTTGATGAGGAATGGTACCATTCAAAATCGGAACTTTTACCAAGTTCTTTTTTGCGTCGTCAATTCCCTTAGCAATTGCACTGGTTACTTCTTTTGCTTTTCCAGTACCAAAGCCAACTACTCCGTTTTCGTCTCCTACAACAACCAATGCAGAGAATCCGAATGTACGTCCACCCTTGGTTACCTTAGTAACCCTACGGATGTTTACAAGCTTATCTTTTAACTCGATCTCGCTTGACCGTACTCTTTTGATGTTATCGTTTGCCATTTTATTACTAGAATTTTAAACCAGCCTCTCTGGCAGCATCAGCAAATGCTTTAATTCTGCCGTGAAACAAGTAACCGTTTCTATCAAATTTTACTTCTTGAATCCCTGCTCCACTTGCTTTTTCAGCTAATGCTTTTCCAATAAGGGCAGCTCTTTCAATTTTATTTCCTTTTGCAGCTTCTTTATTGTTTAATGAAGATACCGCTGCAAGTGTGTTCCCAGATTCGTCATCGATTAACTGAGCGTAAAACTCTTTGTTACTTCTGAACACAGATAACCTTGGGATAGAAGTAGTTCCGGAAATGTGTTTCCGTACTCTTCTTTTAATTCTTTTTCTTCTTTCTAACTTAGTGAGTCCCATGCTATATATTATTTGGCTGCTGACTTACCAGCTTTTCTTCTAATGTATTCACCTGCGTATTTAATTCCTTTTCCTTTGTAAGGCTCAGGTGGTCTAAACGATCTGATTTTAGCGGCAACCATACCAACCAATTGCTTATCGTGCGATTGAAGGTGTACCAATGGCGGCTTACCTCTTTCAGTTTCTGCCTGCACTTTAATTTCAGGTGGTAAATGGAATACAACGTTATGCGAATATCCAATGGTTAATTCCAATTCCTGACCTCTTGCAACGGCACGGTAACCCACACCATTAAGTTCAAGTTCTTTTTTGTAACCTTCCGTTACCCCTACAATCATGTTGTTGATCAATGACCGGTACAATCCGTGTCTTGACCTTGAATCTTTCGACTCATCTTTTCTACTCACAATAAGTACGTTATCTTCAATAGACACGCTTACGTGGTCGGAGATTGTTTCTGACAACTCTCCTTTAGGACCCTTAACATTAACAACATTACCTTCAATGGTAACTGTTGCGCTTTCAGGAATCGTAATAGGTGCTTTTCCTATCCGTGACATTTTACTTTCTCTTTATTTATTAATAAACGTGGCAAAGAACTTCTCCACCTACATTCAATTTTCTTGCTTCCTTATCGGTCATCAAACCTTGAGAAGTAGAAATAATAGCTATACCCAAACCATTTAACACTCTAGGCAATTCCTTAGAGTTGGTATATTGTCTCATTCCAGGAGTAGAAACCCTTTGCAAGGATTTAATCGCTGAAGTGTTGTTAGATTGAGAGTATTTCAAGGCTATTTTAATACTTCCCTGAGGACCTTCTTCTTCAAACTTATAGTTCAAGATGTATCCTTTGTCAAAAAGGATTTTAGTCATCTGCTTTTTTATGTTCGATGCAGGAATCTCAACTACTTTGTTTCCTGCGCCAATGCCGTTTCTAATTCGTGTAAGATAATCTGCTATAGGATCTGTATTCATGATCTCGTATTATAATGCTTTTACCAACTTGCTTTTTTAACTCCTGGAATTAATCCCTGAGTCGCCATTTCTCTAAACGTTACCCTGGAAATACCAAAGTTTCTCATGTATCCTCTTGGACGTCCGGTAAGTTTACAACGGTTGTGTAGTCTTACCTTAGAAGAATTCTTTGGAAGTTTTTGCAAGGCTTCCCAATCTCCTTCAGCTTTTAAAGCAGCACGTCTTTCAGCGTATTGAGCAACTAATCTTTCGCGTTTTCTTTCGCGAGCTTTCATCGATTCTTTAGCCATTACTTATTTTTTAAAGGGTAATCCAAATTCTGTTAACAATGCTTTTGCCTCTTCGTCAGTATTTGCCGTAGTAACAAAAGTGATATCCATTCCATTAATTTCTTTGATCTTATCAATGTCAATTTCCGGAAAAATGATCTGTTCTTTTACTCCAAGAGTGTAGTTTCCTCTACCGTCAAAACCTTCTTTTTTAATTCCTCTGAAATCTCGAGTTCTTGGCAAAGCCAAAGAGATTAGTCGATCTAAGAAATCATACATTTGATTAGACCTTAAAGTGACTTTAGTTCCTATTGGCATTCCTTTACGAATCTTGAAGTTAGAAACGTCTTTCTTCGCTTTACAAGCGATTGCCTTTTGACCTGTTATAAGAGCTAACTCTTCTAAAGCAGATTCCATAATCTTTTTGTCAGTAGTGGCCTTACCCATTCCCTGACTGATAACAATCTTCTCTACTTTAGGTACCTGCATGGGAGTAGAGTATTTGAATTTGTCCATCAAACTACCTACAATGCGGTCTTTATAATCTGCTTTTAACCTGGGCTGATACATTACTTAATTTCCTCCCCTGATTTTGATTTTACAGAAATTCTAACTGAATTTCCTTTGTCATTTTTACCTCTTCTGATTCTAGTAGCTTCTCCGCTAGAGTCAACCAACATAAGGTTAGAAACATGAATAGTTCCTTCCATCTCAACGATTCCACCGTCAGGATTTTCAGCACTTGGCTTGTTATGTTTCTTAATCATGTTAACGCCCTCAACACGAGCTCTGTACTTAGCAGCATCCACAGAAAGAACTCTTCCTGTTTTACCCTTACCTTCTCCGGCAAGAACTTTTACTGTATCGTCTTTTTTGATATGGATTTTCATCACCTATAAATCTTAAAGCACCTCAGGAGCCAATGACACAATTTTCATGTATTGCTTCTCACGCAATTCACGGGCAACAGGACCAAAAATCCTGGTTCCTCTAATCTCACCTGTAGTACCTAATAAAACACAAGCATTGTTATCGAAGCGGATATATGATCCATCAGCTCTTCGAACTTCTTTTTTAGTTCTAACAACAACAGCTTGAGAAACTGTACCTTTTTTGATATTACCTGAAGGCATTGCATCTTTTACAGAGACTACAATCTTGTCTCCTACAGATGCATATCTACGCCTGGTACCACCAAGTACTCTTATACAAAGTACTTCTTTTGCGCCACTGTTATCGGCAACCTGCAATCTACTTTCTTGTTGAATCATTGCTTCTAATTACTTAGCTTTCTCTAATACCTCGGAAAGTCTCCACCTTTTGCTTTTCGACAAAGGTCTTGTTTCCATTATTTTTACCGTATCACCAACACCACACTCTTCCTTTTCGTCATGAGCCATGAATTTGTTCGTGATTTTTACGAATTTTCCGTACTTAGGGTGTTTCTTTTTACGTTCAACTTTTACTACTATGGATTTATTCATAGAAGCACTAGTTACAACCCCAACTCTTTCTTTTCTAAGATTTCTTTGCACCTTGTCCATTATTTAGATTGCGCTAATTCTCTCTTTCTAATCTCGGTTTTCAATCGAGCAATAGTTCTTCTCTTTTGTCTCAATACAATTGGGCTTTCCAATTGAGAAACAACATGGTTAATGTTCAGCTTGTTCAAAGAGCTTTGCTCATCTTCCAATCTTTCGAAAAGCTCTTCTGTTTTTAATTCGTTTATTACCGACTGTTTCATCTTGCCTCTTATTTACCGTCGTAATCGCGACGAGTTACGAATTTGCAAACTACAGGAAGTTTCTGAGCAGCCAATCTTAACGCTTCTTTAGCTGTAACAGAATCTACACCATCAATTTCAAAAAGAATTCTCCCTGGCTTAATTTTAGCAACCCAATGATCGAGAGCACCTTTTCCTTTTCCCATCCTTACTTCTGCTGGCTTACTCGTTATTGGAGTATCAGGAAAGATTCGAATCCATACCTGCCCCTCTCTTTTCATGTAACGAGTTACCGCAATCCTTGCAGACTCAATTTGCCTTCCGGTTAATCTACCTTCAACAGTGGTTTTAATACCAAATGAACCAAAAGCAAGCATAGCACCTCTTTGTGCGTTTCCTTTAATTCGGCCCTTTTGAACCTTTCTGTGTTTTACCTTCTTGGGTTGTAACATTTTACTATCGCTTAATATTTAAACAATTAGTTTCTTTTCTTTCTGCTATTGAACTTCTGTTGTCTAGCAGGGCCTTTCTTTTGTTGTTCTACAACTGGAGATAAATCTCTCTTTCCAAGAACTTCACCGTTGCAAATCCATACTTTAACACCAATTCTACCGTAAGTAGTTTTGGCTTCACTCAAAGCATAATCAATATCTGCTCTGAACGTATGTAATGGAATTCTTCCATCTTTAACATGCTCGGTACGTGCCATCTCAGCTCCGTTAAGTCTACCGGAAATGGTAATCTTAATTCCTTCGGCACCCATTCTCATAGTTGAAGCAACCGCCATTTTAGCAGCTCTTCTAAAAGAAATACGTCCTTCAATTTGACGAGAAATACTATCAGCAACCAAACGAGCGTCAAGCTCTGGTCTCTTGATCTCAAATATGTTTATTTGAACATCCTTCTTGGTAATATTCTTAATCTCCTCTTTCAGTTTATCAACCTCGGATCCACCTTTTCCGATAATAATACCAGGTCGTGCAGTTCTAATTGTAACCGTAATCAATTTAAGCGTACGCTCAATAACGATTTTTGAAACACTCGCTTTTTGAAGACGAACATTTAAATATCGACGAATGTTATAGTCTTCGACTAGCTTGTCTTCGTACTTATCTCCTCCGTACCAGTTAGAATCCCATCCTCGGATAAAACCTAATCTGTTTGCAATTGGATTTGTCTTTTGTCCCATCTTACTATCTTATTGCTCTTGGGTTCCAAGAACCAATGTTACGTGATTTGATCTTTTTCTAATTCGATTTGCTCTTCCTTGTGCACGAGGTTTAATTCGCTTTAGGGTACGCGCTCCGTCGACTTTAATTTCTTTTACAAACAGACCTGCATTTTCCCAACTTTCTCCCGATTTCTCTTCGAAGTTGTACACCGCAGACCACAGTAATTTTTCAAGTTTTTCTGAAGCTGCCTGCTTGTGGAATTTTAAAATGTTTGAAGCTTTTACAATTTCTTCGCCTCTAACCAAATCGGCAACTAATCTCATCTTCCTGGGTGAGGAAGGGCAATCGTTTAAGCGAGCAATGTATTGCTCCTTACGTGCCTCTTTTCGCTCTTCAGCTTTAAGTCTTTTTCTGGCTCCCATAATTTCTTAAACTATTTTCTTTTATCTTTTTTACCCGCGTGTCCCCGCCAGTTTCTTGTAGGTGAAAATTCACCCAATTTGTGTCCAACCATATTTTCAGTTACGAAAACCGGAATGAATTGTCTTCCATTGTGTACTCCAATAGTAAGACCCACAAAATCAGGAGTAATAAGTGAAGCCCTGCTCCAAGTTTTGATCACCGATTTCTTTCCACCTGCTTGCATATCATCAACTCTCTTTTGGAGTTTGTAATGAACGAAAGGTGGCTTTTTTAATGAACGACTCATAATGCTAACTTATCTATTGGATTACTTGCGCTTTGTTATTATATAGCGATTGCTCGCTTTTTTCTTAGACCTAGTTTTGAATCCTTTTGCAGGGATTCCATTTCTTGAACGAGGATGACCTCCAGACTGACGGCCTTCACCACCACCCATTGGATGATCCACCGGATTCATTGCAACTCCTCTGGTACGAGGACGTTTTCCTTGCCAACGGCTTCTACCAGCTTTACCACTGATTTGAAGACTGTGCTCTGAATTAGAAACAGATCCAATAGTTGCTAAACAAGTAAGCAAAATCATTCTTGTTTCCCCAGAAGGCATTTTAACAATAGCATACTTACCGTCCTTTGCATTCAACTGTGCATAAGAACCAGCACTACGCGCTAATTTTCCTCCTTGCCCCGGATTCATTTCTATATTATGAATTACAGTACCAAGTGGAATATCTTTTAGGAAAAGTGCATTTCCAATTTCAGGAGCAGCTTTTTCTCCACTTAATATTTCTTGTCCAACAGTAAGTCCTGCGGGGGCAACAATGTAACGTTTGTCTCCATTTGCATAAACAACCAAAGCAATACGTGCAGTACGGTTTGGATCATATTCAACTGAAGTTACCTTACCTGGGATACCATGATTATCTCTTTTAAAGTCAATAACACGGTATTTCTTTTTGTGGCCTCCACCCTTATATCGAACGGTCATCTTTCCAGCGCTATTTCTCCCGCCGCTTCTTTTTTGCGTAACGAGTAAGCTTTTTTCTGGAGTACCTGTAGTTATGTCATCAAACGTAACTTGTACTTTGTGACGTTGACCAGGTGTAACCGGATTAAATTTTCTAACAGCCATTATCGGTGAATTATTCCTTTATTATATACTACTATAGAAATCAATTATATCTCCATCAACCAAGGTTACAACCGCTTTTTTAACAGTGCTTGTACTTCCCTGAACAACACCCCTCTTGGTGTATCTGGATTTCGATTTACCAGGAGTAACCATTGTATTTACTGACTTAACAGTAACGCCATACATGGATTCCACGGCATTTTTAATTTCAACTTTATTTACGTTTCTCGGCACCACAAAGCCATAACGATTGAAGTCTTCTCCATCGCGAGACATCTTTTCTGTGATAACCGGTTTTAGCAAAATATTCATTGCTTCTTAACTTAAAATAGATTCAATCGTTCCTATTGAAGCTTCGCAAAAAACAACTTTTTCATTATTCAAAATACTGTAAGTATTTAATTCTGAAGCAGTTATGTACGAAACAGCCCTTAAATTTCGGGTCGACAAATATACATTTTTATCCGGCTCCGGCAACACCAGCAGGGTTTTTTTGCCTGATAGCTTTAGATTGTCAATCAGCTTAACCATATCGCTGGTTTTTGGAGCTTTCAACTCAATCTTATCAACTACCATAATTTCATCAGCCTTAGCCTTTGAAGACAAAGCCGATTTACGGGCAACTTGCTTGGTTTTCTTATTTACCTTAAAACCATAAAATCTTGGTTCGGGACCAAACACTCTACCACCACCTCTAAAGATCGGTGACTTAATGCTACCTGCACGAGCAGTTCCAGTTCCTTTTTGTTTCTTAATCTTTCGAGTACTACCAACTATTTGAGCTCGTTCTTTCGAACTATGAGTCCCTTGTCTTTGGTGAGCCAAGTATTGTTTAACATCTAAATAAATAGCATGTTCGTTTACTTCAGCCCCGAAAATTGAATCCTTAAGCTCAGCTTTTTTACTCGCTTTCGATCCGTCTGCTTTATAAATATCAACTTTCATCTTACTTCTCAATTGTAACGATTGAACCTTTAGGACCAGGAACAGCCCCTTTTACAACCAACAGGTTTTTATCAGCCAATACTTTCAACACCAATAGGTTCTGAACTTTAACTTTATCCGAACCCATTCTACCTGCCATTCGCATCCCTTTCATTACACGAGAAGGAGTTGAAGCCATACCAATAGAACCTGGCGTACGACCAACATCTTTTGTTCCGTGAGAGGCATCACCAACACCATGGAAATTGTAACGCTTCATTACACCTGCGAAACCTTTTCCTTTAGAGGTACCAGTTACATCAACAAATTCTCCTTCTTCAAAAAGAGAAACATCAACTGTATCACCAGTTTTAACTTCTCCTTCGAACGCGTCAAATTCCATAACGTGTTTTTTAGGAGTAGTACCAGCAGCCTTAAAATGTCCTTTTTGAGCAGCGGAAGAGCGCTTTTCTGACTTCTCTTCATACCCGATTTGTACAGCGGTGTATCCGTCTTTCTCCTCAGTCCTTAATTGTGTTACCACACAAGGACCAGCAGCAATGACCGTACAAGGGAGGTTTTTACCCGCCTCGT
>CEQS01074313.1_pt1 | contig 18417 bp, 14 predicted proteins | sample 530981 | NCBI WGS metagenome assembly CEQS01 (sample SAMEA2621176, study PRJEB7988) | marine metagenome | biome: marine biome (ENVO:00000447); feature: mesopelagic zone (ENVO:00000213); material: "saline water (ENVO:00002010), including plankton (ENVO:xxxxxxxx)" | depth 800 m
ACTACCGGAATTCGAAATCGTGCATCCACCTCGGTTATACTTGATACGAGTGCAATATAGATTAGGAGGGAAAGGAGAAGTCCGAAAATTTTGAAGTCTCTTGTTAGCCAATATTTTAATGAAAACAAGATTCCTAAATATGTAATTAACAGAATGAATGCTTGAATTGCAACGAGAAACAGGGTTGTCGTATCCGAGTTGTTCAAGGTTTTTTGAAGAAGGTTTCCTTTAGACCTGTTTTCTACCGATGCCATAGCAGCATGTACGTTATCTGCTTTCAACTGAAAATTAAAATAACTGCGCATAGGCTTTATAAAGAACATGATGGTCGAGGTGGCCCACATCTTTAAAAACGCTTCGGGGTAGGTACTTATCACTCTCTTGGTTTCGGCCCTGGCAAATGAAATAAATGGAGGAATTGCTCCGGGATCACCAACAAAGTCAAGCCCGGCTAAACTGTCATTTCTATACTCCATTTCTATTGATTTCTGAGGTTTATCCTCTGCCAGGGAACGAACTTGTGTCGATGTATGAAACAAAAGGTTTACTTCTGAGATACTTGAGAAGAATGGGTTCCCAAAGATTACATGATTTCTATAGATCCACGGGCCAATAAAGACTCCGATTATTACCGCATGAACCAAAAACGTTTTTATTCTTCTGGTGATACCAAACCCCGAGAAAAGAAAATAGCCCAGAGGAATTATAATTATGAAGTAGAAAGTTATGGGGCGGGTCAATGTGGCTAATGCCATTAGTATAACACTTGCGGTAACGGCGTCCTCTTCCTTGAATTTTATGCCTTTAACAGCATAATAGACGGATATTGTCAGGAGCAACGTGTATAAACTCTCGGAGGCAACTACGTTACCCATATATATACTGGGCAAATTGATGGCGACGAGAATTCCAGCCAAAACGTTTACCGATCTGTTTCTACCTATGATGTCCGCAATTTGGTAAGTGACCAATGCTGTAGACGCACCTAGCAATGCCTGAACAAAAACAATCCATTTACCAGCAAGCTGTGCCAAATGAAAAAGAAGAATAAAAGCCGGATAGATTGGGGTACGTGTGCTATCAGGGGTTTGAGGTTCTATCAGGCTTTGGCTAAAAACCTGATCCTGATACAGGTTTTTTGCAATGTTTAGGTACCCCCAGGAATCATATTGGTATATACTGTCCGGGTTAGTTTGTTGGATGTAAACCGTATAGCCAATTCGAAGAATAAATGCCAGAATAAAAACAAACAGACCAGGGTAACGAAACAAGAACAAGGGGTTTGTTCAAAGGTAATTTTTCTTGCAATAAAAAATCCCCCTTCGTTTCCAAAGAGGGATTTTCAAAATATTTAGAGCCTCATTCAATTGAATGAGGTAGTCGAGCGTAGCCGAGACTACATCATTCCTGGCATTCCGCCACCCATTCCACCAGCTGGCATAGGAGGCATTGCCGGCTCGTCTTCTTTGTCTTCAGAAAGAACACATTCCGTAGTTAGGAACATTCCAGCGATAGAAGCCGCATGCTCCAATGCTACACGAGTTACTTTAGTAGGGTCAATTACTCCTGCTGCAAGTAAATTTTCATAAACATCAGTTCTTGCGTTATATCCAAAATCGCCTTTACCTTCTCTCACTTTTTGTACTACAACAGCACCTTCTCCCCCTGCATTTTTAATGATTTGACGAAGTGGCTCTTCTATAGCACGTCTTATAATGGCAACACCAGTATTCTGGTCCATGTTGTCCAGGTCCAGTTTGTCTAATGAATCAATTGCTCTAATTAAGGCAACTCCACCACCAGGAACAATTCCCTCTTCCACAGCAGCACGAGTAGCGGCAAGTGCATCGTCAACTCGATCTTTCTTTTCTTTCATTTCAACCTCAGTTGCAGCACCAATGTATAGTACAGCAACTCCGCCTGCTAACTTGGCAAGTCTTTCCTGAAGTTTTTCCTTGTCATAATCAGAAGTAGTGGTTTCAATTTGAGCTTTGATTTGATTTACACGACCATCAATATCTTCTTTTGACCCGGAACCATTTACAATGGTAGTATTGTCCTTGTCAATTTCGATTTTCTCACAGGTACCTAAATCTTCAAGCGTTGCATCTTCCAATTTACGACCTTGCTCTTCTGAGATCACAGAACCTCCGGTAAGAATAGCAATATCTTCCAACATGGCTTTTCTTCGATCTCCGAATCCTGGAGCCTTAACAGCAGCAATTTTCAAAGAACCTCTTAATTTGTTTACTACCAAAGTAGCAAGGGCTTCTCCATCTACATCTTCAGCAATAATGCAAAGGCCTTTACCTGTTTGAGCTGTTTTCTCAAGAACCGGAAGAAGATCTTTCATAGTAGAAATCTTCTTGTCATAAATAAGAATGTATGGGCTCTCCAAATCAGTAATCATTTTCTCCGTATTAGTTACGAAGTATGGAGAAAGGTATCCTCGGTCAAACTGCATTCCCTCAACCACATCTACAGTAGTGTCAGTACCTTTAGCCTCTTCAACAGTGATAACGCCTTCCTTTTTAACCTTACCCATTGCTTCGGCGATTAATGAACCGATTACCTCATCATTATTTGCTGAGATAGAAGCAACTTGTTTGATTTTGTCATTGTCGTCACCAACTTCTTCCGACTGCGTTCCAAGGTTTTCGATTACTGCTTTTACCGCTTTATCGATACCTCTTTTCAGATCCATTGGGTTTGCACCTGAAGCAACATTTCTTAGTCCTGTGTGAATAATTGACTGAGCAAGAATGGTTGCAGTTGTTGTTCCATCACCAGCAATGTCTGCCGTTTTAGAAGCAACTTCCTTTACCATTTGAGCTCCCATGTTTTCAATGGGATCTTTAAGCTCTATTTCTTTAGCAACTGATACACCATCTTTTGTTATGCTTGGTCCACCAAAGCTTTTGTCGATAACAACATTTCTTCCTTTTGGTCCTAATGTTACTTTAACTGCATCTGCTAAAGCATCTACTCCTTTTTTGAGTTGATCTCTTCCTTCAACGTCAAATGTTATTTTCTTAGCCATTACGTAAGTTTTTTAATTTTTATGAATTAAACGATAGCAAAAATGTCTGACTCTCTCATCATTAAGTAGTCCTTGCCTTCAAACGAAATTTCACTTCCGCCATATTGCCCATAAAGTACAGAGTCGCCAACTTTAACAGTCATGGGCTCGTCGGGCTTTCCAGTACCTACCGCTACCACAACTCCTCTTCGTGGTTTTTCTTTAGCCGTATCCGGAATAATAATTCCTCCGGCTGTTTTTTCCTCCGCAGGAGCAGCTTCTACAAGCACTCTGTCTGCTAGAGGTTTAATATTTATTCCCATTTTAAAATTATTTTAAGTTAGAATTTCAATTCAATTTTTCAATTGCACGCTTTATCATTTCTCATGCCAATGGTTTACACGCTTGAATCCTTGACATTTTTGCTGACTCCGTACAAAAAAATGTCAGCATGAATGACATACTGACATTTTAAGTTTTTAAGATCAGATTTAACCAATCAATGTTTCTTCACTACTGAGCCGGAGTTGGGGCAGCCTCAGGTGGAGGAAGAATAGTTTCGTTTTCAATGTATTCTTCAATAGAAGATTTCTTTTCAACTTCTACATTTTCTGTTTTATCACCAACAGCTGCTGCACCAAGGCACAATACCAAAAGACCAATTGCAAGTCCCCAGGTAGCCTTTTCTAAGAAATCAGCAGTTCTTTTAACACCAATCACCTGAGTGGTTGACGAAAAGCCACTTGCCAATCCGCCACCTTTTGATTCTTGTACCAATACTACTGCAGTTAGCAAAATACAGTCAAGAAAAATCAATATAAATATTACTGTAAGCATGTCGTTTATTGTTTATTATCAAGCTCTTTTTTGAGGCGCGCAAAGTAATCGCTTTTTTCCGGATATTTCAAACTTAATTTTTCATAAGTTTTTCGGGCTTTGGAAAGGTTTCCCTGCTTGGCATATATCTTAGCCAAAGTCTCTGTAACGAGGTCTTCATCCTCCATAAGGCTCATCTTGGCCATATTTTCCGGGGAGAAGAATTCCTGCTTAGGTCGGTTAATAATAATCTTAGTTTCCTTCTCTTCAGATGTAGAAATGTGCGAAGGATCACTTTTTATGAAGGCCTCTATTAGCTCATCTGGTTTCTTTTCTTCTTGTTTTACCTCGCCTAGTTTTAACCAATCCAGGAGCCCAAGTTCATTGAAATTGTCATCTTTTGAAACCTGTTCCTCGTTTGTTGCTTTAGCCGGTTCATTTGGTTCTGTGCTTTCTTTCTGTATTTCTACATGGTCTGCATCCAGAAGAATGGAGGAGGAAACTGCGTGTTGCAGAATTTCTCTTTCCAACTGTTTTCTGGCTATTTCTTCTGTATTTGGCTCTTCCTCTTTCTCGAAAGAATATTTTTCAAGTGGAGAAGGAACGCTGGTTTGCTTTTTTTGTGTTTGAACTTCTTTGACCTCAATTTCTGCAGGCGATACTTTTAATTCTTCTTCAACCTCCTCAATTTGTTTAACAATCTGGGGCTGAATTAAATATTGGTAGAGTTTTTTTCTATCTGGTGAAAATACTGCTGTCTTTTTTAATTGAAGTTGGTAATTGGGATCGGAATTCAACTGGAACTGCTTGGCTTTAAGTTTTTGAAACAAAGCAACCTGAGGATATTGAGCAATTAAAGTGTCTAACTCCTTTCCGGCACTTAATAGTGCTTCGTTGTCCCGGGCTATTTCAATGATCCTTTGCGTGTTCACTACCAATTGCTTACTGCCTTGTTGAATATTTGTTGAGTCAATAGCTCATTAATCTCTTTGACCAATTCACTCTCAACCTCGTTCAAAGGCTTGTTGCTGTCGTAATCGGCATATTGAGTAAAACTGGACTCGTAATTTTTGCTTTCATCCGATTTGTTAACAAACTTAACCTGCACAGTAATGGTTAACCGGTTTTGCGCCGCAATTTCATCAGCTTGTATTCCAACAGGTGCCGTACTATACCCGGTAATTTTTCCTGAAAACTGCAAATCGCCGTCAGTTTTAACCAGGTCTAAACGAGTTTGTACCAGGAAAATATCGCGAAGGGCTTCTGTAAATTCTTGCGATAGGGTAGGCTGAGCAAGAGGTGCATAATTTGGAAAAACACTTATTGAAATGGTTTTTACCTTGGTGTAATCAATGGAAGCATCATTAAAGCCGTAGCTCATTTTACAACCTTGATTTGTTACCAAAAATGAAAGAACTACAACAAGGACTCCAATTTTCTTCATTTCAGGTCGTATTCTTTAATTTTTCGATATAGGGTTCTTTCGCTAATCCCTAATTCATTTGCCGCCTGTTTTCTTCTTCCTTTGTATTTACTAAGCGCCTTTGAAATAAGTTCTTTCTCCTTTTCTTCAATGCTTAAGCTTTCCTCAATTTCCTCATGAATGTTATAAGTGTCATCATTTGGATTTATAATTTGGGGACGTTCAATGGGTTTTGGTACGCTACCGACATTATCACGAATCTGAATTGGAGCTTCTGATTCCGATTGAACATCGCTGTAAATCCTATTCAAAATCTGAACATTTTCTTCACTCTGCAGGTTAATTCCATCAGCTTTTATTCCTTCAACAACCAATTTCTTTAAATCGGTTATTTCCTTCCTCATGTCAAAGAGTACTTTGTATAAAAGCTCTCTGTCAGAAGGTGAATCTCCCGATGTTTGATTGTCATAAATCGTTGGTAAATTGGTTCTTTGAAAATTCGGTAAGTAATTCAGAAGCTTGTCCGAATTAATGAGCCTTTCTTTTTCGATGACACTTATTTGCTCCGTTACATTTTTTAATTGACGTATGTTACCAGGCCATCGATAATTCCGTAGCGTATTTTGCGCATCTTCTTCCAGCCGAACCGTTGGCATCCGGTACTTTTCAGCAAAATCGGCTGCAAATTTTCTAAACAGCAGGTGAATATCTTCTCTTCGCTCTCTTAAAGGGGGTAATTGAATAGGTACCGTATTCAGCCTGTAAAAAAGGTCTTCCCTGAATTTTCCTTTGTCGATGGCGTTAGTAATGTTTACATTGGTTGCCGCTATTATTCTTACGTTGGTTTTTTGAACCTTGCTGGATCCAACTTTAATGAATTCGCCGGTTTCCAAGACCCTTAACAATCGAACCTGGGTTTGAACGGGGAGTTCAGCAACCTCGTCTAAAAAAATCGTTCCTCCGTCGGCGACCTCAAAATATCCCGAGCGGGTACTATGGGCTCCCGTAAACGCCCCTTTTTCGTGGCCGAACAATTCGGAGTCAATGGTACCTTCAGGAATTGCACCGCAGTTAACTGCAATGTATTTAGAATGTTTTCTGTGGCTGATTTGATGGATGATCTTCGGTATATTTTCCTTCCCGGTTCCTGATTCTCCAGTAATTAAAACGGACAAGTCGGTTGTTGCAACTTGCATCGACGTGCTAATTGCATGGTCCAGCAACGGGGAGTTCCCGATAATTTCAAAACGCTGTTTAATCTGTTGAATGTTCATTGCTCTAAACTACTTCTCCTTTTAAAATTGCTGTACTAATGTCTGAAATTTTTACCTGAATATATTCACCGGGTTTAAAGTTTTCATTTTTAAAAATGACCATGGTATTCTCAGATATACGCCCTTTCCATTCATCAGGATTCTTTTTGGAAGGTCCTTCAACCAGGACCTTTTTGGTTTTCCCAATAAATCGTCGGTTCAGTTCTTTTTCCTGCTCTTTTTGTAAATTAACAATCTCTGTTAATCTCTTTGATTTAACATCCTCCGATACATTATCATCGAATTTTCTTTCTGCCAATGTTTTAGGCCTTTCAGAGTATTTATACATGTATGAAAAATCGAACTTAACATCCTTTATTAAAGAAATGGTGTCTTGATGTTCTTCATCAGTTTCACCGCAAAAACCAGAAATAATATCTGTACTAATAGAGCAATGGGGAATGATTCTGCGAATAGCTTCAATTCGCGTTAAGTACCATTCTCTTGTATATCCACGATTCATTCTTTTTAATACATCAGAATTACCGGACTGAACCGGTAGATGTATGTAGTTACAAATATTCTCATACTTCGCAATCGTGTGAAGCACATCGTCGGTCATATCCTTTGGGTGTGAAGTGGAAAACCGAACCCTTAAATCAGGATGAACCTGTGCAACCTTTTCCATGAGTTGAGCAAAACTTACTGTTTCCTCGTCAGGGTTCTTAATCTCACCTTTCTTGGTAATATTCCAACGGTAGGAATCTACATTTTGACCCAAAAGCGTTACCTCGCGAAAACCATTGTCAAACAACTCTTTGGCTTCCCTGACAATTGTTTCCGGATTTCTGCTACGCTCACGGCCCCTTGTAAATGGAACAACACAAAAGGAACACATGTTATCACATCCCCTCATTATCGATATAAAAGAGGAAACACCATTTTCGCCTAGTTTTACTGGGCTTATTTCCGCATAGGTTTCTTCCCTGCTTAAAAGGACATTTACCGCTTTTTGACCACTTTCGACATTGGATATGAGGTTAGGTAAATCGCGGTATGAATCCGGACCTGCAACAATGTCTACCAATTTTTCCTCTTCCAGTAATTGATCTTTCAATCGCTCAGCCATACAGCCAAGAATACCTACAATAAGGTTTTTATTATGCCGTTTCTTGATTCCCTTGTAAAAAGTTAGTCGGTTTCGAACGGTTTGTTCTGCTTTTTCTCGAATGGAGCAAGTATTAATGAGGACCAAATCTGCAGTTTCAGGTTCCTTTATTGTCTGGTAACCTTCCTGAGTCAGAATTGAAGCAACGATTTCACTATCTGAAAAATTCATTGCACAACCGTAACTTTCCAGATATACTTTTTTGCTACTGGCAATTGGTGAATTCTTAATGGTAGCTGTGCCCTGAATTTCTTCGTCAATAACCGTTGAGTTTTTTCCTTCAAACATCTTTCTTCCTCAATAATCAATTCCTACGAGCTGGCAAAAGTAGACAAAAGAGGGCTGGTGTCAAATTGACATGAATGTTTAAATATCTCGCTGTAAATGGGAGTTATAGCGGGTTTGAATTCCAATGAACAGGTTTTTTTTAATGTTAAATTTTGATGTTTTATATATTCACTTACTTTGCCGCCGTTAAATTCGATCCTATTCGTGGGATATTTAATCTAATTGAACTGCATGAATTTAGTTATCGTTGAGTCACCTGCTAAAGCAAAAACAATTGAAAATTTCTTGGGTAAAGATTACGTGGTTAAATCCAGTTTTGGACACGTAAGAGATTTAGCTAAAAAGAATTTTGGAATTGATGTCGAAAACAATTTTGAACCTACCTACGATGTTTTAGCGGATAAGAAATCAGTGATTAAAGATTTGAAATCACTAGCCAAGAAATCAGATATGGTTTGGTTAGCAACGGATGAGGATCGGGAAGGGGAGGCCATTAGCTGGCATTTATTCGAAACCCTGGGATTGAAAAAAGATAGCACTCAACGTATTGTATTTCATGAGATTACAAAGTCGGCGATACTCAAAGCTATTGACGCACCCAGAAAAATAGATCAAAACTTAGTAGACGCGCAACAAGCGAGAAGGGTGTTGGATCGATTGGTTGGTTTTGAGCTGTCACCTGTTTTATGGAAAAAAGTTAAACCTTCTTTATCAGCAGGAAGGGTTCAGTCTGTTACGGTTCGACTTATTGTTGAGCGGGAAAGAGAAATTGAAAAATTTGTTCCTACTTCGTCGTTCAAGGTCAGTGCTGAATTCTTAGTGGACAGCAAGAGTGTATTAAAGGCAGAACTTCCCAAAAGGTTAAAAAGTGAGGAAGAAGCAAATACATTTCTGAATTCTTGTAAGGGGGCAACTTATGAGATTGAAAAGAAAGATGTTAAGCCATTAAAAAGAAATCCGGCACCACCCTTTACTACTTCCACACTACAACAAGAAGCTTCTCGGAAACTCGGTTTTTCTGTGCAGCAGACCATGGTTGTTGCTCAAAAATTGTACGAAGCGGGCCGCATAACCTATATGAGAACCGATTCAGTTAATCTTTCGGATCTTGCTATAAATGAAGCTAGAAATGAAATTCATGCCGCCTATGGTGAGAAATATGCTTTCGAAAGGCATTATGCTACTAAAACCAAAGGAGCACAAGAGGCACATGAGGCTATTCGTCCAACGAATTTTGCCGCTCATTCTGTAAGTGCCGACCGAAATGAAGAGAGGTTATATTCATTGATCTGGCAACGGGCCATTGCAAGTCAAATGGCCAGTGCAGAAATTGAAAAAACAACAGTGACCATTGGAATAAGTGGCTCCGAAGAAAAGTTGAGGGCCACTGGGGAAGTACTAACATTCGATGGCTTTATTAAGGTATATACCGAAGGAAATGATGATGAGGGAGAGGATGATAAAAGTGGAATGCTTCCTCCAATTAAGGTTGGTGACCAGCTGCAGTTAGAATCGCTAAAGGCGGTTGAACGATTTGCGAATCACCCCCCGAGGTATACAGAGGCCAGTTTGGTTAAACAACTAGAAACATTGGGAATTGGCCGCCCTTCTACTTATGCACCTACCATATCAACTGTTCAAAAGCGCGGGTACATAGAAAAAAAGGAAAAGGAAGGAACTGAACGCAATTATGCGGTTTTAGAATTAGTGAATGGTGATGTAAGTAAATCGATAAAAACCGAAATTACTGGCGCAGAAAAGAAGAAGTTGTTCCCTTCGGATATAGGAATTGTTGTAACTGATTTTTTAATGGACCATTTTCCCAATGTGATGGACTATGGATTTACTGCCGAAGCGGAAAAGGAATTTGATAGCATTGCACAGGGACAGAAACAATGGAACGAGATGATCGGCCGTTTTTATGGCCCATTCAAGGAAAATATTGAAGTTACTTTAAAAGAAGAAGGTCGAGCTACCGGAGAACGTTTGTTGGGTGTAGACCCAAAGAGCGGCAGAAATATATATGCACGTATTGGTCGCTTTGGACCAATGGTTCAGATTGGAAATGTGGAAGATGAAGAAAAGCCAAAGTTTGCAAAAATTACAGGAGATTCTTCCATAACCAGTATTACCCTTGAAGAAGCTCTTGAACTTTTTAAAATGCCCAAGGATTTAGGCGAATTCGAGGATAAGAAAGTTGTTGTAGGTATTGGGAGGTTTGGCCCATACGTAAGACACAACAGCAAGTTTGTCTCTCTTGGAAAGACAGACCCTCATTCCGTCAATCTGGAGCAGGCAATTGAACTTATTCTTGCTAAGCGTGAGGCTGATGCTAATAAAATAATTCGGGAATTTGAAGAAAATGCAGATGTTTCGGTACTAAACGGCAGGTGGGGACCGTACATTAAGGTAGGGAAACAAAATGTGAAAATCCCAAAGGATGTTGACCCAACGAGTCTTACACTGGAAGATTGTTTAAAACTCGCTAAAAACGCTCCCGCCAAAAGGAAGTTTTCGAAGAAAAAAAGCAAGTAGTTTTGATTCGGAAATTACCTTGCTATGGATTTGTCGATATATTTTTCACCACTTGACTACACCAATTCCAACTATTCCAATGATGACTTAGGTTGCACTGTTCAGTTTCATAACAGTTCCAATGGCTTCCCGAATTTCGAAGATTTTGATCTTGTAATACTTGGTGTTAAAGAAGAAAGGAACAGTTATAAGAATAAAGGTTGCAAAAATGGACCGGATGCAATCCGATCAAAATTGTATAGCCTTAAAAGCAATTGGAATAACCGTAAAATTGCTGATCTGGGAAACATCGAAGCCGGTGAATCGGTAACTGATACTTATTATGCCGTTAATAATGTAATTGCTGAGTGTGTGAAATCGGGAGTGCTTCCAATTATCCTGGGTGGTTCGCAAGATTTAACCTATGCCAATTACGAAGCTTACGAGAAGTTAGAGCAGGTGGTAAATATTGTTAGCGTAGACCGTGCTCTGGATTTGGGAGATGTTGAAGAGGGAATTCGATCAAACGGTTATCTAAATAAGATTATCCTTCATCAGCCCAACTATTTATTCAATTACAGTAACATAGGCTATCAAACCTATTTTGTGAGTGAGGAAGAACGAAAATTAATGGATCGACTTCACTTTGACATTCATCGGTTTGGTGAAGTCAAAGCGGACATTAAAGAAGTGGAACCTGTGGTTCGGAACGCAGATATTCTAAGTTTTGACATTTCTTCTATCCGATCTTCAGATGCAGGAGCATGTGAACATACTACCCCAAATGGTTTTAACGGAGAGGAAGCATGCAGTATAACCCGATATGCCGGATTGAGCGATAAACTCACTTCTTTTGGGCTTTACGAATACAACCCTGATCTTGATACCAATGGGCAAACAGCCTTTCTAATTGCAGAAATGATTTGGTATTTTGTGGAAGGGTTCTATAACCGCAAGGGAGACGTGCTTCACAAGAGAAATAAGGATTTGCTGAAATATATCGTCACGACGAACACCGAAGTACAGGAGATAGTATTTTACAAAAATTTGGTTTCCGATCGTTGGTGGTTAGATGTTCCTTACCCTGAGAGTAAGCTGTCAAAATATAGAAGGCATCAGTTAGTACCATGTTCTTATGCAGATTATCAAAAAGCATGTAACGATACAGTCCCGGAGAAGTGGTGGAGTAATTACCGCAAGTTCAAATAGACGAATTAAAATAAAAAGGGTTGCCTCGCGTTGGAGAAATGTCCATCGTTAATTGGGCGGTTGTTAAAAATGTATTGTTAATATAATTTTTTAACTATTTTAGCCGCCTTGTTAGCATTAAACTAGCTAAGAATATGAAAAATATAATTACTGTTTTATTGAGTTTAAGTGTGTTGGGTGCAATTGCTCAGCAAGATCCACAGTTCACAATGAACTTTGCCAACAAATTGTACAACAACCCTGCTTATGCAGGAACTAACAAGATCTGTGCTACAGGAATTTTCAGACAGCAATGGGCTGGTATAGAAGGTGCCCCTAGGGACATCCTTTTTTCGGTTCATTCTCCAATTAACCTAAAAATTTGGGAAGAGTCACAGTGGATCAACCCTGGAGTTGGATTCACTTTTATTGATGACGAAATAGGCCCTATTAGTACTAATGGCTTTAAAGCAGCAATTGCAAATCATTTTAAGTTTAGTAGCATTGGAACCATTAGCCTTGGATTTGGAGTTGGAACTATGGGCGTCAGGATAGATGGTAGTAAAATGAGAACACCTGATGGAGGTATTGCGGGACAAGGATCATCAATACAGGATCCTAATATTCTTGCTGCTATGGGAAACAGGCAGTATGGATTTGATATGGACTTTGGTCTATATTATCAATCAGCCGATGAGAAAATTTTTGCCGGGGCAAGTGTAGCCCATTTAACTAAGGGTAACTTTAGTTTTGAGCAAGACCCAACTCTTGGAATCACAAAATATCAGGTACAGCCTCATGCTTATTTTATGGGAGGTTATCGCATGAACAATTTCTTGGGTTCAGAGGATTGGGATTTACTTCCTTCAGCTTTTGTAAAAACTGAATTTAAAACAACTCAGGTTGATATTAATGTTCGTGCAATCAAACAGAACAAGATATGGGCTGGTGTTTCCTGGAGATTCCAGGATGCAGCTGCGTTAATGGGTGGATATAACTGGCATAACGTTGGAGGCGGAAAGGGTACCGCTAAAGTTGGTTTTTCTTACGATATAAATACTTCCAAGTTGTTTAAACACAATGTTGGATCATTTGAAATATTTGTCAATTATTGCTTTGGAATCACACCAAAACCCAAAATTTCAATTCATAAAAATCCGCTCTGGCTCTAGGGTTCAAAGAGATATACAACATTTCTAATTAATTTACGTTATTTTTGGCGTTTGCTGAATGATTAAAATATTGAACATAAAGTACAAATCTAAAATAGGAGGAAGCATGAAAAAGTTGCTAATCTTATCTGTAGCCCTGTCATTGACGCTGGTTGGTTGTTATACCGACGCTGGTGGTCAATTGGTAGGAGTTCAAGATAGACAAGTCTGGTATCAGCCGGATCCTTATGGTATGTTATATATACCACCGGGAAGTTATAATATGGGTCCTAGTGATCAGGATGCACCATATTCATATACATCAAGATCTAAAACGGTTTCGATTTCACCTTTTTATATGGATGAAACAGAAATTACGAATAACGAATACAGGCAGTTTGTTGTGTGGGTTCGGGATTCAATGGCATACAAGATTCTTGGTGAAGAGGTAGGCGAAGAAGAATACTTAATTACAGTTAATGAATTTGAGGAAGATATTGATCCGCCGTACATTAACTGGGATGCTGAAATTCTTTGGAATGAACCTGAGAGTCGAGAGGCCTTGGCCGTTATGTTCCTGCCAGAATATGAACGATTCTATGGGCATAGAACTATTGATACACGTAAGTTGATTTACGAGTATTATTGGATTGATTTTAAAGATGCTGCTAAGAAGAACCCAACAATAAATGGGGATCCAATGAGGGAAAGAGGAATGACTGATCGATCGGTATTTATAAAGTCGGACCAAATTAATATCTACCCGGATACCTTGTGTTGGATTCATGATTTTACATACTCATTTAATGAGCCGTTAACTAATATGTATTTCTGGCATCCAGCTTATGATGAGTATCCTTTGGTAGGTGTCTCTTGGAAGCAGGCCAGAGCTTTTAGCTTGTGGAGAACCTTCTTACACAATAAGTTTCTTGCAACAGTTGGTGAAACATTTGTTCAGGATTATAGGTTGCCAAATGAATCTGAGTGGGAGTATGCATCAAGAGGTGGATTGGATTTGTCTCCATACCCTTGGGGAGGACCTTACACAAGAAATACAAGAGGTTGTTTCTTGGCTAACTTCAAGCCATTAAGAGGAAATTATTATGACGATGGTGGAATCCATACAGTTCCGGTTGTTTCTTATGAGCCTAATGACTTTGGCCTTTATTGTATGGCTGGTAATGTAGCAGAGTGGACGAGCAATGCATTTGATGAGTCCGCATTGGATTTTGCCCATGATTTGAACATGGATTATGTATATGAGGCTAAGGATGATGATCCACCTGTTCTTAAAAGAAAAGTTATACGTGGTGGCTCTTGGAAGGATGTAGGTTATTACATGCAAACAAGTACCAGAACGTACGAATATCAAGATACAGCCAAATCTTACATTGGCTTCAGGAATGTAATGAGCTATCTAGGAATGGGTAAGTCTCAAATATAATTTTACACTATTTATTTAATTTTTTAACGGTAACTACTTAAAACGAATACTTATGTCAGGAAAAAAGGGAGGATTAGCAAATTTTCTATATGGAACGGAGAAAGGGAAGACGATTGTAAATATGGCTATGAGCTTGGGTGCTGCGATTGTAATTCTAGGTGCGCTTTTTAAAATTCAGCACTATCCTGGTGCTAGTATTATGTTGATTGTTGGATTGTGTACTGAGTCTGCATTATTTGCGTTAGGTGCTATTGAACCGCAACATTTGGCCAATGATTGGTCTAGAGTTTATCCTGAATTGGCTCATAATCCGGAAGATGATGAAATGGAAGATGAGTTTGAAGGAGAAGCTGCTCTCGAAGATGATGGTTTAACGGCTAGTCAGAAGTTGGATAAGATGATGGAAGAGGCAAATATCGGTCCTGATCTAATCAATAGTTTGGGTAGAGGTCTGGAAGGCTTAAAGAATACTACAGATCAATTGAATGACATGTCAAATGCTTCTGTTGCTACCGAAGAGTACGTAAATAGTGTGAGAAATGCTTCTAATCAGGTTAGCTCATTAAGCGATACCTACGTTAAGGCTGCTAGTTCTATTGCAGGTCTTGCAGAAGAAAACGAAAGTGGTGTTGACTTTGGTGAGCAATTGGGGAGAATGTCCAAAAACCTAACCGAGTTAAATGCTTCATACGAATTGCAGCTTCAAAGTGCACAGGAAACACTTGAAAATTCTAAGAACTACTTCAACGGTATGGATGAGGTTATGTCTAGCTTGAATAGTTCTGTTGGTGATGCTAAGGTTTACGCTGAAGCAATTTCTGAGCTTTCTAAAAACATTAGCAGTTTGAATAACATTTATGGAAATATGTTAACTGCAATGAACCCTAATAACTAGGAGACATACTTATAAATTTATTAACTACTAAAAAAGGAGATATATGTCTTTAGGTGATTTGCCTCCCCGGCAGAAGATGATTAACTTGATGTATTTGGTGCTTTTATGTCTTCTGGCCATGAATGTATCAAAGGAGATTCTTCATTCCTTCCTGATTATTAACGAAGGGTTGGAAAGAACTACCGATAATTTTGAGCATAAAATAGATCAAACCTATGAGAAGTTCAAAAGAATGAATATTGATGACCCAGCTAAAGTTGGGGAATTTTACAGCCATGCAAAAGAACTTAAGGTGAATGCTGATGATATAGTTGAATATATTGATGTATTAAAAAAGGAATTGTTTCGCGTTGTAGATAAAATTGAAGACCCTGTTGCATTGGATACAATGACATTAGAACATCTAAACGGAAAGGATAATCAGGATGTAGGTGCGCAAATTATGATTGGCCCAGAGGCAACCAAGCCATTTGGACCTGATGTAGAGTATAGCGCATTAAAGCTTAAGGCTAAGCTAGAAATATTTAATAAGCATTTGGCTGAGTTTATTCAGGAAGAAGAGTTGATTGCTAATATGCAAATTCCTTTGGAATCTCAAAAGGTTCATGATGTTGTTGAGGAATGGGAAATTGCAAACTTTTATCATCTGCCCATGGCTGCAACAATTACTAATTTAACGAGATTTCAGGCTGCGGTTAGAAATTCAGAGGCAGATGCATTGAAAGAACTGATGAGGGAAATTAGTGCTGATGATTTTGCATTTGACACCCTTGCGGTAAAGGTTATACCACGTAATGGAGTGTATATCACGCAAGGAGACTCTTTTCAGGCTGATGTAATTGTAGCCGCATATAGTACAACTAAGGATCCTAAATTGGTGATTGGAGAAGTTGATACCACAAAATCTCAACCCGATGTTATAAATGGCGATACTTTGAATGTAACGTATAACCGGGGTATAGCAACTTACGGTACAAAAACAAGTACCTTAGGAGAGCAAAAATGGGGTGGAGTTATTAAGATTCTTAAGCCTAATGGAAAATGGGCGCATTATAAGTTTGATCATAAGTATACTGTTGCAAAACCTAGTTTAGTAGTTTCTCCTACCAAAATGAATGTTTTCTACAAGGGACTTGAAAACCCTGTTGATATATCGGTTTCGGGAATTGGACCTGAAAACTTGACCTTGAGTGTTCCGGGATGTAGAGTAGTTCCTAAGAACAAGGCACAAGGAAAATATGAGGTTATACCAAACCCGAAGGCAAAAGCCAAAACGGTGAAAGTTTCGGTTACAGCAAACATCGATGGTAAGAAAACAACCTATAAGCCAATTGAATATCGTTTGAAAACAGTACCTAAACCTATTCCATTCTTTAATGGAGCCAAAGGTTCTGCTGACATGAAAAGAAGTAGGCTTAGAACGGGTAAGTTCATTACTGCGAAATTGGAAGATTTCCTTTTTGAATTACGATACAAAGTTTTAAGTTTTGAAATGATTGTTACCGTAAATGGTAAGCAATCTACCGAGAAATCGAAGTCTGGAAGATTGACTCCAAAAATGATCAGCATTTTGAAGAGTATGAAGCCAGGACAAACCGTGATTTTCCATAAGGTGGTAGCCAAAATGGATAAAGCTGGAGCTCAAAAGGTTTCTCTTGACGGTAGTGTGATTATTCACGTAAAATAGGAAATTATGAAAAAGTTAATTCTTAGTTTATTTGTTTTAGTTGGATTAAGTATGAGCAGTACAGATGTATTGGCTCAACAAACTGTACTTGATGGAGTTTATGTAAATGAAAATACTCCTTCTCGTAAGGTTATTCCTTATACCAATCTTCGGCAGGCTGATGTAATGTGGTCGAAGCGAATATGGCGAAGAGTTGACTTAAGAAAGAAGCAGAATCAGGTATTTTATTACCCTGAGGAGCCGGCACAAGGAAGAAAGAACTTGTTTGATTACATCCGTCAGGCAATTTTGGATGATGGAACACTTACGGCATATGATCCTGGAACTGTTGTAGACCCAGATGATGAGTTTACGAGAGCATTAACCACTGATGATGTAATGGCGAAAATGGTTAGTGAATCAGAAGTTGATATTTTCGATGAGTTTGGTGATCCTATTGGAACAGAAACAGTTCGTGATACTTTGCTTGCTACGGCCATTAAGTTTTATGAGATTAAAGAGGAGTGGTTTTTTGAAAAACAAAAATCGCAACTTGAGGTTAGAATTATCGGAATTAAACCGGTGGTTGAAAAGATAGGCGCTGATGGTGATCCTGTGTTGGAAGATTTGTTTTGGATTTATTTTCCAGAGGCAAGATTTGTTTTTGCCAACTCTGAAGTATTTAACAGGGTTAATGACGCAGAAAGAAGAACCTACGAGGATATCTTTTGGAAACGCCAGTTTGAGTCTACTATTATCAAAGAATCTAACGTTTATGACCGTATGATTAGTCAGTATAAAACAGGTTTAGATGCCTTGTTGGAAGCTGAGAAAATAGAGGAGAAGATTTTCAACTTCGAACATGATTTCTGGCATTACTAAAAATCCGGTATAAGTAAGGAATTGAAAAGGGGGAGCAGTTTTGCTCCCCCTTTTTTATTTATATAATCGAAGTTTACGTTCCATTTTATTACTTGGTTTTCAGCTATAGTTTATGCTAACTTAGGTTGGTTTAGAAAGCCAATATTTACCCTTTGCAATAAAACGAGCAAGGCCAACGTTTTATATCTGCACCCGAAGTACTAACATAAAAAGGAGAATATTATGGCTTTAGGTGATTTGCCTCCCCGGCAAAAGATGATCAATTTAATGTATTTGGTATTATTATGTCTTTTGGCAATGAATGTGTCAAAGGAGATTTTGAATTCGTTTTTAATAATTAACGAAGGGTTAGAGCGAACGATCGACAATTTTGAACACAAAATAGAACAAACATTCGATCGGTTTAAGAGAATGAATGGTGATGATTCAAAGAAGGTAGGTGAGTTCTATAAGCAGGCTAAAACAGTAAAAAGCAAGGCCGATGAAATCGATTCTTACATCCATAAGTTAAAGAAGGAATTGTACCGTGTTGCTGATAACGTAGAAGACACTGCAGTGTTAAATTCAATGAATTTGAACAATTTGGAGAACAACGATGATCAGGATATAGGAGCTCAGGTATTGATTGGGGCAGATGCAGCTAACCCGAAAAGCGCCGATGAGGAATATAGCGCGTTGCGATTAAAAAACATGATAGAGCAGTTTAACAA
>CEQS01034099.1_pt1 | contig 18381 bp, 8 predicted proteins | sample 530981 | NCBI WGS metagenome assembly CEQS01 (sample SAMEA2621176, study PRJEB7988) | marine metagenome | biome: marine biome (ENVO:00000447); feature: mesopelagic zone (ENVO:00000213); material: "saline water (ENVO:00002010), including plankton (ENVO:xxxxxxxx)" | depth 800 m
CAGATAGCGCAGTTGCCACAAGCAACCAGGGATCGCATTGCCCACATCGACTTCACCTTATTGTTTAAGGGAGAAGCGGTACGGGCGGATTTAGTCGATCGCTTCAGCATAGCGGCCGCACAAGCAACGAAAGACTTCACAATGTACCGAGAGCTTGCACCAGGCAACATTGAGTATGACCAAAAGCTCAAATTGCATAAGCGTGGTGAAACTTTTGAGCCCTTGTTCGACTACGACGTTGTGAGAACGCTGGCGACGATTAGCCAAGGGTACGGCGATGGCTTTACTGGAAAGGTAAAACCGCCGCTGGCTTGTGAAGCGCCTTATCACCTTAACAAACCGAATCTATCGATAGTAGCGAAAGTCACCGAGGCTATACACAAAGGCAAAGCCTTGAATATCACCTATGTGTCGTTATCGAGCGGTGAAACCACGCGTGAAATTGTACCGCATACGCTGGTGGACAATGGCCTGCGTTGGCATGTTCGTGGTTTTGACCGCAAGCATGGTGAGTTCCGTGACTTTGTGCTGACCCGAATTAAAGCAGCGGTTGTACTTGAAGACTCAAGGTTATCTGAAGCTGAACTAGAAACCCAGGACCGGCAATGGAATCGCTTTGTAGAGCTTGAGTTAGTGCCGCACCCACGCATAGAGCACAGCGAAGCGATTGAGCTGGATTATGGTATGACGGGTGGCGTTCTAAAGGTTGAGATTAGGGCTGCAACCGCTGGGTATTTGCTACGCCAATGGCATGTGGATTGTTCCACTGAACACTCGTTAATGGGCTTTGAGTATCAGCTTTGGTTGCGTAACAGCCAGGCACTTTATGGTGTCACAAACTTAAGCATTGCGCCGGGCAGAACAAGTTAATCGATCCAGTAAACATGAAGATTATTGTTTAAAAAGTTAAATTATTTGATTTTAACTCAAATAAATTGAGAAAAATCACAGTTGTGGTAGGTTGTGCACAGTGATAAAGCCCCAAGTTTATGGTTAAGAAAACACCGTGGAGAGAGCATGATCCGCTGCCACCTAGCCCGATTAATGGGTGAGAGAAAAATGCGCATTAGCGACGTGATGCGAGAAACCGGCCTCAGCCGCACAACCGTCACGCTACTTTACAAAGAAACCGCGCTCAAGGTGGACTTAGAGGCGCTCGATAAGCTGTGTGACTTGTTTGATTGTGAAATCCAAGATCTATTACAAAAATCGCCAGCAGAAACCGAATTTAATGAGAACAAGTAATGACAACAACCAACGATAAAAAGCCATCAGAAGTACTCGCCATCGAAGATGGCATGATGTTGGATTACCTAACGAATAATCCTATCAAAGAAACACCTAAAGAATTGGTTCGTCAAAAAACCTTACGCGCCTTGTTCCATGAATACGGCATCAGCGCTGAAGATATGGAGCTTGATGTAAAAGTTAAAATTGATGGCAAACAGAAGAAAATTGATATCGCCATTTTCGAGCATGATGCTGAACATATTCCTGAAAATATTCGCCGCATTGTTATCTGTGATAAAGAGCCGAAAAAAGGCAAAAAATCCGCAGTAAAAATGCGTGATCACGACCAAGCGCATAAAGACCTTCAGTTGATGGAAGATATGATGCGTGAACAGGTTGGTGATAAGTACCTGCTAGAAAAGTGCCAGTGGGGTTTATGGACCAACGGCATCGAATTTTTCTTTGTTGAAAAAGAAGAGTCGCGATTCGATACCAAGTTCAACGCAGTTGGGGATTGGCCATTAGCAGATGAGACTTTGGGGAGCCGAGACGTTGCATCAAACGCACAGCTAAGAACCGCTGACCGTGAGATGCTACTTACTGCATTCCGTCGTTGTCATAATTTTATTCACGGTAATGAAGGTATGCCTAAAGATGCGGCATTCTGGCAGTTCTTATACCTTATATTCTCTAAAATGTATGATGAGCGCATCGGCAATCGAGATCGTGAGTTTTGGGCATCACCAACAGAGCAGTTTGACGACGAAGGTCGTAAGAGAATCAGAGCACGCATTAACCCCCTATTTGAAAAGGTAAAAAAAGCCTATCCAGAAATTTTTGCTGGCAACGAAGATATCACTTTGTCAGATCGGGCTTTGGCATTCATGGTTTCTGAACTTGCTAAGTACGACTTTACCCGTACTGAAATGGACGCCAAAGGTGCAGCCTATCAAGAAGTGGTGGGTGATAACCTACGTGGTGATCGTGGTCAATACTTTACGCCTCGGGGTGCAATCAAACTGATTGTGGAAATGATGGCACCACAACCACACGAAAAAGTATTGGACCCGTCATGTGGCACAGGTGGTTTTCTTGAGCAAACTTTAAGCTTCATTAACAGAAAGCTTTGTGAAGAGGAAGAAGTCAAATTAGGGGCTGAAACCACAGAAGAATTCATCTCTATTCAGCAACAAATTAAAAAGTTTGCCGAAAATAATCTGTTTGGTTGTGACTTTGACCCCTTCTTGTGCCGTGCATCGCAAATGAATGTGGTAATGGCAAGTAATGCCATGGCTAACATTTATCACATGAATTCATTGGAATACCCTCACGGGCATTTGAAAGGTGTAGAACCAGCCAAAAGTAAAATTCCAGTTGGCGATTCAAGCGGTAAAGACGGCAGTATTGATGTCATCTTAACTAACCCGCCGTTTGGTTCAGATATCCCAGTTACCGATAAACAAATTCTTGAGCAGTTTGATCTTGCGTACATTTGGGAGCGCACTGAAAACGGCGGCTTTAGAAAAACAGAGCGCCGTAAAGACGCAGTTTCGCCCGAAATTTTGTTTATTGAGCGTTGCGTGCAATGGCTTAAGCAAGGCGGTCGTATGGGTATCGTGTTGCCTGACGGCATTCTAGGTAACCCAGGTGACGAGTATATTCGCTGGTGGTTAATGCAAGAGTGCTGGGTTCTTGGTTGTGTCGACTTACCTGTTGAGTCATTTATCGTTGAAGCTAACGTAAACATCTTAACTAGCCTGCTGTTCTTGAAAAAGAAAACCGATACTGAAAAAGATGCTATTGCCATCGGTGGAGAGCCCGAATACCCGGTATTTATGGCGGTTGCAGAAAAAGTAGGCTTCGATCGTCGTGGTAATACGCTGTATGAGCGTCATCCAGACGGTGAAGAGAAGGTTATCGAAGAAGAAGTTGAAGAGCGTATTCGCATCAACGGCCACAATGTGGTGCGTAAGCTAAAGCGTCGCAGCAAAATTTTAGATGACGATCTGCCAAAAATTGCCAAAGCCTGGAAAGAGTTTCGCGCTAACAATCCGGAGCCATCGGTATGATCTCAAGAATAGAGGCCTACAAATACCGCTGCTTTAATACGCTGGATCTCGCCTTAGAGCAGCAGCATGTATTTGCAGGCTCTAATGGTTCAGGTAAAACAACGTTACTTGATATCCCAGCTTTGTTTGGTGATTTACTGAATGTGTCGGATATAAACGATGCGTTCTTTAAACCAACCAATGGCAGAGAGCGTGCTCGCGCAGAAGCAGCCAAAGAAGTCGTTCATCAGCTTCGAGGCGAGTACTTTATCTTGGCACTAGAAGTGAGCTTGCCTCCTTCAGTTATTGAGGAACTGTTAAGAGGCGCGAGCGACGCCTGGCAGAATAAGTTCCAGAAAAGTGAATTAAGACCCGATACTGCGCGATACGAAATATCGTTCAGAATCAACCAGGATAAATTTCAAGTTACAGAAGAGCACTTAACGCTTTTTCCAAATAATGAGTTGCGCCCAGAACATGGCATGGGTCTTATTGGCGTAGATGATTTCAGGCGCAGTGCGCCTTGGTTTAAGGTGTTATCGCGCAGTTTAGGTACCAAGGTTAAATACCAGGCAGAGTATCAAGCTGGAAAATCATCCATCCTTGAATTTGGCCTACGAGATAGCCAATTAGCCCTAGCCGCGCTACCTGCTGACCATGATTTATACCCCGCAGCGCTATGGCTTCAAGAGTTTCTTATACAAGGCTCACATTGCTACGAGCCTCAATGGCCTGCAATGCGATTAGCTGCATCGCCAAGAGATAAGCACGCCTTTAAAGCGGACGGGAGTAGTTTACCTTGGCAAGTACATGCCTTGCAGCAGAGCGATCCCGAAGGCTTAAGCGAATGGCTAGAGTTGGTGCAAATGGCATTGCCCTCTATTGCCAAAATTGAAGCCAAGCAGCGTATCGATGATAGCTTTTGTTACCTAGAAGTAACCTATAGCAACGGTATGGTGGTGCCTTCGAGCGGCTTGTCGCACGGAACTCTGCATATCTTGGCGTTGACCATTATTCCGTATTTGCACAATGCACCTAAGATCATCACCTTAGAAGAGCCTGAAAACGGTATTCACCCTAAGGCAATCGATGCGGTGTTAGAAGCGTTAAAGCTCACCTCTGATACTCAACTGTGGCTATCAACGCACTCACCTGTGGTGCTCGCCAATACCGAAGTGGAGCAAATCATCACCATGCGCTTTAACCAAGATGGCGCAACAGAAGTATTAAAAGGCCATGAACACCCCCGCTTAAAAACATGGAAGGGCGAAGTGGATTTAGGGACCCTATTTGCGGCCGGAGTGTTGGAATAATCATGAGAGATATTGTTTTTTTAGTAGCCGACGGTGAAATGCAAGCGACCGTAGAAGGCTTTTTTGAAAATCTGGCGTTTGACCAACGATTACAATGCGCCAGATTTGAATTCGACACCAAGCAAGATTTAATCAAACACCCAAGAAAAGATCCGGGTGTTTATCAGGATGGTCATAACCTACTGAAAAGCTATGTTGATACCCATAACTACGCGGTTGTTATGGTTGACTTTGCGTTTAATGACAACTTACAAACAATGGATTACCAGCAGTTCTGTGAAAGGATTAAAGCCAATATGCGTGCCGCAGGTTGGCCTGACGAGCGCTTTTTTGTCATGGCGATAAACCCAGAGCTGGAAGTATTGATGTGGCAAGCGGATACCCGACGAATTGAGCCAGTTTTTGATTATCCAGGTGCTAGTGGCAGCCTGAGAGCTTGGTTGCAAGAAAGAAACCTTTGGGATGCGGGTGACTTAAAGCCAGCTGATCCTAAAGCAGCGATTGATGCGGTTAGAGGACAGAACTGGGGGAGAAAAAAGACCCACTCTCAGCTGTTTAAGCGTATTGCCAAAGAGGTGTCTTTCCGTGGTTGTGAAGATGAGTCATTTAATGGCTTGTTACAGCAAATTCAAGTTTGGTATCCACAGGAGTGGGCATGAGAACACAAATTGTACAAAAGAGTTGGTTAATAGAGGCTGGCCACCGATTAGATTGCTCTCCGTTTATGAGTGGTGCAATTGAAGCTAAGCATACCTTGAAGTCTATAAAGAATGTTGATGAGCTAAGTACTTTAACAACGTCTCCAAAATTAGGTGTTTATCATGCAGGAAGGTATAAACGAGTTTGGGTAGACGATCCGAAACTTGGTGCTTCATTTATGTCGTCCACAAATGTACTGAATTCTGACCTTGCTGGCTTTACTTTTATTTCAAAGAAGTCACTAGAAGAAAACCCGTTGCTTGGAATAAAAGAAAATCAAATTCTAATCACTAGATCTGGCACCATTGGTCGAATGCGGTTTAGTCGTAAAGATATGGTCGGGATGGCGCTCACTGAACATGTTTTGCGTGTTGATATAGACCCTAAAAAAGCACCGGAAGGATATGTGTATGCATTTTTAGCTTCTAAATTTGGTGTTCCAATGGTTATTGCTCCAACGTATGGTGCAATAATTCAGCACATCGAACCACAGCACATATATACTCTTCCAGTACCTAGGCTTAATGCTTTAGATGAAAGCAAAATTGATAAAAAAATTAAGCAATCAACAGAGATGATGGAGGTTTATCAGAAAAAGCTAAATGAAGCTTCATCTTTAATATTAAAGAGTTCTGATCTATCTAATTATTGTTCATTTGATTGGCATCAAAGTGGAAAAGATACAGGTTTCACGATTAAAAAATTTAATGATTCTTTAAGTCTCAGGGCTTTAAATTACAATGAGAGGTTCAATGGTTTAGTAGATAGACTAAAACAAAATCATTTCAAAACCTTAAACGAAATCGTTGAAAATGGTGAACTTAGAACTGGTGTAAGGTTTAAGCGCATCGACGCAAGTGAAGAGTTTGGTGTGAAACTTGTTGGACAAAAGCAAGCTTTCTGGCAAAGACCTGAGGGGCGTTATGTTAGTCCAGCCTTTACTCCGCCGGGTGTAATTGTTCCTGAGGGTACTCTTTTAATCTCTGCACAAGGGACACTGGGCGAAAGAAGCATATTCTGTAAGCCTATTCTAGTGAAAGGTAAATGGGCTGAGTATGCGTATACTCAACACTTTTTGAGAGTTCGTAGTGGGCTCGATGATATTCCAAACGAATATCTGTATGCGTTTTTCCGGACAGAAGTAGCTTATCGTTGCCTATGGTCTATGAGCATGGGAAGTGCGCAGCAAGATATTAACCTAAAAATGCTGAGAAAGTTGCCCGTTCCTATTTTAGAGCAAAATGAAATCGATAAAGTTGTCGCTTTGGTTAACGAAGCTTTTGATTTGCGAGAAAAAGCAGACGAGCTAGAGTTGAGCGCTATAAAAGAAATTGAGGACCTAATCGAGCAGGAATCAGGTACGCATTAAGGAGAGGTTATGGCACAGGTAATTGCAATTGGTAACGCAGTTAATGACGAAGAACGTAAAGCCATCGCTTGGTTAAAAGAAAAATTGCCTGACGACTATTATGTGATTCATAACTTTGAAGTTGTGCAAAATGACCAGCAATTTTTTGAAGTGGATATCTGTGTTGTCGCACCCCATGCCATTTACTTGGTGGATGCCAAAGGTATCCACGGTCATGTAGAAGTAGATGGTTCCAAGTGGTACACGAAATATCACAATTATTCCTCTCCGTTACCGAAGTTGCGTGGTAATGCTAAGTCGTTATCGGGTCACATTTGTAAGCAAAATCGCGCAAATAGAGATTTAAAAAACATCTATGTGGATACCGCGGTGTTGCTCACCATAGATGATTGCGAGTTCAAGGACCCTGAAGATCGCGAGCGCGGCCATGTTGTGGCATTAAAAAACAGCACCCGTTTCTTTACCGATAGTGCCCGTATTCCAGAGCGCTTTGAGCGCAATGTGACTAAGTACATTCAGATTATCGCAGAGGTCTTGGGTAAATCTGCACAAAAACGCAGCCATGGTGAACGCTTTGGCAACTGGGAAGTGGCTGAAACCTTGACCGATAATCAGTACTTTACGGAATACCGAGTATTTAACATTACCGCGGGCCGCAAAGGCGGCACTGTGCTGGCCAAAGCCTATAAAGCCGATCCTAACCTGCCAGATGAAGAACGCAGCAAGCAAAAGCGCCTGATTGAAAACGCGTATCGTGCCATTGCAAAAATGCCCTCGCATTCTTCCATTATTGGTGTGAAAGACTTCTTTGTTACCGAAGCGCAAGATAAATACTTGTTATTAACCGATGACATTCCTGGTGAAATACTTAGCAAAAAGCTTAAAGATGCAAGTTCACTGCTCACATTGGATCAGAAGAAGCGCATCGTTAATGACTTGTTGCAGGCGTTAGCGCACTTATGCCGCAATGATGTGGTTCATCGCAACATTACCCCTGAGCATATTTTAATGGGTGCTGATGGCCAGCCAAGGCTAATTGATTTTGATTACGCTCGCATAGGGGCTGAAAACACCACCACGATTGCCGACGAAGTTCAGCAGCGGATCTCAAACCGTTATAAAGCACCTGAACTGTGGGCTGATAGCCATGCAGCGAGCTGCGCCTCGGATATGTACAGTTTAGGTCTGGTTATTTTTGAGCTGTTTAGTGGTGGTGCGGCTTTTGATTCGGTCACGCAAGCCATCGAGAAATCGTGTCTGCTCGGTACAAAGTTAAGTGAGCGATATAAACAGCTACCAGCAGCATTTGATGATTGGCTGCAAACCTTATGTCACAAAGAGGCACAGCAACGGCCAAGCCCTGAAGATGCGCTGGCACAATTTAATGCACTCTGGCAACCCAAAGCAGCTTTAGAAGCTACTGAGCCTAATAAACCCGAACAACTGAGTGTTAAAGCGGCGAATAACCATGAGCCTTCAGTTAATTACAAGCGTTTACCGAGTGGCTACCAGCTAACCAATAAATACGTCGTACAGCAACCGCTGGGTAAACCTGGCGGTTTTGGTATCGTTTATAAGGTAACGGATACCTTTGGTGATGTTTCGCGCGCAGTGAAACTGATTTTGAATGATAGAGAATCGGTATTAGAGCGCTTAAAGCAGGAATACCGCACCTTGGTTAAACTGCCAGAGCACCCCTATGTGGTAAAGGTGTACGATGCAGACGTATTACCTAATCAAGGCCCCCCTTATATTGTTTTTGAGTACCTTGAAGGCCTAGATGTCAGTGAACTGATCCAGCAACGCTCATTAACGGCACACGAAGTGTGGACCATGGCTAAGCAGGTAGCGGAAGGTTTACAGCATTTACACGAGCACAATATTTTCCACTGTGACATCAAGCCACAAAACCTGATTTGGAAAGACGGTAAAGTTCGTATCATCGATTTTAATGTATCGGTAGATGCTGAAGACCTAACGTTAGGGGGCGGTTCACGGAAGTATTTACCACCAGATTTAAGCATTACTGAAACACCGCAAGCCTCTGATTTGGTTGATAGGGACTTATATGCCTTGGGCATTACCCTGTATCGAGCTATGACCGGTGAATACCCATGGGCCAATGTGCAGTGCCCACCTATGGACGAGTTAGCTCGTCACCCTAGTGAGTTTACCCAGAGCTTCAACTTAACCGATGATGTTTCGGCGGTCCTGCTAAAACTGATCGCCCCAAAACGAGTTGACCGTTTTGAATCTGCCGAGCAATTGCTCAAAGCACTGAATAAAGTCCAGCAATTGAAAAAGGCGCAAACTTTATCGGAAGAAAGTACTTCGCAGTTTCATTTGCCGCCACTTGCGGATGGCTCTAACCCAAGTAAATCTGCGTTTCATGATTTTATGCTGACGCTGTATAGCCAAAGTCGGCATTCAAATGCCGGCACCCGTGGCTTAGATGATTACGCAAAGTTAATTTACGTTGAAACCGCCTTAGATACCGAGCTTGCTCCTGCAATTCTGGCCGGGCAACTGCGCTTGGTACTGATTACCGGTAATGCAGGTGATGGCAAAACCGCATTTTTGCAGCAATTGGAGGCTCAAGTTGAAGCGCAAGGAACAAGCGTTCACTTAAACCCACAAGGGAATGGCAGCTGGTTTGAAATAAATGGCCATAAATACCTGACTAACTACGATGGTAGTCAAGACGAAGGTAACAAAGATAATGACGCGGTACTCGAAGAGTTCTTTAGCGTCTATCAAGGTAACGATTCAAATGCATGGCCACATCACGAGACCCGTTTAATTGCCATTAACGAAGGTCGGCTAGTCGACTTTTTAACCCAACATTCAGAAAGGTTTTCTGCTCTAAAAGCCGTAGTTGAACAAAGTTTAAAAGATGGCTCAGTGCAAAATGACGTGGCGGTAGTTAACCTAAATATGCGCGATGTGCTGGCTTCGACGCAAAGTCAACCTAAGTCTATTTTTGAGCGAATCATCGGAAAAATGACCTCGGCCAAGGTTTGGCAAGGCTGTGATTATTGTGCGCTAAAAGACAAATGCTACGTTAAGCACAATATTGCTACCTTTCAAGACGAGCAAACTGGCCCTAAAGTCATCGTGCGTTTGAAGTATATTTACAAACTGACCAGTTTACGCAATCAGCTACATATCACGATGAGAGATTTACGCTCGGCACTGAGTTATACGCTAGTCGGTGAATACTCATGTAACGAAATTAAAGAAATCTATGCCAATGGCGAAGCCGACAAAATCCTTCACGGTTATTACTTTAACGCTTGGTGCGGTAACGACAATACCCAAGATAGATTGTTAAAGCTGCTGAGAGAAACTGACATTGCTCAAGGGTCTGACGTGCGCTTAGATCGCGGACTGGACTTTTTAGGTTTAGATGCTGTTGATTGGTTGCAGTTTGAGCAGCGCAGTGATCATGAAAGCCAGTTGCTGGTCAATGCTCACCAGAGCTTACCTAATGGCACTGCTCTAAGTGAGAGTAAGGAACGCTATCTAACTCATCGTAATGTGGTTGGAATGTTACGCAGAAAATCCTACTTTGAGCGCCGTGGAGAAAACTGGCAAACATTACTGCCTTATCGTTCGGCGAAGTTATTAGTACGTTACCTCGAAGACAGTACGTTACTAAATGAAGCGAAAACACTTGCCATTAATGCAATTAACCGTGGCGAAGGATTGCATAATCCGATGTATTTTAACGGCCAACTGGCGATGCAAGTACGTAAGGTACACCTAGGCACTATTAGAAGTTATCGCTTATTCCCATCGGATGTTTTTTCCATTGAAGTAAAAGATTCGGCGATGAACTCGTCATTTGTGGAGCATAGTCCGCAGTCACTATTGCTCAAGTACCAAGATGCAACCGGCCTTACCGCAGAGTTGGAATTAGATTTAGACTTGTTTGAAATGCTGCATCGTCTTAATCAAGGCTACGTGCCTTCGGCGCAAGCGGAGCAGAGTTTTTATTTAAGTTTAACCGTATTTAAGAACGTACTGGCTTCAGCGCCTTATCAAGAGGTTTTGTTAACTACCAACGGCCAACAGTATGAAAAAATAACCCGCGACGAAGGTGGTGTGTTGCAATTAGAACGATTGGTAGCGGAGGTTCAGCCATGAAGTTAGGTAAAAAAGATAAGGCTTTTCGCACCAATAAAGTGAGCTATCTTGATTACAAAATTGTCGAAATGGATAGGGTCTTAACTCATCTATTCGCTCGGCTAAAGCACAATGGCGCTTCTAGTAAATTAAGTGCTAAAGGTATGACGGTTGAGTTGTTTAAAGACGAGTTTCTAGACTCTCGTAATGGAACACATTTTAAAAACTTCTCTCAAGCCCCTATTACTATTGAAAAGTGGATTGAAACCCACTTGGTGGATTTAATTAATCGTGGCAAGGCTAATGAAGCGGTTGCTGCGCCGAGACCACTTCACGGCAATACTTATTTGTTTCGAAATCCTAAAAATTGCCGGGATTATGGTGCCTCTAAGCAAGTATATGAGTTGCTTTACCATGCCAATAATGGTCAGACCGCGATTAACCGACTCAAACAGTTTTTCTTTGCTGGTGTCGATTCTACGACAGGTCAGTATGATAGTTCGTCGCAAGTAGATGTTGAAACGCAGGCAATATTAAGACTGTCTGATCAAGTAAAGTCTGACGCGCCGGATCATGCTGACTTACAAGAACGGTTTGCACCGCTTAATCAACAAGCTGCGGATATTTTAGCTGAAGATATCATTAAGCTTCTGACGTATCGCCAGTATATTCCTCGTTCAGTGATGGTTGAGTACATAAAGATATTGTTAGCCTTTCACCTGGCGCTATACCAATTGAAATTGTTTAAGTTGCTACCGGCTTTGGCTAAGAGTAAGGGCCGTAATCTCCAAGAGAGCAATAAACAAAAGACGGCGCTCTATGTGGACATGACAAATGGCGCTAATAGCTTGAGTGAATCGATGGCTGAGCAAAGTGCGACGTTACACTACAAGCGTATTCCAGCTTTTATTAAAGCCTATTTCGGCGTTAAAAAACTCGATGAATTTGCAGAGTATCTATCGAAAAAAGGTAAATTATCGGGGGCAAAATCGATAAAACAAATGTCAGTGCCTGATTTGTTCACTCTGCTGGAGTCGCCGTTAGAGCAAGAGCGCGATCAGTTTTTTGGTCAACGTAACGCTGGAATTTTAGATGCGTCAGTATCATCTGCTCATGAGTCAGAGGATATTCCCCCAGAGATTCATGCTATTACCCAGCTCGGCTTACCTGAGTATGAAACCTACATAGAGATTTTGTTATTTGTCCAAGGTAATGCAATTCGCTCTGGTCTAGTCAAAAACCTAGATAGTTTTATGCTCAAGAATAAACCTGGTGCTTTGTTAGAACAACAAAGTGGTAGCACTGGTGGACGTCGATTTAGCGTTGATGGACGACTGCTAGAAGTGTTGTTACAGCTGGCAGTACTCACCAAAGGTGGTGACTTGGGTTTTCACACTAAGGAGTTAAGAGTTGATGAGCTGTTAACTTTCTTAAAAGAACGATATGGCATCTTTATTGATTCGTTACCCGATACAGATGCTTTCTGTGAGTCATCAATTGATGTGAATAAAGCGCTTAGAGATAACTTATCTGGTTTTAAACGCCGGTTACGAGAAATTGGTTTTTATCGCGATCTTTCTGATGCGTATGTAACACAAACTGTTACTCCAAGGTATCAGATAAATAGTAAGCAAAATGAGAGTATGAAAGGACATAACGCATGATTAAGGGAATTCAAACCGTTATTAAGTCAGATATTGACGGCAGCTTAATCAGTGTCCTTGTACCTAAGTTTAAGTTGTTATTAGAAACTCGCGGTGCGGGCCACTGCATGAAGGTATCTGATTTAGAAACAGAGCTGATGTATCAGCTTAGTGAAGTCGTATCAGGTGCGGTTGAGTATGCCCAGGTTGCCGTATTGGCAGAGAAAGCGACGCGTAATTTTTCGGTTACCAGCACCAAGCTTGTTGAACTGCGAAACCCTGATGAACACGGCCAGCTTCGCCAGCCATTACTGATTTTTGTACCCAATGAATTAAAAACGTCCTCTGAAGACTCTTTTGGTGCTGCGACCTTTGAACAAATTGATATTTCAGATGCTTATTGGCTTGCGTTTAATCAAGTAAAGGCTGAATCTCCTGATCCGATTAAGCGGTTGTTGGACGAAGTTTACTTCATTCTTCAAGAAAAGGCGGCGTTAAAACTCAGTGCTTATCAATGGTTGCGATACGCGTTAACGATTAAGGTTAATGGCTTTGATCCAAGTGTTGCTGGTGCTGCTCTTTACGAGTTGGGGTTGATTCCTGATCTTGAGTTGCATCAAGATCATTCTATGTTGGTACGCAAATTAGTTAAAAATCGTGAGTGTGTACAAATTATAAACCGCTCTGAGAAATCAGCGATTGCAACCGTTTATGACCTACAGCTAGAAGGTGAAGATTTTAACAAGAGATTAGCGCTCTTTTTAAATGATCAGGAAAATCTACTCGATAGCAGTTGGCGCAAGCAATTAGTGGTGGATAGCAGCAACTGGGCACTCACTTTTGATAAATGGCGCTTTCAATATGAGGAAGATGCCACTGATGCAGTTTGTTTAACGGTGACTGAGGTTGGTTTGCCGCTTATTCCTGAAGATGAAACAGACCCAAACTTGCAACAACTGATTGGCCAACAAGTATTAACTACTGGCCAAGGTGGTTTGAAAAAGTTTTCTGTGACTTTTTCTGTTTCACCAAAGCCTAGTGAAGTTAATGGTTTAGCGAAATATAAAGCTCAGGTGTTTACTCAACAAGGTGATTTTGTTGGGTTAATTAAGGTAGGTAAAGCTACATCAAAATCCACAGTTACAATCACGTTTAATAAGTTGACTGGAATCGAATGGGAAGAAGGTTGGCATTACATTCGAATTCAAGCGTTTGATGAAAACGATGAATTACTACCTTTGGTTGATGACAAACAGTGTCCAATACCGTGGGGTACGTCCAGTGCGGAGGAAGCTGGCTCACGAATTAATGAAAGTGATCTGTTTTATGTATTGCCAGCAGCAGATGCAGAGGTTGAGCCAATTGAGGGGCGAAAAGTCAGAGAGGCGTCATTAGCGCATGCGAAGATTAAAGCTGAATTTGCCAACGTCATCGAAACTGAGAAATTTGCCAATGCTGAAGTAATGGAAACGACTTGGCAGGATAGTAAGAGTAAGGCTGAGTCGATCGTCAATGTGAAATTCAAGAAAGGAAGTGGTATTCAAATCCCCGTTACCACTTACTTAAAAGACTTTGAGCAAAAAATTCTAGCTAATCCAATGGCCGCTTTGACTTGGCGTGTAGAAATTCGCAATCAAGAAGCAAGTGAGTCTGGTGCCGATGCTGTAGATTGGCCAATAAAGGGTGTAGAAAGCCAGTTTGAAAAGTTTAAAGTGGCACGTGAAACGTACTTTCAAATTATACATCAAGATGAGAAAGAGCTAATTTCTGTCGCTCATGATCATGTGTCTTCATCACATGAAGCCTACTTGTATTCCAGCAGCTATTTAGAATACCTAGCAGCGGTATTTCAGGAAACTGAAAATGGACATGACTATTCGACTGAATTAGCCGCGTTACTTCGCTTGGATTCACTTTCAATCGTGATATGGAATTATGACGGCAGCTATAAAAAAGCCATGTTACTGGGGCCTACACATCCACTGAGGGCTTTATGGCTAGGTGGATGGGCTTCTCTTGCGGAAGCTTGGGCAAGACAGAGTGAGAAGGTTGGTAAGGAAATCGCGGTAGGAACTAAAAACAGTTTATTAGAAGAACTCGCATTAACCAATTTTCCTTACGTTCTGCCAGACTCTCAAGGCCAGTTGATGGTCGCACTTGATAGTATTCATCCATTTTGGAGTATTCTGTCGTCTGCACAAGAAAAAGAGCCACAAGCACTCATTGATAAAATTAAAACTGCATTTGGTATTAAAAATGATTACCAGCAAGTTGGTAAGCAAAGTAGTACCTTTCTCGCCACAAAAGTCGAAAGATATCTGATACAACACCCCTATGTGAATTGTTTATCGATCAATGTGTTTAACGCGGGGTCTGCGGGAGCCGTAGCGGGCATGTTGTTGGCTTTGAGAAAGAAACCGGAGCTAAAGCATATTAGTTTTGATATTCGTCTATTCGTAGCTGACCCATACGCGACAGAAGTAGGCGCTGATTTATTTAAGCTGATAAATAGTGGCGAAGACAGTGAGAATGAAAATCAGCTATTTCATTCAGCAGAAAATCACTTGCAGCCAAAGTTAAGCATTTCGCTCAGAGCTAGCTCTGAGTTTGAGCAGTCGCCTGATGAGTTTCAGTCTCATCTAAGCATGTTATTCGATGTGTTCCCTGCACAAGAGTTATCGGTAGTAAAACCGCAGGCAGATGAACAAGTTGCGCCTATATATGGGTTGTATCAGGACTATTGCATTGATTACTTCGATGAGAATGGGGTTGTTGCTTGGGATCGTCACACGAGACATGGTGCTGCGAAAATGCTTTTTGGTGGCCAGATATCGGAGGCTATAGCAAAACTGCCTAAAATGATGTCGGGAATAACCGCATCATTAGCGACGGGCGACTTTTCTTTAGAACAGGTGCCTGTAGTCAGGTTGGCTCTTGATAGCGCTGAAAGAGCTTTGTTAAATCAATTACACGAAGTCAGTGATTGGGTATTCACTGTGGATAGAAATTTGGGCATTGAATTTTTTGATCACGGTGGTAAAGATGGTCGTCCAGATTATCTGATTGATCACAGCCCTGAAATGGCTTCTTCAAACACGCACAACTTTGTTATTACTTCGCGTTCTACTACAGAAATAGAAGCATTATTGAGAGGGACCTTAGAACAGCATCAAATTGTTCCTGATGTTAATAAGGCGACGAGGGTTTTAGACTCACTTAGAGCGTTGTCAGGCAGGCTTGCACTAAAACTGGCTTCAAATAGCGCTTCAAAGTCGGAAGCCTTAGGGTTGGCGCTATCCAAACTTTATCTTGAATACCAGGGGGTGTTCAAAGATCAGATCATTGTTCCTTTAGATGCCCACCTAGAGCTATATTCCGAGCTTCAAAAAGGAGATGGGGAGCTTGGTGCTGACGTTAGCTTTAAAAGAACTGATTTAGCATTGTTCGATTTAGATGCTTCATCACGCACAATTCGTTGTAATTTAGTCGAAGTTAAGTGTTATTCAGAAGTCGGCGATATGACGAAGTATGAAGGTTTAAAAAAGAGTATTGCTGAGCAAATCTCGGAATCTGAACGTGTTCTTCAGCGTCATTTTGATTTGACTCGTACAACACCGGATAGGCCTGATCGCTTGGTTAAAACACAAAAGCTCTGTGTCCTTCTTGAACATTACCTTAAACGATCTGAACGTTTTGGTTTATTGACTTCTGAGGTTGTTGAGGAGGCGAGATTTTTGCTTCGGACCTTGGAACAGGGATACAAGCTTTCAATTACCCGAAGTGCAGTTATTTTTGATTTCGGTCAGAATAGTTCCGGCGTTGAAAAAGAAGTTGGTATCGAGTTTCATCGTGTTGGGCGAAACCATATTGACGAATTGCTCTCCGCTAAAGTGCCTGAGGATAATGAACACAGTGAAGGAACGTTGGATTCACTTGAGCTAACGCTGCCTAAGTTAACTTCGGCCGAATTTTTACATAAAGAGCGAGATAGAACCGTATCTTGGGCTGAATTAGTATCTCAAGCTGCGATCACTTTACCTGAGCGGCCAGATACTTCGAAAGATGAAACGATTAAAGTACTGCCTTTTAATGATGATGAGCCAGCTACTGTTTCGCCGTCGATTAATCAGGGCGTTGAAGAAGTAAAACCTGTTGGTAATCCAGCTCCTGCAATAACTAATACTGTAGAGCCAGAGCCAGAGCCAGAGCCAGAGCCAGAGTCTGACGAAAATTTGCACATCCCTAACATCACAACGGGTAATAAAATTGAGGTCGTTCCCCACGATATTGTTCTTGGTGTCAACGGTGACTCTGCTCAGTTTGGCCTATTGGGAGAGGTCCATGGACGGAAAATAGCCTTAGATTTAAACCATACACACACACTAAGTTTATTTGGTGTTCAAGGTGGGGGCAAAAGCTATACATTAGGCTCAGTTGTGGAGATGGCAACTAAATCAATTCCATCGATCAATACGCTGCATAAAGAGTTGGCCAGTGTGATATTCCATTACAGTGCTACTCAGGACTATAAACCTGAGTTTACGTCGATGATAGCCCCAAATGACGATGTTACGCAGTTAGCTAAGCTTAAAGAAGTATATGGTGCGGAGCCAGCTTCCTTAGATGATGTTGTGTTGTTAGCTCCTGAAGACAAGTTAAACGAACGTCGTGCTGAGTACCCTGGAATTGAGGTACATCCGTTGAAGTTTTGTTCTTCTGAATTGCAAGCTGGGCACTGGAAATTTTTGATGGGGGCTATCGGCAACCAAGCCGCATATATCCGCCAACTAGGCAATATTATGCGTAAAAATCGAAATAACCTCTCGATCCAAGCGATAAGGGATGGAATACAAAACTCTAGTCTTTCGGATTCACTTAAAGACCTAGCAGACATGCGTTTGGATTTTGCTGAACAGTACATTGATGACCAATTAAACGTTGGTTCGCTGATTCGACCAGGCAGAATGATCGTTGTAGATGTTCGAGACGAATTCATCGAAAAAGATGAGGCATTAGGCTTATTTGTGGTGCTTCTGCAAATATTCTCGGAAGCCAAGTACCAAGGGCAATCTTTTAACAAGCTAATTGTGTTTGATGAATGTCATAAATACATCGATAGTCCAGACCTAGTAAAAGGGCTTGTGGAAACGGTACGCGAAATGCGCCACAAGGGCACCAGTGTCATGATTGCCAGCCAAGATCCACCGTCTGTACCGGTGGAACTTATTCAGCTTTCATCACAGATTATTCTGCATAAGTTCAACGCTCCGGACTGGTTAAAGCATATTCAAAAAGCCTGTATCGGTTTGAAATCACTAACGCCTGAGAAGCTTGGAGCGTTAAAACCAGGTGAGGCATATATTTGGTCTAGCAAAGCCAGTGATAACGCATTTGTCAGCGACGCAATGAAGATTCAGTGTCGCCCAAGAGTTACTAAGCATGGTGGGGATACTTTGACTGCCGTGTAAGCAATGGTCGTTTATCGTAGACGCAATTTCGAAATTGCTTCTGAGTGCGCGTTGACTTAACTCGATGCGATGCCAATGTTTATCGATTAGATGAGCTTTTTTTGTATCTTCCTAACTCACCAGCTCAAAGTGAACCTTCACACTATCGTGTCGGAGGTTCACTATGTTCAAAAACCTATTTTTTCAAGCCAAAGCACTACCAGAACTGTCATCGCAACTGGATGCAGAAATCCCACGCTACCCGCCATTCCTGAAGGGGTTGCCAGCTGCGTCCCCCGAGGATTTGCAGTCCACACAAGACGAGCTAATTGCCAAACTGCGCCAGGTACTTGGCTTTAATCAGCGTGATTTTCAACGGTTGATTCAGCCCTGTATTGACCATCTGGCTGCTTACGTTCACTTGCTGCCAGCTTCTGAGCATCATCATCACAGTGGTGCGGGTGGTTTATTACGTCATTCGTTGGAAGTTGCTTTCTGGGCGGCACA